>Ga0123355_10011821_pt1 | contig 13484 bp, 11 predicted proteins | sample TergutEmb28metaG_3_FD_89872 | JGI IMG/M metagenome (GOLD analysis project Ga0123355, IMG submission 89872) | Embiratermes neotenicus P1 segment gut microbial communities from Petit-Saut dam, French Guiana - Emb289 P1 | ecosystem: Host-associated > Arthropoda: Insects > Digestive system > Gut ...
CGTTAATACGACCATCTTCAGGAGCCTGCGACTAATTGGTAGTTATTTCATGGGTTGTATCTGGTTCGGTGTGTGTTGGCGTTCCGTTTCAGTGTGGCTATGGCGGTGTGGTGTCTTTATGCAATCTGAAGCAGTGCTTCAGACTGCATAAAGACACCACACCGCCATGGCCACACTGAAACGGAACGCCAACACACACCGAACCAGGTACAACGCATGAAATAACTACCAATTAGTCGCAGGCTCCTGAAGATGGTCGTATTAACGGCCGAAACATGTTGAGCATTGAATAAAATAATAAAATAAGTGGCATCAAGTTGGTTTCTCTTTACTCAAGGTGTGAGTAATTGTTTGTCATGCAGAATGAGACAGCTAAACAATTGTGATGTGAAACGATTTCATCTGAAATCATTGGCCATTGCTGTGTTAACCCTAACAACCACTATAGTGGTCATACCGCACCGCTAACCTCTAAACGTTGCATTTTATATATTTATTCAACAAATATGGGTACTGAATATTTTAAACATGGTATATACTCTCCTTTTTTTTCTCTTCAAAATGCATTTTGTTTCGTAATTCTAACATATTTGGTTCCTGTTTTATTCACATTTTATATACAGGGTGTGCTAAAATTTAAAAAAAATAATTCCGGCACCAAAAGGTTAAATCTTGCAACTGGTCATCCCAGTACAGAATGGAATTAAGTTTCTGTTGACATGATCTTTCATTAAGTGTATTAAAATGATATATTTTGGATTACTGTTCTAAGCCAAGCCCACTTTACCTGTAGCTCATGTGCAGTGTGGCCCGTGTTATGGTGTTATGTTGCCTGTGAATAATGTCTGTAGTGAGAAAAAATGTCTTTTAACCCTTTCTCTGGCAAAGCCCAAATAGAACATCGAAGCAGTTTCGAAAAGTTACGGTTTGTTTGTGGAGATGTACATTACATTAGTAATTCATTTTGTAGTAAAATGCTAAAAGTAGCAACACCTTAGACTAGGTTGTGAATTGAATTTTTGTTCATTTTAAGTAAAGTTATAGTATCCACTGTTTGCTAAGACATTTTGTTTGCTTATCTTTTGCAGTCTACGATGCCAGTCACTGTTGTACCTTAAATTGTTCAAGATGAGAAAGCATGAGGTGAAGGAATATCAGAAAATTCTGGCAGATTATCATCAGAAAGTGAGTATTAAGGACAGTATTGTTCATGTGAAACTGCCTGTACAAGTTGTATTGTTATGTTCATCACTCCTGTCATTTCCAAAGATCAGGACACTGTCAGACAAAAGTACAGTAGTATTAGTATGAAAGATATTGGACAGGATCTATTATAAAGTAGCACAAATGTCTGACAAGAATTACAGAACTAATGTGTACATTTCTTTCTATTGAGTTTACTTGTTTAATTTGTAGGTATCAATGTTCTCCGTGGGTTCTAGCTTCATGTCACTGTCCAATAGTAGTGGGTCTTCCTTTTTCTCATCTCATGACCCCTTACTAGGGTCAAGCAAGAGAAGTTCCCATCCTTCACTGCCCTCCCACATATTATAGGTCTTGTTCCTCCATTCATTGTCTGTGTTGTCTTGTCCCCAGTGGTCTGAAAAAGGAAGAGTCATGTATAGCATATTACTTCCATAATTTAACCTACTTTTTAATGTTTAAGACTTTAATATAAATATTGTCCAGGAAGTTATAAAATTCTTATACAACTAGAAGTGTTACAGATTAGATTGTAGACTAGGTTTAAGGTCATAGACATTTTGATTTTGGAGACAAATAAAAGTGAACTTTAGGGAAATGCATGGAAATTATTCAGAGATAAAATAAAGTCAGTTTTTGTGTGCAGAAAATTGGAAGGGGTAGTGAAAACAGTCCACATGTATCATAATCTCATGCCTCATTTTGGCTGTCGCCATGAACCCGTCACTTCGCTGCTTGTAGATTAAGGTTCCTTTTAGTTTGTCAACATAAAATATGTATTGTTAAAACTAATGTATACATGCTTGTATAAATCCAATAAATGTACAAACATTCCCAAAACTTTCCAGCAACCATCAGCTGGTACAGGGGTACACAAACCTTTGGTGCCAGGTCACCCAGATGACAAGACATTTTGGCACCTAATATTTATGGTTCCTGACTGTGGACCTTGCTTCATGTCATTTGTCTAGTACCTAGAATTTTGAGGTGCCTGTCAAATGTTTGAAAAATTTGTGTGCTCATGAGCTTATAACTCCATAGAAAAGAAACCTGCTTGAGAAACTAATAGGCACTCAAAAATTGAAGAAGTACCTTGCCTCTTATGAAACCTGAGCATGCGCTCCCTCTCCTGAACCTGGTGAGTCTGCTCCTTGATCCCCAAGTTATCTTTGCTTCAGGATTTTTGTCTGAAATTTTGTATATGTTTCTGATATCTTGCATACGTACTACACTTGGCCTATCATCTTCCATGGTTTGATCACTCTAGTAATACAGTGAAAGGTAAATCAGTCCCATTACAGGCTTGAGGTGCCCAGAGGGATCCAGGAAGTTGAGGCTCCCAGATTACGTGACAACGGCCCAGGATGGTGGTAAGGTTGTCAGCCTTACGTACCGACTGCTTTTTACCCCCAGAAAATACTCCTGGTACTCATTTCTGTTAGAGGCTGAGTCGACCCCAGGGCCATAATGCGATCAGAAGGATTATGTCAATGAAAAATTCCAATGACACCATCTGGAATTGAACCAGCGTCCTTCCGATTTGTAGCACAGCACCTTAACCACTGTGCTGCTGTGGTCCCCCTCGTAATGCAGTGCCATGCTTAAATGGCTCCAATCACTATTCACTTCTCATTCATTTGCTTGTGCTATACACTAAGCACATGGACCAGCTTGTACCCACTGCTTTTGGAAAAGTTGGGAGGTCCCTCTGAGTCACTGTTGGTGCCTTTTGACATTTATGATGCACATACCTACAAAATACATTTCCTACAGGTGATGTCATGAGATTAGAGAGAAGTTCCCAGTTGCTCCATTGTCAGAGAGAGAAACAGTTTACAGTTATGTGTGTGGGAAGGTTTAGATTGACATGTTCAGGTTTATACTTGAAGAGAAGGTGAGAAAATGTGCTGGGGATAGAATGGACAAAATTTCCCCTGAGACAGGAAACATTTCAAAGGAAATCTTCAGTCTGACATGCATGTTAGTGGTGGTTTTGGGTGCATCATCAAACCTGGTTTACAAAGCCTGCAACACAAATCGTGGAAAAGGAACTGTATTTTGTGGAGTGCTATTAGGGGGGTAAACACCCGTATTCAGTCCTTTTAGCAATGAAGCTTGGTTTCATTTCATTGGATACATGAACTGTCAGAATGACTGTGGTTAGTCAGCAGAAAATATCATATTAATCCATGAAGTGATGATGTATGACGTTACATTTGGTGTCTGTGGTGTACTGTGTGTGCAACTAGAGGGTTGTTGGGCCTGTCCTGTCCGCGACCTCAAATTCATTCCAGTATGTAATACATTCTGATGCCATATCTTGAGCACCTGTCCCAAGTCTGTAGCAGTTAGAGTAGTAGCCATCATAGCATGCAATGAAGAGAAACAGAGTGATGTGTAAGTTCTGCAGGAAGTATCAGTGTATGGACTCAAAGAGTACAAGTAAATAGGATTTTTTTATTGTTCAGTTACATGTACGGGGCACGCAGTGGTGCATTTGATTGAGGCACTGCGCAACAAGCCAGAAGGTCACAGGTTCGATTCCCGATGGTGTCACTGGAATTTTTCATTGACATAATCTTTCCAGCAGCACTGTGGTCCTGGGCTTGACTCAGCCTCTAACAGAAATGACTACCAGAAATATTTCCTGGGGGGTAAAGGCAGTAGTTGTGTAGTGCTGACAGCTTTACCACCTTCATGTGCTGATTGTCTTGAAATGTGGGAGCCTCAGCCTCCTGGAACCCTCAAGGCCTATCCAGGCCTGTAATGGGATTGCTTTACCTTTTAGTTACATGTATTGAAATGCTCTTCTCCACAGGCAATGCAGCCGACACCATTGCAGCCAGAACAGTGTGGTGGGCAGGGTACTCCATCCCCACTGTCACCTACTCCATCCCCAGCAGGATCTGTGGGATCAGTAGGGAGTCAGTCATCTGGGTACAATAGTGGTGATGTGGCTGCAGGGAGAATGGTCGGTGGTAGCAGCAGTGGTGTAGTAGGTGGTAGCAGCATGGGGCAGCAACCTCCTGCAGCCAACATGGGCCCATGCGTTGCTGTGCCGTTGTCTGTACACTCAGCAATGCAGAAACAGAACCAGCATTATAGCTACTTGCTCTCCTGTCATGAACTTTGGGAGCAAGCAGATTTACTTGTTTATAAGGGCAAACACAAAGGTAATGTAGTATTGTCATGTCAATATAAATTAAAAATGTGGTCCCTATAAAGCTTCAGTTGGTTGTGAGCATTTCAGAGGGCATCCTGGCTTCATTTTCAGGACAGAGTGGAAAGGCTTGTTGTCAGAAGTAGTGACATCTGTTCGGTCAAATTATTCTCTTCACACTCATACTGTAGTTGCCTGAATGTAAGACAATAATTTTTGCCTGATTTATTGTCTGAAAAATAGGGGGGAGTCCCCTTATAATGGCGCGTTAAGTTTAATCTTTACAGCCCTTGCGTCCTACCTTCTAGGACGCTAACTTCCAAACGTTGCATTTAATGTATTTATTCAACAAATATAACAAATATAGTTACTGAATATTTTAAACACGGTATATACTCTCCGGTTTTTTGTCTTCAAAATGCAGTTTGTTTCATAATTCTAACATATTTGGTTCCTGTTTTATTCACATTTTATATACAGGGGGTGCTAAAATTAAAAAAATAATTCCGGTGCCAAAAGGTTAATAATGTTCCACATAGATATTTTCCTCAAAACTGAAGATTTGGGCAGTGGCAGGAGAAAGGGGAGTTGTGTGGCCGTTGTAGCCGAACATTTGTGTACATTTGTTAATCAAGTAAAACGATTGCTAGTCCTCAGTTACGGGCAGTTCGAAGCTGTCCGTCATAAAACTTGCTGTAAAGGTGCATTCTTGAAACCTTTAGTGAAGGGTAGAAGGTCATTGCTGAAGAGATCTTCAAGTCAGAGATAATGTGAGCAACCGACAAAAGAAATAATAGTGTGTTTAGCTAATTTGTGAAATGGAGGTGCAACATGCAGTACTCATAATGGAACACAGGGTGAAGGGCAACAGCCTAGCACAAGCAAACCTTCAACCCAAGATGAAAAATAAATAAATAAAGGAAATTTTTGTACTGACCAAAGGGGGTTGGACGTTCTCATTCAAGTAATTGAGCTGTGTAAGCGAGGTTGCACATAGTGAGGTCACCTAGAGCATTGTTTCTCAACCTTTGTGAGACCGCGGCTCGGTAAATTCTTTTTTCATAAGACAAGGGCCCGGTCCCAACAGATTTACTCATCAGTACCTTTCCAATTTTTTTTAAGTTCATACATTAGACGAACATAAGTATTAATAATTAAATATGGCATATTCATACCATTCATTCATTCATACCGTACACTTATGTGTAAGGTATGGCATGTTGACAAATATAAAATTACATATAAATTAGTTATCAATTCCAGGAGAATCTTTCACGGCCCAGTATAATTGATACCAGGGCCCGGTACTGGGCCACGGCCCGGCGGTTGAGAAACACTGACCTAGAGAACAGATTCTTTGCTCTGGAGTGAAGTGACTGTTGGTTTCTGGTATATGAGATAGGAGTTTGAGTGAAAGGAGGGGGTTGAATAATTGGTGGTTGATTAACTGGACAAGTGCAGAATTTTTACTTCAGATGTAAATAAATAAATAAATGAAGTAGTGAGGATTAAATCAGATTTGAAGAACCCAACCCGTATCCCTTAAGAAGTCTCACCTAATAGACTGAGTGAGTCAGGGCGTACAGTGTACATAGGGTGATCGTGTACACCGTCATCTTATAGGAAGGGTTTTCTTGTATTTGTATTTCGGTGAATAGGGTATTTTACTTAATTCCGCCATATGAAGTACCCGTGAGTAAGAGGTTGAAACATCCACATTAACCTTATAAAGCCTACCGGTTACATGATGCACCACCAGTTTAACATTCAACAACTGTACGCTCTGCCCACACTGTATTTATGTGTTTTGTGTTTATCTGAGAACAAACAGCGACTTGTGCCGCTTACAGCATAAAGTGATTGGTTTTTATAACGGAGATGAAAAGTGTTTACAGTGCAGTACAGACTGGGGCTTTATATAAAGCGGTCTGCGCTTCGTCTTTAAAGGGTTAATTACCCTAGTAACAGTTCAGTCAATCAGTCAAGTTTTTATTACAGTCTAGCTTATACGTTGTTTGTTGAAAGTTGTTGTACATAGTGGACCGAGTGTGGAAACTAACATTGGCAGGTCTCACTTTATGCAAGGGTAACATTCCTGAAAAATATAATGCAAATTGAAATCACCCAAATTGAGTCTGAAATTCCCATTTAAAACATTATATTTCCTAGGGCTTAAGGAATTGACAGCTTCATCCTATGTAGTGTGTGCCTGTACCACTGTAGTGCATACAGACCTGTAGAATGTGTATGTGTATATACACACACACATTCTACAGGTCTGCATGTACACACGCACACACATAATGGGTGGGTCTTGCTTTCACCAGGGTTATGTTCCTGGAAAAGTCCCACAAATCGAACACAAAGTTCTTATTTATAACGGTGTATATCCCGGACTTCAGGGGTTCGAAAGCCTCTCCTTGTATAATGTATGATTACACCACTGGTGGACATATGGACCCATAGATTATATATGTACTCTATATACAGTTTGTATATATTTGTGTACTGTATACATACATTTCTCTATTTCTTTACTTGTAGTGCAATAAACATGTAAGTGACTCGCATCCACAGCATGTGGTCCATTTCATTCTGACACAAATGGTTTAGTTCCTGACTTAGCACTTTCATTAATTCTGTCAGCATTACCATGAAATGTGGTATGCTGCTATGAATGAGTCTGACATTACAGCATGTGTCAACATTTTGCTCATCCTTTCCAAGTCTGAAAATTATTACGTATATCTGAAAAGTTATGTAACCTTTCAAGTCACATTAAACAAAATCGCACAGATAGGAGTCATGTAAAATGAGACCTGCCTTTATATGTGCCTCTGTCCTTTTGATGTTATGAAATTTATTTCTCTTTGTGAACTTACTAAATCAGTCTGTACTTGCACTAAGTGGTTTAACGCTATTGTTATCATCCTTTCACAAATTCTCGTATATAGAAAGTGCTTCCACTTGAACCAGAATCTAACTTCAGACACGTGGCACTGATTTTGATGTTCAAGCCATGTACTCAGCATTTTTTCCCCTGTGGTCAGTAGTGGGACTTCTTGAATAACAAATTCTTGCATCACCCACTTTAGTTCCTAACATAGCAGTGTACTTAATTTTTTCAGCCTTATCACAAATTGTATGCTCACTGCAATGAGTGATTCTCATTTATGTCAGCAATTTGTTCATCTTTTTCTAAGTCAGTTTATCATCTCATTTCCCTTTCATACTGATTGTCTTTTGCCATTTTTCGTTGAGGTTGCCGTAGGTGATAGATTTGTTTCACACTTATTTTGGTAAGAAAGCCAATACTATGGAAGGAAACTAAATAAGCTACATTATATGTCACTGACATAATCCGTATGTGTGAGCGAGAGTGTGGCAGGGATGCCACTTTCTGCTAGCCTAATGCAGAGATGTGTCTGTGTAGCTTTGGTTCTTCTGTCCCACACTGCATTAAACTGAAAGTTATCACACAAATTCAAGAAGTGTTGTAAATTTTTGAGTCACATTAAAGCGAAATCTTTGCACATAGAACTTGTGTAAAATGAGATTTGCCTGTATTTTGGATTCCGGTTTCCTCACTGTTAAATTTTAAGAACTGTAGAGACTGCGTTAGACCACTTCTTTCCAACATATGTATCATTTACTAGTAGCCATGTTGGCAGAATGAGAGAAAACCTTTTGCTTCTACCACTGAAGATCATTTTGTGGCCATTTCTGGTTACAGTCACAGTGATAGGTTTAATGCAACTATTAAAGTTGTATGGTGGGCCGGGTAGCTCAGTCAGTATAGCGACTGATTACGGGCTGGACGGTCCAGGATTGAATCCTGGTGGGGACGAGATTTTCCGCCCGTCCAGACCGGCCCTGGGGCCCACCCAGCCTCCTGTAAAATGAGTACCGGGTCTTTCTCGGGGGTAAAGTACGGCTGGGGCGTGCTGCTGACCACTCACCCCCTTCTAGTGCTGCTGTCATGGAAGAGTAGAGCTATACCTGTACCCACCCTCTGGGCCACACTGGGCCTGTAATGGGATCACTTTACCTTTTTTATTAATTTTGTATTATAGTAATAGAAGTTTTGCTTAGGATGTGTATTATTTTAGTACAAAATATTTTGTTGGAGGTCAGTGCATCATTTTATTGCACAATTAATATATATATTTATTTATATTTATTTATTTTTTCTGTTTTGTACAGATTTCTTCATTGAGCTCGACCAGTACTGTGGACCCCTTACTTTACACAGTTCTCTGAATGACCTGGTGAGATATGTCAGAGTTGGAATTCAGAGGTTGAAAGACATGTGATGATTTATGTGCTGTGGCATGAGAAGTGAAGTTGAGTGAAGTGACAGTGGGTTGGACTTCATAATAAACCGTCTAATGGTTTGGCTCCCTTCTTTCTGTGAGCCAGAATGTGTCAAATATCTGTGAACAGATCATATATAATCATCCATCCTTATTTAACTATGCAGTGAATATGCTGGCATTGTGCACCCTTATTCAAACACTGCAGTGTAGGATACAGTACAGTGGACCATTTTCCATAGACTAAGCAGGAAGTTACCCTAGAAGGGGGCAGCTCAGTTAACTTGGGAGTTCGTTTTAGAAATTCTGAAGTCAGTTAAATTCAATCACCCAACAGGTGTTAGATGTTGCAGTTCATGGTTCTCTCCCTAAGGATTCCTCACCCAAATTTGTATGTTGTTTCCATCACACTGCAGGATAAAGAAGTCAGTGATATTGGAAATCTGTGGACTTAACACAGGTGTTTGTTGAAAACTGTTTTATTTATTATGGGTGATGTTGTGCTGTCTGGGATGACAGTATAGAAAAATAATTTGCATGCTGCCTTTACACTGAAAATAGTGCTGAAATTTTCAGAACTGCGGATGGCATCACCCCAGTTTCGTCTCTTCATTCGGTAGTGATGCTCTGAATCCCCAAAATAATGTCTCTTTCTTGCCTCCCAGTTTAATAACCATTTCTTGCCCCCTTCCTCCCCTTGATTTGGTCTCTGTTTACATAAATTTTTATCCTGAATGGATTTGATTTAGTATGTCTGTTTTCAAAATTTTGATTGAGCAGTTGTTTTTATTGCAATAATTGTAGCACCCTGATGATGTAATTACTGCCCAAATTATGGTCAGTAAGTGATATTTTAAAGGCCTTTTCAGAAACAAAGACTTGGATAGAAAGTGAGGGAGTTTGGTTATATTTTCGTTGACCAGTTTATTACATGACACATTGAAGCTTCTCCCTGCCAGAACTTGGCAGCCCAATGATTGAACTCCTCAGAATAAGGATGGATACCTCAACTTCCTGCCAGGTTGCTGAGTGTATGAGTGCAACGTGTGACCATGATGAGCCCTTTGTAATTCTTTGAGTGGCTCTGAAGCATCAAGAAGCAACTCATTTTTATCTGATGGTACCAGTGTTTCTTAACTATGAATATAAATACGGATGCAAATTTTTTATTAATATTTTGCAAACTGGATGTTTGTAGACTGTAAGTAAGTACATATTATGATAATAATAATAATTATTATTAATTTTATTATTATTATTATTATTACTCATTATTACTATTATTAAATATGCCGTTCCTATGTTGTGCAGCTTGACATGTGCGGCTGTTTAGAATGCTGTAAAAATAAATATTCTGTAGTTTAATTTTCAGTAGGGGGATTTTCTCACTAGCAAAATACAGTAAAGCAAGGGTTGTATATTTTTGTATATATCATAGTGTTGAGGCACTACTGCTATAATTAAAAATGATAGGAAGGTCAACGAGTATAAAATGTCACTATGTGTATAGTTAGATGGTAATGTGTTGGGTAAGACAGTGAAAAGTAGGCATGTCTGAATTGCATTTGTTCAAAAAAAATAATAATAAGAAAACGAAGAAGAAGGAATATGAAACAAAATTATTTATATATTTCTTCTGTTTGTGTGTTTCTTGTTTAATTTTGTTTCCGTGTATTTGATAAAGTTTAAGGAGGTTCTTTCTTTAAACGAGCCCTGATAGCACAAGCATTTAGCATGTAGTCAGTTTCATATGTTTTAATTGTAACCTCGTGATTGCTCAGACGCTGTAATGCGGTGTGTTTATTTGACAGTAGTGCATGTATCCTGTTTTACTATTATGGTTAAAACTGATGTTATGTTTTTGTCTATATGTAACTAAAATATTTATTTGCTTCATTGGTAATTTATCAGTTGATATGGCAAGCTTGGATATTTTATGGAAGAAATGAAATGGTTTCCCCCAGAAAATAGAAGTGGAAACTGGCTGTGTCACATTTGCTTTCAAGGGCTCAGAATAATGGTGTTTTGTTTTCATAGGACATCCTTAAACCATCTTACAATACTGTGCACATTGCCCTTGGTATGAACACTGAAGAGTGACCATCCAGAGTATTTGATATGGTTACGGCAATGTGTTATCAGTGTTTATTATGGTTTTTATGTGTTGAGAGAAGTATTTTTACACATATAATTCATTCTCAAAGCATGTAATACACACACCATGTAATGATTCCAAACATTATACCATCTCCATTACTCCTGTTTACGTGTGAAGTAGATTTTCAAATGTCTGCCAATTCCATTGCCAAGGTAGACCCTGAAGTTGATAGAAAACTGTTTCATAGCCATGACGTAATATTTATAATTTTTCAATGAAATTACACGTTATTGATAAGTTATACAAATCTGTAACCCATAATATAAACAGACACATTGATTGAAAGGCTTGCAGTGAATTTATGGCAGAGGCTTGGTTAATTATGGGATTTTTAGCTAGAAAGCAGACTACTAGTTGCAAATAAACGTACTTCATTTGTGATGCTCATCGTCAACAAGACAGAAACTGTTTCCCCCTCCCCGCTGCTCATGTTTCTACCACTTAGCTTTACAAAATGGTGTAACACGACCTGCTTGGAGTGTACAGATTCAAGACACAGTCTTTACTTTTTTTGGGGGGGGGGGGCAGTTGGAGCTGTTATGTTCTGATTTGGAAGTGATGTAAATTATTAGTGTTTCTGTTGTACTGCATGACTTCATCTTGCTCTGTATTTATGTTGCGATGTGAGCAATAATACGTGAGAAATTTGCACATTTGGTCTGCAGTATGTTGTCTTGTCCGTGTCTTTTCAGATCAGAATTTGGTAATTGAGGATAGGTACATTTTTAAGGCATATAGTTGTGTAAATTAGAGACGGTAAAATGTTTCAGATCTCTTTGTTTTGTTTTGTCTTTATGTGGGGCAGCACTCTTGTACTAGAATACCACAGTGTAATCTCTGTTTATGCATCTGCTGATGAACTGGTTACTGTATATATTGTGTTTCTCTTGTACTTCGTTGGATACACTTTGTTATAAATGTGTCCCAAAAGAAGTACAGATTTCAAAGACCTACTTACATTTGATGCCAAATAAAAATTATATGAATATAGATCTGTTTTTGAGAAGTGGTTCCATTGCATCTTCATGCTGGACTAGTAGTCTAAATGAAATTCACCCAACTGGGTTTAGTGGTGACTCCCAATATAAACACTTCAGCAAAAGGTACTAGGTACTTAACGCACACACAACACATCTTTCACAGAATTTGTTTATTTTATCCAAAGAACACAGTATTTTATGTGAGGTTATAGTCCCTTGAGTTCTGTATTTCCGTATTTGTATCATGTCAGTATTTTCTACATAATCACATCCGTAGAGTAAATATCGTGATATATATCCACATGACTCATGAAGTTTCATATTCAGTGGATTCTTATTTAAATTTATCCTTTCAAACCCGCCCCCCATTTTTCCTTTGCACGTTATAGAAGTGCTTGTCTGCATGTGTTAGCATATACATCTGATGTGTGAGAAGCAAAGTTGCAAGATTTAAGGGGCAATGGCAGTGTGGTGCAGATTCATGTCCACTAGGATGTGACACTGTGTTGTTGAGGTGGTAGTACTTGTTGTGGAGGGTCATAGTCTTAGCTTCTTGACCCTAAAAATACAAGAACTGCAGCTGTACAGAACATCAGGAACTACATACCTGGCACTGTGGTGTTGTTCCCAGAGAACTCAGAAAATGAAGTTATTGCTTTATTTTCATCATTCTTATAAACATACAGTTGATAAATGGAGTACTGTTTGTAATCCATTTCTTTTATTAAGAATGGTTCCCTGCATAAAGATGATGAACTACATAAAAAAATTGATAACGTTTCAGAATGCTATTTGTAATAATTTCTTCTGTTTGGTTTTATAGAACAGTGAACTGAACTGCGATGTTAAAATTTTGTGGAGATAAAAGAGCCTGAAGACAGGTCCCAGCATTCCTTGTGTTTTACGTGCGTTATATCTTGGTTTGTAATTTTTAAAAATTGTGTAATACTTCTTTAGTGCAAGTAAGCTCTATTGGTTTAGACAACATTGCCATTCTGATGTTTCTAAATTTTATGAATGCATAAAATGAAATAAGATTATGTACATACTAGAAATTTTAGTATGAGAATCATTTTATTTTGTGCATGTGTGTGTGTGCGTGCGTGCGTGTGGGTCATGACCTACTCCAGGGACAGGTTCCTCCTTGAGAAACTGATAATTGCATGTACCTTGTGGAATGTGTTTTTCAGTTAGTGTGCTTAGGATTTCTACATATAATATATGTGAATTAACATAAAATGAAGTACTATGTATCATATGCCAGTGTAAAATGCATGCCACAAAATAGTCGTTTCTGGGCCTGGTTCAAGACCAACCCACTTGTGTCCTAGTCCGTTTTGGCTCTGCTTTGATTTCACTGATAAGCCGAGACTTCTAGGATGCTGTCAGCTGTTATAAGATCAAAACAGATATGTTTCAGAGAAGGGAGGTATTTTGAAAGAATGGGGTGGAGGAAGTATGACAGAGTGCATAAATATAGGTAACGTCCTAAACTAAACTCCGTGGCTTTTAGTCCGCGAGCGAACCATACCGACAGAGCGGCCGCTGCCAGTAGGCGAAGTTAGTGCCAACTTTTGCGGATAGAGGGGTGTCACGTGGTTAGCGCAACGGGTCCCCACGGCCGTTAATCTCTGTTTTCTGAACCTGGAGCCGCTACTTTTTTTATTCAA
>Ga0123355_10011823_pt1 | contig 13482 bp, 10 predicted proteins | sample TergutEmb28metaG_3_FD_89872 | JGI IMG/M metagenome (GOLD analysis project Ga0123355, IMG submission 89872) | Embiratermes neotenicus P1 segment gut microbial communities from Petit-Saut dam, French Guiana - Emb289 P1 | ecosystem: Host-associated > Arthropoda: Insects > Digestive system > Gut ...
CCACCACCACCATCACCACCACCACCACCACCACCATCACCACCACCACCACCATCATCACCACCATCACCACCACCACCACCACCACCAACACCACCACCACCACCACCACCACCACCATCACCATCACCACCACCACCACCACCACCACCACCACCACCATCACCACCATCGTCACCACCACCATCACCACCACCACCATCACCATCACCACCACCACCACCACCACCACCTACCCACACAGACAAGCGTTAATGAGGATTATATTCTACTTGGACATGTCAGCATGGTGATTGGTATAAATGTACAAATGCTCTGTAGAACAGCGTTAGCTCCATCTGCGGGTTATTGAAAGAAACTTTAGAATCAAGACAGCCAAACTGCTGGATTCAATTCTTCGTGGACTACCCTAAATATGGGGAACGAAACGTCGCTACATATATACTGTACCAGTCCATATGACGTAATATTCCAGAAGCCTGGATTATTCATCAACAGTCCTGAGAGAGTTTCACATCCCGCAAAACTTACTATCTAAGATTCCTTAATAGCGGAAAGCGACTTTGAATAACAAAGTACATTTATCGTAACACACAGAGAGAAATGGTACGTAATTACAGAAAGCATGAAAGACAATAGAATTACGAACTTCGTAACAAGGTACAACCCACAGGAACCTGACGACGTGAATGGCCAAGGGAAATCTGGAGAGATCGACTGGAACTGTAGCAGTTTCCTTAATGGAAAAGATTATTTGAAGAAATTTGGGCTAACTCGGTTAAAAAGAATAACTGGTTATTAGGCGTTCTTTACGAACTAGAATAGGAATTCCTTGTATGGGGACCACATCCTTAAGTCAATCCTTCCGTCTGTCTGTAATACATCAGCGACTAAACCGTATGCTGTATTTTCATGAAATTCGATGTAATTTTTCTTACAAAAACGTTTTCCCGCTTGCACGAGTTGCGTTAAAAGCGATGCAGTGAAAATCGTACTTTACTGAGGGGGGTAAATGGATGTCTGCCGGTAATTTAAAAATTTCTTGAGCGAGTTGGATTAATTTCTTTATAGAAGGTCTTCAGATAATTTCCGTAATAATTAAATTCGCGAAAATGAACACAGCGAATGCCGCAATATACTTCAGTGGCTTATATGAAAATTTCCCGTCCACTCTGTACTTTTAGCACTAAACTGGATGAAATTTAGTGCAGAACATGTCCACCAAAACTTACTTTGTAATTGTGAGTTTTTAGTTGAATGTCGGCCCATTGAAAGCTACAATTCACTTAGAAGTGTGCATGAATCTCTACTCATATTTTACACATTTGTATAATATATTATGCACCGTAAATACACAACATACATCAAACAAGATGCAATAATTACAGTTAGGTAATATTTAGTTACATGTTTCGGCCGTGACCGGCCATCTTCAGGCCAACTAAGAACAGCAATTAAGGTACAGTAAAACTTTTACTCAATGGGATCCCGTTTCTTTCACATAAATTCACATACTGTTTTTACTTACCTTAATTGTTGTTCTTAGTTGGTCTGAAGATGGCCGGTCACGGCCGAAACATGTAGCCAAATATTACCTAATTTTAATTATTGCATCTTGTGTGATGTATGTTGTGTATTGACGGTGCATAATATATTATACAAATTTGATAATGCACGACGGGATGGCCTCTCTCGTATTTCACACAATTATTACCCGATTTGGACGAATTCCGGTATAAGGGATCCGAAAATTACGCCGTTGACGACTTGTGACTTTTTTGAAAATCGGCTGGTGGAGGGCTATTTCTTTTCTCTGGGGCAGAAGTAAAATTAAATTTAGACGAGTGTTATGAAACCATATGAAATGTAGCAAGAAAAGAACGCCTTGAAGGGTCTGCGCCCTGCGCTAAGGAGTAGAAAATCTGTAATGGTGCTGATGTTTCCGGAAACATATGTTAATTATTCCAGAAAATTTAAATAAAAATAAAATCTGTGGAGGGGCGGGGGGGGGATACATTTTCTTTTACATTAACCCTTATCCTGCTAATGTGGAGAATATGGTGAGCTCCTAATAATGCCAGCAGGTGGCAGGTGGGATTTAACTCGATGTTTAAACGGTTAAAGCGTGTTCATACACAAACCAATGTATTGCTGAATAAGGGTTGAAAGGGGTAAGTGCAATCTGACTTCACAGACGAAGCCGGCTAGCGTTCAGAGTTATGGAGATCAGTGAAATGGGTCACACACTTCGCTGGGTGGGGCAAGCGAACCGATATTGGAAGCAGCAGAGAGCTAAAAGTGTATTTTGATAAGCTAAGCTCACATTGATAACTTATTCACAAATCTGCTGTCTGATATTGGTAAGACAGTACTGCAGATCCCAGACCCTACACACACACACGCACACACACACACACACACACGCACACGCACACACACATCTCTACTACTGTTGTTTATAAAAGCAAACGTCTATAGAAGGATTATTCCAATCTTCACATTAAAACTCAAGTATCTGAACTGTAATATTTCTTCAAGAATTATCTTATTTTTATTTATGACAACTGTACTATGATGGATAAATTGCAGTTTATTTAATATATCTTTCTTTCCACCCAAAGTTGCATTTCAGAAACATTTTATCAAAGGAAGTTGTAAAACTGCAGACTCTAAATTGGCAAGACGAGGACAAACAAAAGCCAAACATTATTTTTATTTCTCTTGTCAGTTTCAAATGGCAGCCGTGATATGACCTGAAAAAACATTTTAATTGAAAACAATCTGCAAAATTTTAGTAACATTTACAGTTGATGTGCAGCAACGTGATCTGAGATGAGGTTGGAGATTGTAGAAAGTTGGTACGAAGCCGTAAAATGTCCAGGTTGTGTGTTACTCTCAGAAATTAAAATTGAGGTTTGTAACTTTTCTGTGCGTCTTTTGTTGCCCGCAATATCACAGTGGAATTCGCAAAGGACTAATTTTGTCCATTATCCGGCGCCGTGTGAGGGACCCTGGAGCCGCATAATTTTCACGATAATCCAGGTTGCTTCCCCTACGGCATTCTTCCGACTTCTCCCTTCTTGTTACAGCATACTTACCATTTTTCTTTCTAGCAGCTGGTCGGACGGGATGCCACGTAACAATGACAGAAGTTACACTTGTAATGTAGGTACTGGGGTGTCTGAAGAATGAAAACCAACTAGATGCCACTTATTATTTTATTGTATTTCTTATAGACTCAACATGCTTCGGGCACTACTATGCCCATCATCAGGAGCTTGCGACTATAATGTTGATTACCACGTTGGTCTTTTCGTTCTTGGTTTGCTGTAGGTTAGAGGTTAGGTGCGGTTAGGCTGGAGTAGTGTCCGGGCTGCAGCCTGAAGTCCGGACACTACTCCAGCCTATCCGCACCTAACCTCCAATCTACAGAAAACCAAGAACGAAACGACCAACGTGGTAATCAACATTATAATCGCGAGCTCCTGATGATGGCCATAGTAATGCCCGAAACATGTTGAGCCTATAAGAAATACAATAAAATAATAAGTGACATCTAGTTGGTTTTTATTCTTCAGTTATCACAATGATGCACGGTCCAACAAATATCAAATACGTACTGGGGTGTCTGTTGATAGACAATTCTCAAACTTAACAGTTTATATATTTCGAATATTCTAGGAACTGCACAATAATTAAGAGCTTGGGTTTCCAAAGGCACTATATGGGGGGTGTGTGTGTGATATTTCCTGTTTTATTGGAAGCAAATCTCGGAGCCTGTCTCTCCTTCCTTAGTCAGATAAAATTATACAATATGCTGTAAACTCTTGCCTAAGGATGTTCTACTGGACCAGCAAGACACGATATATAAATTCGCGCATATTCCCCACAAACGTTTTGGGCCCTGATATCTCAGTCGGTATTGCGACTCGCCACGCACTGGACGGTTCGGAGATCGAATCCCTGTGGTGGCGGAATTTTCCGCAACGGTCCAGAACGTCCCTTTGGTCTAGGCAGCCTCCTCTACAATGAGTACCGACACAGTCCCGGGGTTAAAACGGCTGGGGCGTGGCGTTGTCCACCCCCTCCCGTGCCTTTATGGCAGGTTACTGGGTAAACGTTACCTTTTTCCTCCCACACATTTTAAGAGAAGTGGATATTGCAGATGTACAATTAGATGAAGGACTTAGAAAATATACTTGTGTATGCCCCAGCTTGAAGCCGAAGTGTACCTTCCTATTCTTATGTTGTTGCAGGTCAATCGTTTTCGAATCAATCGGGAAGAGAAGCGTGAAATCATTACTGATAAGGGAGGGACCAGAACGAAGCTAGTGGGTCGCTATGGGCAATTTAAAGGAAATCCTGGAAGAGATGAGAAGGAACTTTAAGAGCGGATTGCATATTAATGGACCGCGTATTCTCCATCCTCTCGCTCTGTTTCTCTTTCTCTTATCGTCTTGCCTGTGATGAGAACTAAATATGGCGAACGCGATATTAAGGGTTTTGTGGGAAGACAGACTCATTTGTCAAATCTGCCATGAGACGTCATAACACTGAACTAATTCGTACACAGATAATTAATTACTATCGTTATTTAAGATAAAGCTTGACGACGGAGCTAATGAACTACAGGGTGCAGACGTAAACAGTTGCTGGGTCACGAATGTCTTTGATATTTTGGTACTCAAATGTATGGAACATTCGAGGTTTTCAGGACTGAGGAAATCCTCACTGTGTTTTTCAGGTTTAAGAAACCGCGCAGTCTGCTCGGTTGCACCGGCCTTTCAGCAAAAAAGTACTGTCTACGTGAAGAGGAGATACACGGTCTAGAAGTTGATGACTCTCCATGAAGGCCCGTTAGTGGACATACATACTGGGTAGTCCTAACTTTCTGATGCCCGGCGGTGATTATGTGTTCCAGCTGCCGTAACTTCAAGGAACCCTGCACTTTGTCACACAACTTATGTACCTTCTTCAAATGATTCTCACAGTAATTACCAATTATTTCCTTAAACATAATTTATCAACTGGGATTCATAAGGGGCATAGACTGTGTTTTCTTTGAGGTAGGATTTAAATTGTACGTGGTACCTTCAAAATGTTCTAGGTATCACTTTATTTCTGAGAACCAAAAAACAGTACAATAATTTAAGCTACATTTCCTTCAAATCAGTCCCTTTGTGCAAATATACACTTCTGCCAGCGACTGTAAAGGTGTTGGAAACATTACTGGAAGCCATTTTGTGAAAACATTTTCAGCTCCTCCGTCGCATTCTTAATAATTTCAATAGCATCAACCAAACCGCCGTTCCTTCGATGCTGATTTCAGTCAAGAGGACAAGTAGAGTCAAGTGCAACCTGGTCAAGACAGTATGGGAGATGTTCCAATGTAATCAAATTGTTCTTTGTTAAGGCATCCTTGACTAAAACCGACCAGTGTGCTGGAGCATTGTCGTGAAGGAGAATCGACTGTTGGTACTACATTTTTCGGGTCGTTTCCTCCTAAACACTTCCCCAAGGCGACAAAGGACGTCAATGTACATTTATTTATTCATAGTAGCTATTTCTGTAAATTATAGCAACGAATCTCTAAAACGTCTTGAAGCTACTGCGTACATGTAACTTGTCTGTTGGTGTCCGGCGACCCGGGCAGGCTAAGCACACTTATATGTGTAGTTAACCTGGAAACCTCGCAACCCATGCAAGCAGGGGACACTAATGCACGTAGTTACTGTGGAAACCTGAACAATGTGTATCTATATTATATTCTCATAGTTTTGCCCAAGTCAGCGTGTAAACCTGAAAGACGTGTATCAGTGCCCAGCGACACATTAACGTAGTTACACTGGAAATCTTAATCAGTGGTTGCCGTTATATATCATCTGTGCATCCGTGAGAGCGAATTCTTTGTATTGGGGTATTCTGGAATCTGGTGTCGGTCAGTGCAATTCAGCTGTCAGCCTATTGACTTCACCTGCCATCTCGCGGCGGTCTTTGGAAATTCAACGTGGTTGTGTGACATTTAGATTTGACGGACTGACAGTGCTGCAGCATAGTAGAAGACAGATGAACATTAGTGCTCAACGTGGTAATTCAATCGATAAATCCTCACCCAATTTCCCTAGGACTCCATAATTTTATGTTCCAAAATGTGATTACGTAGGCTATTCAAAAATTATCTCTTTGGAATTTTCCCACCAAAATATCATATTATACTTATTATGTAACTGATGATGCATGCTGCATGTGGCATACATCCTATTCTCTTCGTCCTCACGCTGTAGGTAAAGCCCCTCATGTAACACTCTCCATCTTCTTTTATTTCCCCCTAGCTCCAAATTAATATTCTAAGCATTTTGTTTTCAAACACGCTACTAATGTTCTTTTCTCAGGGTGATACAGCAGAATGTGTACCGAATAATAACAGACATTTCACAGAATTTAATCAATCACTGTAAGTTTAAATGCCTTTCGTACTCTCCCTGGGAAGCAGGTAGATAAATTCGTATTAAATTACCTTTCTCTGCAAGAGAACAAACGTTCTGAGCTCAAGACAGGTGGATATAAATCAAAACCGGCTGAGAAGTATAAATCTCACAATCTGTTTCTATCGTTAAGTTAACAGTAGGAGGTGAAACAATGAATGAAATGAGAAAAACACGTAAATTGACGTCAAACATTGCTAGATTGTCCCTTTGGCTACTTGTGAAAGGGTTCAGGAATCAACATCAGTGGCGAGTCTGACTTATCTCCCTTGGGTCTCATAAAATGAAAAAAAAAGTACCTCTAACTGGTTCGTAAACTATTTAGTGATTTTTTGCAAAGTATCTTGGAGCCGTCATTTGTAGTGTCGAATCGGAGTTCGATTTCCAAGAACAACATATTTTATATTTGCTTTTGCAGCTATGGCAGTACTGGCTCTCAACATCCTGTACAGAACGGCAGGAACGTAAGGCTGATAAATCATCTTAATTTTGGTCTCAGATACTTAATGTACAGAACTTTTTCTTCACGCTCCCTATAAGCCTCGATTTCGATTTATGGTCCTTGAAAGTGTCTTTCTTAGCCGCCGTATCCCGACCGACTTGGCTGGGTCCTACCCAGGTCATATTTCAATGTATGTTGGTGTCAAGACGGCGTGAGCGTGAATGTCATCTCCATACACAGCCGAGGTCTATACTGCTACACACATTCTTAACATGTGGCATAAGATTTATTCCTAACATAGCTATGATATCTTCGCTGGTCTTATCCGTCGGTAGAGCAACTGGAGTCTGAAGCTTCAGGTTTTTCCCCTGGAATTAGACACTTGGACTACAAGTGCCAGAAGAAGTACTGGGCTGTGTTTAGTCAGATTTTATCCCTGATTCCCTTTTCATGTCCAAAAGTATTTTTGTGGTTATTGTTATCCAGCAACTTTCTGAGTTAAAAATGTTGAAAAATTGTGTTTTAATTCTCTTGCACTGTTTATTATACATCAACACATGCACAAATAATTATTGAAAATTCTTATAATAAAACCAACGAGATGCACTAATTTTTGAAATGTATTTTTGGAATAGAACTCTACATGTTTCGGACAGGTTTTCTGTCCATCATCCGGAGTCTAGTACTGTATACACAGCAATAGGTATATGTCATACAGGTTATGCTGACTGCTTGCTAGCAGGATCAGGATGGATTCTGATCCCGCTAGCAAGCAGTCAACATAACCTGTATGACATATACCTATTGCTGTGTATACAGTACTAGACTCCTGATGATGGACAGAGGAACTGTCCGAAACATGTAGAGTTCTATTCCAAAAATAAATTTGAGAAATTAGTGCATCTCGCTGGTTTTATTATGAGAATATATCACGATGCAGGGTCCTCTGAATGTCAAAGTAGTGTAAATATATATTAAATTACTCCGACATGTTTCGGCGTTAATACACCGGCTTCGGATCGTTTAAAAGTTGTGTTAAATAAAGTTATTGAATTATTAAAATGATAAAATACGATATAGTAGTGTGTGGTTATGACAAAATCTTGGTAAATTTGGCTGCGTATGTAATTTCTGTTTATGTGTGTGTGTGTGTGTGGGGGGGGGGGGTTGCGGGGTAAACAGGAACCGGTTCTTTTAAGTAACAGTACCCTTAATTGGAGACCGATCGCAACCAAAATAACAACGCTTGTAATGAGTGTACGTAAAGTGGCAGATACGGATTTTAGTTACCATCACTTCCATGGAAGCCGAGATACAGTCAAATAGGTTCACCGCTGTCCATGGAAAAGACCCCTACTTACAGTGTGCAACAAATTTTGGGATATATCCTATACTGGAAACTAGAATATGTTTATTTGGTAGAATTTGCAATGCAGAACTTCACAGTAGGACTTAAAAGACGGGATTGGCTATGTTCTTAAAAAAATTGTTTACACTTCTGAATGGAAGCAGGACACAAAAGTGAAATTGCATGAATTAAATCTGTTCTTCATCGTTGAGATGTCCTGGTGAAAACGTTCAGCGTGTTCGTCACTTACGCGCAACAGTTAACCAGAAAGGAACCCAAATGTGAACGGAGGACTTGCATCTTGAGTGACACGTTGCAGCTGAGCTTCTCGTAAGAAGTTATGAGATCGTCCACAAGCTTCCTGAAGTGGATGACGTTACATTTCCCAGAAAACCAGTCGTATCATGTCGAAAGACATTCCAGGCTGCCTTGTGGTCATCACTGAGAGAGAGATCAAATTGAGGGTCCCTGGAGAGTAGATATATCTGGGGGCCAATAAATACACCGGCTTTCAACTTCTCCGTGCTAAGACTTGGGAAATTCTCGTACTAGAATGAGAATGCTGGGCCATTTGTGTATAGTGCCTTCACGAAATTCTTCACGAGGCCCAGTGCAACATTTAGAGGTGGAAGCAACACTTAACACGTAAATACAAGAGGTTGAGGAGCTCCGTTCTTTGTTAGAGATGTATATGATTTACGTAGAAGCTGTAGTGAACACTTCTGTCACGACTATCCCATTCGCACACGAAACAACAGGGTTGTTTGTAATCTTTGCAGTCCCGCCAAAATGGCAGTTATCTTCAAATAACCCACAAATGTACCATTGATATATTATTTAGTTCACGCAGCTGAGAATTTTCTTCGTGTTTTCATATGTTTCTTTCTTGTGGTTGGCTTCTGCAAAAGGGATTTACGGCAGTGCCCTTCTCTTGTGCAATAGCACTGCTATGCATGGAGGAGTCTGTGAACTGTGCTGTTCTTTCGGATCGTACCTGATGTTCATTGCTGCAATCAGAACTTCGACGTTCTTAAAAGCACTGAGTTCGCCTTGTGTCATGAAGACCTGCTGACAGTCGTTTTGTCAGGAGCGAAAAGCTGTCACTTTTACAGTGTCGTCCAGAAGATGGCACTATTGTAGTCTTGAAGGCAACATTTCTGCTTAATTATTCGACAGGTCAGAAAGTTCTTTTTGCACGGTTATATGTGGATCAAGAGAGATTACGTTCAGGAAAATTTCGGAACCCTTGAAATAGATGGCTACGATGTATCTTCACGTGTATTCTCTTCTTTCTCATAACTCTTGGGAGAAATTGTCGGGGGGTTCTGGAATAGGCAGACTTTTGCAGTGAGGCACTGGACGAATAGCCGATGGTATATTTGGGTATTCCACTGTCCCTTTTACTCATGGTAATCCCTTTCTGATTAGGAGATACAATGTAGAAGAGGGTGTCTGTGAGGTGATTTGTTGGCTCGCTCAATTTAATGGACACTGCAGACAGCATGCAACATTCTTTGCGATTCACCCAAGCGTTGAGCTTTGATTGATAGGACGTCCAGCACACGTGCGAAGCCCAGCTCTTGTCCTGGTCGCGTACGTTACAACCAAAGTAATGGACTTCGGTTCCTTTTATCATTGGGGTTAAAGCCCGCTTCCTTGAAGTAAATGTTGTTTCTACACATACAGAGCAGAAGTTACCCGCACTGCTCACATACTTACGGGGCATTTCTCTCCCTTATGAAACAAAGGCTGAGAGAAAGGTTTATCTCGCCGCAAAAAATGCGCGCGCGGGGCAAGTGACACAACTGTCGAGTACCCAAAAGTATCCGTAAAATTCCACGGATAGGTAAAGAGCATTCTGCGACAAAGTTGGCTGATCACGTGACACTGAGAATGTGACTGAGGATGCAGTCGCGCGCCACCTCGGCGCAGTGAGTGCTCTACTTATCCCCCGAGCCGTAACTCGTTCCTATGAGATACTGCCCATAACTTGGACACAAGAGCCAGTTCTCAATTTTCAATGTACTTTTCGTGTTCAGTACCACCACAGTAGCTAAGATGATGTATTTTTGTTCCCGCAATTTTTCACGTGTTGCACAGTGTTATTGATAGATCGCAAACAAGCTCATATATTTCCTACCGAGTGTGCTTAGTGTCACAGATATGAATTTTCAGAGAAATCCCTGCTGTGGATGCTGCGATACAGCCGAGAAGGCACACGGCTCTGCAATGAATGCTCCCTTAATTATTTTGCTATCGCACACACTACTTCAATATGCGGTCCGCTGCCCCACCAACACTTCCTCTTTCTCACGCGAAACATACATAAGCATTTAAAAAAAATGTGATGTGTGTATGTGTGATATTGTTGCGAAATCCAAAGAAGCAATGGCCGGACTGTCCAAAATACGACAACGTACGAAACAATTTAAGGACCTGAGAATTGGTTCGTGGAATGTTTTGTCTCTATATAGGTCAAAATCATTATGGAAGATGCCAGGAAGTTGGGGGAGAGAAATTGGAGGAATGCTGCAAGGAATAGGGATAGCTGGCAGAAGCGTTTGAAGAAGGCCTTGATTCAAAAGGGGCTGTTGTGCCAATGATGAAGATGATGATGATGATGATGTATCCGTGGGAGAAAAAATAGGAGAGTAACAGAAGGTAGTAGTAAGAAGCAGTAGGATGGAAGAGCAAAATAGCTGCTGAAGGATATCACTGATAAGAGGAATGATATTTTCTGGCAACTTGTACGGTACCTACTGCCAGAATGCAGACTTCACGCCCTTCCCTGCAGACCGCATCAGACCACCACCTCCCCCTAATCTCAGCTCGTAACGTACAGCAGATATTACTGGAGCCATATTTCTCCACCTATAAGTGTCCACGAAAAATAAAACATTTTAAATTCCAACACTAACCATAGCTCAGTCTGATGCATTACAGAATCAACTGCAGTGTCGTTTGTTGCTAAGTGTGAACAGTGTAATTATAATATAAATAATGTGATGTAATATACCAGGCAAATCTTATTGTAGATTTTGATGTTTGTTGGACCGCGCATCGTTGTGATAACTGAAGAATAAAAACCAACTAGATGCCATTTATTATTTTATTGTACATATTATAGTCTCAACATGTTTCGGGCACTACTATGGCCATCATCAAGAGCTCGCGACTGTAATGTTGATTACCACATTGGTCGTTTCGTTCTCGGTTTGCTGTAGGTTGGAGGTTAGGTGCGGTTATGCTGGAGTAGTGTCTTGGCTGCAGGTTAAAGCACGAGTCGTGCTTTAGCCTGCAGTCCGGACACCACTCCAGCCTAACAGCACCTAACCTCCAACCTACAGCAAACCAAGAACGAAACGACCAATGTGGTAATCAACATTACAGTCGCGAGCTCCTGATTATGGGCATAGTAGAGCCCGAAAACATGTTGAGCCTATAAGAAGTACAATAAAATAATAAGTGGCATCTAGTTGGTTTCTGTTCTTCACTTATTGTAGACTTCTTAACACTGATGGCTGCGTTGGCCGCTTACTTGTATCCGGGGCCTGACTGAGGCCAGTTCAATTGAAATAACAAGGGATAGTCAGAGCGGGAAAATTCTGTAGGTCAAAACGTACATATAAATCTCTATGCATTACTCATACTGCTATCGCACTTGACAGAAATATTAGAATAAATATAAAACAACTTGGATGGCAATTAATTGGAACTCTGTATCCTAAATGACTGGTGCTTCCAGTGTGTTAAATTAGGCATCAGGTCAAGTATAGATTGGACTGCACTTGAAATCTTTTCAAGTCCGGCTTTAGGTAAATGTTAATATACGCGCAAAGTACTATGAGATCTTTTTTCTTTTTTCGAGAATGAAATGGAATCAACAGTGCAAATTCATATTCGTGAGGAATGATTTTTTTTACAACGAGAATATTAAAACATTTGATAGGTGGAAATTGCAACCGTGTTGAAATGTAACATAAATTCCATCACCTTTCATTTGTTTCACTAACTTTTCACTGCCTAACTTATTTGTGGTTTCCTACAACTTCGTGTCATTTTATTACTTTTTATTGCATGGTTAGTCTGCATGTAGTACCATGACGTTCATTTAGGCACGATTTGAGATGGATAATTCGGCAGGTGTGCCTGCGCTCAACTGCTGGGTTTGGATTGCAGACACGGGTCGGGTATTTATGTGTAAGTAGATAAATGGCTACATATGTAGGTAGGTGGACTGATATGGTATAAAATTACACAAATAGGTTATTACCGATATATATATATATATATATATATATATAATACTTATACAAGATCCGCCAGCGAATCGGGCGATTTTTAAGTGTTAAAAAAATTAAAATTATTGGATATCATGATACAGTTACATTTATAGGGAAGTACATACTTTAGCATTTGCAGAAATAAGTGAAAAAGTGGTCTTGAGACATAACACAGAACAAAAAAAAATACACAACACATCATTCCACTCATATCCTCAAGATGCCCTCCATTACGCTGCTCACACTCAGCAAGCCGATCGTGAACACTACTCATGGCCCTACGTAACACGTCGACCGGAATTCTTGAAATCTTTTCCTGTATCCGCAGAGCAAATCCAAGTGTAAATTACGCCCGACACTGTTTTCTGACAGTCCCAGTTTCTTGGAATGACGCATAGCCGACCGGCGAGGACTTTGTTCGAATGATGCTCTCACAGCGTCAATGTTCTGCGAGGTGCGAACCGTTTTAACATTACCACCGTTCTTCTTAACATTTGAGCCGGTCTCTTCAAAGTTGTTTACCCACGTCTTTACGGCATGAGCTGACGGCACTTCACTGTTTCGATGAATCCCGAATTTCTTGCGAAATTCATGTTGGGCGGGCAATGTAGCTATCGTTGTTCTCATAAAATGATTTTACGGCGAACGCACGCTGTGCACCATTCCACGACTCCATTTCAAACTGAACGCTATTCACGGCCACGCAATCTGGCAGCATCATTCCCCTTCCTCGCTCATGCTACAAATAGAAAAACGCCGTTCCCAAATCGCCCGATTCACTGGCGGACCCTATATATATATAAATCATATATATGTATATGATATACAGGGTGTCCCAGGAGGAATGTGCCAGACTTCGGGAGAGTGTTTCTTATGTTAAACTATACCGATATAACCCAAAACACCTATATCCAAAGTTGAACG
>Ga0123355_10011824_pt1 | contig 13481 bp, 14 predicted proteins | sample TergutEmb28metaG_3_FD_89872 | JGI IMG/M metagenome (GOLD analysis project Ga0123355, IMG submission 89872) | Embiratermes neotenicus P1 segment gut microbial communities from Petit-Saut dam, French Guiana - Emb289 P1 | ecosystem: Host-associated > Arthropoda: Insects > Digestive system > Gut ...
AAGTATTGCTGAAAGCAATCGGACAAACAAAAGTATTTCGGTTAAAAAAAACAAAAGGACAAGCCGTTAAACCCGACACCGGACTTTGCTGCCCACAGCACACGCCGGGGGTGCGCCGATATCAGCCAAAAGGCGAATGCAATCGCAGTCGGCGGTAAGCAAAACGCCGCTGAAACCGTTGCCGGAAAGGCCACCGCTTCTTGTAAAAATTGTTACGGTTTGACCGATATGCCTAATCATGCTTTCAAAAAGGCAACATTTTCTTTCTCCCATAATAAACCTCCCATTAACATATATTTCGTACGAATTTCAGAAGGGATTGTACACTTCTAATTTCATAATATGGGACACACCGGAAAAGGTGAGAAAAAATTATACATGCATGTCCAAAGTATGTTATACTCCTACGAACCACAGAGAGAGTGTTGAAAGCTCAAGCTGTTTTTCAACACTCTCACAGAGTACAGGAGGTATTTCAATGCGTTATGTATTTACCGGAAAGAACATGAGCGTAACCGAGGGCATCAAAGACCGCGCAACGCGCAAGCTCGGGCGGCTCGAAAAATTTTTGCCCGACAATACCGAAGTTTACGTAACCTTTAGCGAAAACAAGCATTTAACAAAAATGGAGGTGTCTGTGCCGCTGCACAAGCGCGTTTTGCGCGCCGAAGTATCCGACACCGACGTTTCAAGCTGCATCGACCAAGCCGTTGATATTTTGGAAAAACAGGTTGTAAAATATAAATCCCGCTTACGCGACCGTCGTCGTCGTGCCGTGGCAACAAACGACGAGCTGACCTTCCTCAACACCCCCGATACCGACGACGAAACCTCAAACGAAATCATCATCACGCGCACAAAAAAATTCGCCCTCAAGCCCATGGACGCCCAAGAAGCGGTAATGGAAATGGAGCTGCTTAACCACGGCTTCTACGTGTTTCGCAACAGCTGGACAGACGAAATTAACGTGGTTTACAAGCGCAACGACGGCGAATACGGCTTAATCGAGCCGCAATGACCTGCGTTTTCGCCACAAACAACCCGAGCAAAATAACCGAATTGCGAACCGTAGCCGAACCGACGGGAATCAAACTTTTAACATTTTCCGACGTGGGCTTTATTTGCGAACCCGACGAAACCGGCACGACCTTTGAGGAAAACGCCCTGATTAAGGCGCGCCAAGCGCGCAATGAACACCGGGAGCATATATCGGCACATTCCCTTAACGTCAGAAATGCGGCCATAAACAGCTCCGTATTTGCCGGGGACATCCGCGAGGCGACTCATTCCCTCAGTGTCAGAAATGCGGCCGGAAGCGAATCCGCAAGCGGCTTCATCTTTATTGCCGATGATTCCGGCTTGTGCATTGACGCGCTGAACGGAGAGCCCGGCGTGGATTCCGCAAATTTTATGGGGCGCGACACGCCTTACAACATACGAAACTCAAAAATTCTGCAAATGCTTGCCGCCGAAGAAAATCGTGCGGCGCGTTTTGTGTGCGTAATTGCCGCAATTCTTCCCGACGGTCGCGAGCTTCTCACGCGCGCAACGGTTGAAGGGCAAATTTCACGCGCCTCGGCGGGTGAAAACGGATTCGGGTACGACCCGATTTTTTTTGTGCCGAATTTCGGCAAAACAATGGCGGAACTCTCGCCGGGCGAAAAAAATGCAATTTCTCATCGCGGAAAAGCGTTTCGCGAAATGTTAAAATTACTCTCGGAGGCGCGGATTTAATGAAAATCTTGCTCGTAAGCGACACGCACAACAGCACTCGTGAGCTTGAACAAATCATGGAGCGTCACGAAGGGGAAGTGCGCGTCGTGTGCCACATGGGCGACCATTTCAGGGATTTATTATTGCTTTCGCCGAAATTTCCGGGGGTTGAGCTTGTTGCGGTTTCGGGCAATTGCGACTACGGCGGCGACCGCCTGCGCATTTTGGAATTTTCGCCGTGTTTGGATTCTAAAGACGCAATTACGCGAATTTTAATCGTTCACGGCGACAAACACGGCGTAAAGTACGGCCTCGACAGGCTTGCCTACGCCGCCAAAGAGGCGAACGCAAACGCAGCATTTTACGGTCATACGCATTTTCCGCTCGTTACAACTCACGGCGGCATTTTTATTATGAACCCCGGCAGCCCTTCGTTTCCGCGCGGCGGCAGCAAAGCATCTTACGGCATCGCGGAAATCGCGCCGGACGGCAGCATTTCGGGAAGGATTGTTGCGGTATGAATGAAAATTGGGTATTACGCGAAACCGACGCCGACCTGCCGCTTATGGCGCAGGTTTTGGGCGTAAGCGAAACAACCGCGCGGGTTATGGCGAATCGCGGCATTCGCACTAAGAACACCGCGCTCGCATTTCTCGCGCCGGATATTTCGCGCCTGCGCGACCCGTACAAATTAAAAGACATGGCAAAGGCGGTCGAAATTATTTCCGCCGCCGTTACCGCCGAAAAAAAAATCACCATATTTGGCGATTACGACGTTGACGGCATTATGAGCACCGTTATTTTGCAAAAAGCTCTTCGCGCGGCGGGCGCGAATTGCGAATACTACATACCCCACCGCATCGACGAAGGTTACGGCATGAACATTGCCGCCGTCGAAAAAATTGCCGCATCCGGCACGCAACTTATCATTACCGTTGACAACGGCATTTCCGCCATCGAAGAGATTGTCGCCGCTCGCGCACTCGGCGTTGACGTTGTAATCATCGACCACCACGAACCCGCTTTCAACACCGAAGGGGGCGAAGCCCCTTTTCGCCGGGGGCAACCGGCGGCATCGGCACATTCTCTCGAAGCCGGTGACGGCAACTCCGGGGAAATATCCGGCGAAGGCGCACGTTCCCTCGAAGCCGAAACCGCTCCCCGCGCCGACCGCATTGATATTCTCCCTCCCGCTCTCGCAATTATCGACCCGAAACAATCCGACTGCGAATATCCCTTCAAAGAAATGTGTGCGGCGGGGCTTGTTTTTTTGTTTGCCGTAACCTTCGCGGAAGCAACTTCCGCCAACATCCCCCGGCAGGAACTTCTCGCGCTTGCCGCAATCGCCACCCTTTGCGACATTGTCAACCTCACCGACGAAAATCGCATCATCGTAACTGCCGGACTTGCCGCGCTTAACGAAAACAAGCTCGTCAATCCCGGCCTCGGAAGCCTTATTACCGTGCGCGGATGCCTGCAAAAACCCATCGACGCTTTCACAATCGGTTTCGTTCTCGGGCCGTGCCTGAACGCAACCGGCCGCCTCGCCGACGCGGCTCTTGCCGCAGAACTTCTGCTTGCTCCCGCCGAGGATTCCGAAAAACGCCTCAAGCTCGCAACGGATTTAGCCTCCCTTAACGACGCTCGCAAGGTTCTTACCGCCGAGTGCTTCGAGCGGGCTATGGTTAAGGTTCGCAAAATGTTTATCAATAATGTCGGGGACTCCGCCCCCGAACCCCCGCAAGGGGAGGCAATGCCCCCCCTTGACCCCCAACCGGAATCCGCGCAACGCGCGGATTCCGATAAAAGTTTTGAGGGGGGCTCGGGGGGAACTTTTTCAAAAGTTCCTCCCGAAAAAGGTTTTGAAAAAGATTTATCACGAGTCTTGGTCGTCGTTGACGCGGACGCGCACGAAAGCGTGGCGGGCATAGTCGCAGGGCGCGTACGCGACGCAACGGGTCGCCCCACGCTTGTGCTTACGCGCGGCGATAACATGTTCAAGGGTTCCGGGCGTTCAATAGAAGGCTATAATTTGTTCGAAGCGTTGTACGCGCATCGCGAGCTTTTTCATCGTTTCGGCGGTCACGCAATGGCGGCGGGACTGACTCTGCCGGAGGAAAACATTGATATTCTGCGGTGTCTGCTGAACGAGGAATGTACCGTTACGGATTTCAGCCAAAAATTTCACATCGACGGCGAAATCGCCCCGGAAGAAATCACGCTCGCGCTGTCCGAAGAACTCGCGCGGCTCGCGCCCTTCGGCAAATCCAATCCCGACCCGCTTTTTGCGGCGTACGGGCTTTATGCGCAATCCGTGCGCGTTTTGAACGAAAAAAATACGCTGATTTTCACCTTCGTATGCAGCAACGGTCGCCGCCTGAAGGGCGTTGCTTTCGGGCTGAACGAAAAATATAACGCCGCGTGCGCACTGCGCACACCGAACGCCGGGGACACATGCCGGCAGCAACAAACGCCCTCGAAGCCGGGTGCAATTTCGGCAAAAAATAAAACCGGCGGCATTACTCTCGACGCGCTGTTTCATATCGAAACAAACGTGTGGAATAATGCCGCCGAAGTACAAGTGCGGATAAAGGATTTTATTATCACGACAAACGCATGAACACCCAAAACCGCGGGGCTTCACCCCGCACCCCACAAACTTTTTGGAAAAAGTTTGACAAAAACTTCTTTAAAAATCGCGCTTCGCGCGATTTTTTGATAATTTTTGCCCCGCTTTTTTTAAAAAGCGGGTGGGGGTTTGGGGGCGAAGCCCCCAAAATCTTATTCATGCACCCGGCGCGCTGCTAACCCGTGAAAAACGTAAAATAAATCCAAAGCCCTAATGCGGTAAGCGCAATCAATCCCGCTACCCACGGAGCAATTCTCCCAAAAACCTTCCAACGAAACGCCTTGCTTTCTTTTGCGCATTTGTGCGCCAAGCGGTCGGATTCGTCATGGGGCGAGGTTTCTTTAAACCGCTTTGCGAGCTTGCCGTATTGCCGCATTCGGTATACATATTCGAAAAATTTTTCAACCATGGGGCGACCTTCGAGGTCTTCGTAGTCATTTTTTGCGTTCTTGTAAAGCACGGCGTTGCGGCTCGTTTGATATTTTGCGATTTCGTCGCGGCAAGCCAGAACTTTTTCGCCGGAATCGCCGTACTGCTCGATGCTCATAAATTGCCCGAGCAACGTTTCGTAATCGGAAATCAGCTTTTTAAGCTCGTCGGGCGACTCGGTGTGCTTTAACATTTGAAGCGACGTGAGCTGCTCAACGGATTCGGCATAAACCGCCTTGACCCTGCTCTGCTCGGATTTTTCGAACATTTCCTCGCATTCCGTCAAGCGTTCTTCCGCGCCTTCAAAAGGAATGAGAATCGCAACTTTTTTCGAAAGAGCGGCGTATTCGTCACGTATTTCGCGATAATGCTTTGACGTGCTGCCCGATTTCGCGCCGAGTTTTTCAAATTGCGCGTTAGCTTTTTGCAAAAGCTCGCCCTTCATTTTCGGAATAACGCCGGCGCATTCGACGGCAAGAGACTCGGCGTTGCGATAAAACGTAATCGACTCAAACGACTCCGCAAGCCGTTTAAATTCCTTTTCGAGCGAAGCAAATTCCTCAACGCTTGCGGGTTTTTTCTTTTTCAAAGCCTCCGATTCGTCGATATTTGACAAATAAAGAGGCGATTTTTCGCGCCATTTTTGAAAATTTTTATCAACAAGCGTAACCCACGAATTTTCCGGCGAATGCCCGTAATAAAGCAACGAGCCGTCGCTGCCCTGCCACTCGCCTTCGAGATAATCCTCCATTGCCTGCGCTTCTTCTTTCGCCGCAACGAGCTTCGCGTGCGCCGACATCGAGTACATCGACGAATCGCGATTTTTCGGCGGCGTTGCAACAACCGTTATTTTTCCGCAGGCGCGCCCGCCGTGATAAACCACAGAGCGTTTTGTGCTTACGCCGTCCTTTTCGCTTTCAACCGCAAAACTGTTTTTTTGGCAAATGTCAACCACGTCTAAGTACATTTGATATTGCGTTTCATTTTTAAGCATTAAAAATCCCCTCCGGCAAAATATAGCGGTTTGCGTTTCGGTACGGAAAATTTCCGAATGTTTTTTAGCCAACCGCAACAACTCTTACTCCGATTAAAATTAAAATAATTCCGCCCGCAATGGTTGCGCCGTTTTTAAATTTTTCTCCGAAAACAGCCCCGATGCGAACGCCCGTCGCCGACACAAAAAACGTAACAACGCCGATTAAAATAACCGCCGCGACAATATTTGCATCCGTAAACGCCAACGTAACGCCCGCCGCAAGTGCGTCAATGCTTGTTGCAACGGCAAGAATAAACATGTGGCGCGCGGCAAAGTTTACTTCGCTTGCCCTGTCGCGCCCTTCCGGTCCGTCGGACTCCTTTTTGAACGCACCGTAAAGCATTCGTCCGCCCAAAAAAAGCAGCAACGCAAAAGCAATCCATCGGCTGTACCCGGCAACCGCCCCGGCAACACGAGTTGCGGCAAAAAAACCAATCAGGGGCATAGCTGCCTGAAAAATTCCGAACCATGCCCCTGCAATAATTGATTTTTTAAGCCCGCCCTCCGAGCTGCCGAGTCCCAGCCCGACCCCCACGGCAAAAGCATCCGCAGACAGCCCGAGCGCGAGAAAAAACAGCTCCGGCGTTGTCACTTGGAGCCGGCGGCGGTACCCATAGCCCGCGCAAGTCCGCTGATGGGCAATGTTTGAAGCCAAACCTTGCCGGGGCCGGTTAATTTACCCAAAACAAGCCCTTCGCCGCCGAACGCGATATTTTTCAAGCCTTTTACAAACTCGATGCTGAACGAAACCGTCGGTTCCATAGCAGCAAGATAACCTTGGTCGATAATCAGTTTTTCACCGGGCGCGAGGTCATATTCTTTTGTATGCCCGTCGATTTCGATAAAAGCAAGCCCTTCTCCGCTGAGGCGTTGAAGAATAAAGCCCTCGCCGCCCCAAAAACCTGCGCCGAGCTTCTTGTTGAAGAAAATATCAATATCAACCCCGGATGTACACGCGATAAACGCCTTCTTTTGTGCAACAATGTCCTTCCCGCCGGACAAATCAAACGTCTTGATTTCGCCGGGAAATGACAGCCCGAAAGCAATTTCCTGATTATCCTCAAGTGCGGTGTAGTGGTTCAGGAAAAAGTCGTTCCCCGCAAGGGTACGCTTCAATCCCTTTAAAAGCCCGCCGGTCGAGCTTGTGTCCATTTTAATGCCCGCGGTACGCCAGCTCATTCCGCCGCGCTGCGTAATCATTTTTTCTCCTTTTGAAAGCTCGCAAATTACTACGGGAAACGGGTCACCCACGATTCGATGTTGCATAGTATTCCTCCTTTTAATTTTGGGTTCTCGCGGGGGGAACTTTTTTTACAAAAAAGTTTCACCTGTCAGAGCGTCCGAAAACCCTGTTGAGCTGTGCCGCATCACAAAAAAATGTCGGCATCGGGACATTCTTTTGTGATGCGGCAAATGCGAAACTGAGGTTTTCGAAACGCTCTGACGCACCCCCTCAAAAAATTTTATTAAAAATCGCGCAAAGCGCGATTTTTGTGTTTTTGCCCCGCTTTTTCCAAAAAGCGGGCAGGGTGCGGGACGGAGTCCCGTGATATTTATTTACAAAGCCTGTAAATTTCAACAACATCCTGCCACATCAGTTTTTTGAAATTGCCGATGCCGTGTTCGTTGCCGAAGAATGCGCCGGTGGCTTTTTTCGCCATGTCTTCAAAGGCGGATTCGGGAATGTCAAGCTCCGAGAGGGTGAGCGAAAGCCCGATTTTTTTGTAAAATTGTTCGAGGCGAGAGATGCCTTCGAGAACGATTGCGTCGGGGTCGCGGAAACTTTGCGAAACGCCCATAACGTTTACGGCAAATTGCACGAACATGTTTATGTTTTCCTTGTAAACATATTTCATCCACGCGGGAGTGAGAACCGCAAGCCCCGCACCGTGAGCAACGTCGTTGAAAGCGGAGAGTTCGTGTTCCATGCCGTGGCACGCCCAGTCCTGAACGCGCCCGATTCCGAGCCAGTTATTGTGCGCAATAATGCCGCCGAGCCCGACTTCCGCCCATGCTTCGTAGTTCGACATATCTTTCGCGCAAAGCAAGGCGTTTTTCATAACGGTGCGCAAAATTGTTTCGCACATGCCGTCGGTGATGTCACAATTTACTGTGTTGGTAAAATACCGTTCAAAAATGTGGGAAATAATATCCGCCACGCCGTAGCCGAGTTGTTCTTTCGGAAGAGATGTGAAGTAGTCGGGGTTTACAATTGAAACCACCGGACGAATCAAATCGCTTCCCATGCCGTATTTGCGGCCGAGTTTTTCGTTCGTAACAACGGAATTTCCGGACATTTCACTGCCGGCGGCGGGAATTGTTAAAATTACCGCAACGGGAAGAGCAGCGGTAATTTGCGCCTTGTCGTCAAAAATGTCCCAAACGTCGCCGTCGTATTTTACGCCCACGGCAATGGCTTTTGCGGAGTCTATTGCACTGCCGCCGCCGATTGCAAGCACAAAATCCACGCCTTCTTTTTTGCAAAGCGCGATGCCTTCATGTACAAGAGATAAGCGCGGGTTCGGTACAACGCCGCCGAGTTCAACAAATTCAATGTCGGCGGCCGTAAGAGATTTTTTTGTGTCGTCGTACAGCCCGCTGCGTTTAACCGAACCGCCGCCGTAGTGCAGCAAAACTTTTTTTGCGAAGGGTTTAATCAGTGTGCCGATTTGATGCTGTGTGTTTTTGCCGAAAACTAATTTTGTCGGCGTTTGAATTTCAAAATTTTGCATGATGCTCTCTCCTTATATTCTGACTTGACCTGATTCGATTTTGCGTAAAAGTTCGATGCCGTCTTCGGCTTGGGAAATCATTGCTTTGCTGCCGTTTCTGTACGAACGCGCTTTTACGAAGAATATTTTTGCATTGGGGAAATCTTTGACCATTATGCTGAGTTCGGCGACGAGTACGCAAAGTTGCTGAAGAACATCGGGCATTGCGTCGGTTTTTTCAAACGCGGCAAGATAGCCTTTTTGCGCGTTTTTCAGCGCGATTTCCGCCATTTGACGGTCGCCGACGTCTTCGTAAAGCCATTTCAGGCTTCGCCAAATTTTCGCGCTGTTCATCTCGTGGTCTTTGTAGAAAAGAGGCGCGCCTTTGAGCGCGAGATAATATCCCGCGAAAACGTTGTTTATGTTGCGGTCTTCAACCATATCGCCGCCGAATTGCGCTTTAAGTTCGGTGATTTGCGGAATATTTTCCTTGAAGCGGGAGATAATCGGCTTGGCGTACATTTCGCTGAACATGCTGTAGTAACACGCGGGGCATGTAACGATGTCGTAGTAATGCGATTGAATGCCGTTGACGTGGTTGCGGAAATCTTTGTCGCGATGCTCGACTTTGAGCTTCGTTGTGCGAACTGCCCATGCCTGAAAATTATTGTCGCAAACGGGGCAGGCGAAGGCTTTTTTGTAAATCAGGGCAGGGTCGGTGGGGGGTGCTTCGTATGTGTATAATTTATGCCCCGGCGGGAAAAGCCCTTCGACGGTAACTTCTACCGACCCCGGAGGCGGTTCGTCGGGCGACTGCGGCGGGGTTGCCGGTTGCGCATCCGGCGAAGCGGGCGAACCGCCCGACGTTGCGTCTGCCGGCGGCGCAACACCCGCTCTTGATTCAAGGCGTTGGCACAGGGTTTTGATTACTAAAAAAGTAAGCTCCGGGTTTGTTTCCAAAAATTCTTTCACCGAAGCCCGCGTTACTTCAAGCACGACGGAATCCTCTGCCGCAACTTCAGATGTTACATACTCTCTTTGGAGAAACAGCGTCGATTCGCCGAAAAAATTTCCCGGTTTTAAGGTTGCGAGCTTTTTTTCGCTCGGCTTTTGGTAATCCTTAAAAACATCCACCGAGCCTTCAACGACGATATACATCGCGTCGCCGGATTTGTCGCCCTCGGCAGCAATAAGACTGTTTGCGGAAAACTGCTTCGCGAACGAGCTGTTTTTTAATGCATTGATGTCCATGTGTTCCCTCCTGAATCATTTTTTCATAATTTTTTTTTTGCAATTTAAAAAATTTTTGCATTCGCCGTAAATATAATAGCACATAGGGATGTAAATGTAATCGTTTTGTAATTGCAATTTTTCAGCTCCGGCTTTATTCTGAGGAAAATCACACAAGGGGTGATTATTATGACAACATTAAAAAGCAACTCAGCCGGAATTTTGCGCGGAATCTTTTTCGCGGCTTTTTTCGCGGTCTTTTCGGTCGGATTATTTTTTGTTAATGCTTATGCCAATAACGGCGATTCGTCGCCGGGGAGTTTGTACATTCTTATACCGGGAAATTCGCCGCAAACAGTGTTTCAACAGCCGCATCCGTTGCCGGCCTGCCCCACAGTTGACGCGCCTGATTATTTGCCGTTTTATGAACTCGGCGACGCGCCGTTTTTTCAAACATTGCAATCAGAGCGGCAAGCGGAACGGCAGCCCGAATGGCGGTCGGAGATGCTTGGCGAACGCGAGCTTACGCGCCGACAGGAAGGCTTAGATATTTTGGGTACGATTCCGGATATAGACGACGCTTTTTCGTCAGCATCGTGCCTTAACGAGTACATTTCTGACAACATTGTTTCATCGCTTGTAAGCGAAGCGCGTCGGATTCGTGCGCGGTCGGTGACTTTCCGCCATGAATATCGCCCGTCGGAGTACATGGTTTCGCTTGTTATTTACGCCGATGTTTTGACGACGCTTCCGCATACACTGGTACGCAGCGTGAATTTTTGCACATATTCCGGGCAATTGATTTCGATGAACGAGGCCGTCGGTTTGGAAATTACCCCCCTCGCCGAACGCATTTTGGCGGAAATGGTTCGGCGAAACCCCGAGCATTATTATGCCGCGCTTTCATCGCCGATTACCGAACGCGCATTTTATTTCTCCGAAGGGCAGCTTGTGATTTTGTTTGACGGTTTCCGCTTGTCAACGCGAATCGGCGAGGTGCAATCTGTTGAACTTTCCCCCGACAGCATAAAAATGGTTGTTTTGTCGCCCGACGAATTTCGTACCGACGGGCCGTACGGCCTTAAAATGATTCCGCTTCGCGCAATGCTTGAAGGGCGGCTCGGTTTCGAAATGGAATGGATTGAGCTTGAGCGTCGTGCGGTTGTGCGGAGAAACGGCACAAGTTTAATCGAAATGCACGACGGCGATAACGAATACATTGTTTTCGGTACGCAACGCCGGTCGCTTGAAGTTGCGCCGCAAATAATGGGCGGCAGGTTGCATGTTCCGATTACATTTTTTGACCAAATTCTCCCGCTGACAACCTTTTCAATCGAACCGGACGGAAGCATAACTTTTCTCTCTTACATCGGGTGAGAGTGTTGGAAAATAGCTTGAGGGTACGGGCAAAGAACGCCCGCCATTGCTGTGCCTGCATCGCAGGAAAATGACGGCTTCAGGTCATTTTCCGAGATGCGGCATATGCGAAAGCGTAATTTTTCAACACTCTCCGGATAAATTCGGGCGTTGGCGGAAGCGGGAGTGTGCTTGCAAAAACTTGTTTACTTATTACCAAAACATGTCTATAATCACCTTGAACGCGAGGTGGTTTTTTTTGCGCGTAATCGCGGGTAAGGCAAAACGAACGCTGCTTGTCGCGCCGGAAGGTTTAAACACGCGCCCCACTGCCGACAGGGCAAAAGAAGGTTTATTTAACATTCTCGCGCCGAGGGTTCGCGGTGCGCGATTTTTGGATATGTTCTGCGGAAGCGGCGCGATTGGCATTGAGGCGTTAAGTCGCGGCGCGGCAGAAGCGGTTTTTGTCGAAAATTCGCCGGCGGCGATTAGCGCGTTACGAAAAAATTTGGCAAAAACGCGACTTTCGGATGCGGAAATTTTTGAATTGCCGGTTGAAACCGCTGTTTCGCGTTTTTCGACCAACGGGCGAAAATTTGATATAATTTTTCTTGACCCGCCGTACGGGTTCGATTTTCTGCCGGTTTCCGAGGCGCGAACTCTTCTCGCCGAGGGCGGAATAATAATCGTCGAAACCGACAGCTCGTTTCCCGCCGGCGACTTGACCCCGCACGACGTTCGTTTATACGGTCGCACAAAATTCCTGTTTTTTTGCGAGGATGACACATGACTACGGTTTATCCGGGCAGTTTCGACCCTGTTACGCTCGGCCATACGGACATTGCCCGCCGCGCGACAAAATTCGCCGACAGGGTAATTGTCGCCGTTTTAAAAAATCCCGACAAGCAAACGCTGTTTTCCGTCGATGAGCGCGTTGCCCTTTTAAAGGAAGCGTTTGCGGAGGACGGCAAAATCGAAGTTGAGTCGTTCGACGGACTTTTGGCGGACTTCGTAAAGCAAAAAAATGCCGACGCGATTTTGCGCGGGCTTCGCTCGCCGGAGGATTTCGGGCGTGAGAACAAATATGCCGCCGCAAACGCCGCCCTTTCGTCCGTTGATACAATTTTTCTCTCGGCAACGCCCGCGCTCGCTTTTGTGTCAAGCTCCATTGTTTGCGAGGCGGCGGCTCATATATATATAAACGATTCGGATGATTCGTTTGTCGCACAACTTGTTCCGCCCGGGGTTCGCGCCGCGCTGAGAGCGCGTTTCGCGACAAAAAACGCGAATCAGGGGGTTGTTTTGAACTCTTGATTCGCGTAAAAATTTGTGAGGTGACTGAATGGACGCGCTACTTGATTATTTGGATGACATCGAAGAGGTGCTTGACGGCAGCAAAAGCCTTCCCTTCACGAATAAAATTTCCGTGGAGAAAGACCGCGTGCTTGAAATTTTAAGTGAAATTCGTTTGAACCTGCCCGACGATATTCGTTCGGCGCAACGCATTTTGGGCGACCACGACCGCATTGTTGCCGACGCCGAGCGCAAGGCGCAGGTTATTCTTGAAGCTGCCGAAAATGAGGCGAAAATTCGCACTAATAACCATGAAATTTTTCGTCGCGCGTCGGACCAAGCCTCCGAAACCGTTGAGGACGCAAAAAAAGACGCCCGCGATTTACGACTAAACGCCTTGGATTACGCCGACTCCATGCTGAAAGATGCCGAAGACCAAATTAAAGAGTACATGGTAAGTATCGAGCAGCAGCATCAAAAAGTAATGGCGTATTTTAACCAGATTTCCGATGTAATTCACGAGAACCGACAGCAATTGCGGGTGCGCTAAGCGCACTTTGGACGCCGGGGGCATATGTGATTGCCACACATTCCCCCGAAGCCGGAGCAATCTCCCGTGCTGTAAAAAACCGCGCTTTTTAGGAGCGCGGTTTTTTGATTGCTTTTGCAGGAACACGCCTTACAGTGAATCAAATTAAGAAGCGTCCCGTCGGCTATGCATTGTCGCGAACGCACGTGAGAAGCCCGCTCAGGCTTCGGCGGAAAACGCGCAGAAGCCCGCGTTTCCCGCCTCGCCTTCTCGGTTCTCAACGGCGTTCGCTATCGTAAGCGGTTCGCTCGTTGTCGTTTTCGGGAAAAACACCCGAAAACAACCGGTCGCTCACCACAATGCACTTAACGCCGACGGTACGCAAATCAAATTGATTCACTATAATCAGCCGGCGGCTGCTCAAATTCCTTCCCGGTAATGATATACTGTATGGATACGCCGAAAATTTCATGCAGTCTCAGGCAGTTGTATGCGCTTATGTCGCGGACTCCGAGTTCAATCATCTTCAAAGAATACTTGAGTATTCCCATTTGC
>Ga0123355_10011825_pt1 | contig 13481 bp, 17 predicted proteins | sample TergutEmb28metaG_3_FD_89872 | JGI IMG/M metagenome (GOLD analysis project Ga0123355, IMG submission 89872) | Embiratermes neotenicus P1 segment gut microbial communities from Petit-Saut dam, French Guiana - Emb289 P1 | ecosystem: Host-associated > Arthropoda: Insects > Digestive system > Gut ...
GGGGGGGGGGGGGGGGGGGGCTGCGCTCAGCTTGTTCTTTTCTGAGCATACTGTCTTAAAAAAAACAAAAGTGTATGTACAGTGATTGTAATTGGTATCATCATGTTGGGTAACTTTGAGAGTTTCCCACAGGGGTATAAGGGATCCTAACGAGTTAGGAAATATTCGTTGTGAATTTGTGCCCCTGATGATAATTCAGATATGAATCATAAAGTGTTAGGTATCCAATTAAAGCTGTAAAAATAATTTGTGCACTTTAGTTGTAAAAAACCACTTAACAAAGCTATAAGGTGTTTCCAAAGAAATTTGAATGGAAGCTTTTAAAACAAATTAAAACACTTTGGGCTACAAATGTTTAGCTCGAATATCCAAAGCAGACTCTCACTCCATACTTCTTGGATCAAAGTCCTTCTTGAGACCTGAATGTTTCTCAGCTAGTCAAGAAATTCCCCGCATTTTATGGAATCTGAAGGATCATTACCACGTTTCCAAGTGCCGACCATCTGCCCCTATCTTGAGCCAGATCAAGCCAGTCCATGCCCCCTCATTGCACTACTTGAAGATCCATTTTAATAATATATCCTCTGTTTCCCTCAGATTTTTCCACCAAAACCCTGTATACACCTTTCTTCTCCGTCATACATTCTACATGCCCCATGTATCTCATTCTTCACAATTTTAGCACCCAAACAATATTTGGTGTGGAGTACATATCATTAATCTCCTCATTATGTAGTTTTCTTCACTCCCATTATCTCGTCCCTCTTAGGCCCGAATAATTCTCCTCAGCATCCTGTTCTCAGACACCCTCAGCCTACATTCCTTCCTTAATGCAAGGAACCTAGTTTCACGCCTGTACAAAACAAGAGGCAAAATTATAGTTCTCTGTATCTTAATCTTTATATTTTTGGGTAGCAGACTGGAAGACATAAGGTTCTGCCCCAAATGATAGCAGCATTCTCTGACTTCAGTCTGCTCTTAATTTCTTCCTGAGTTGAATTTTGATGCATTAAGGTTGTTCCCAAATATTTGAACTCTTTCACCCTTCCAAAGGAACTATTATCAATCTTTATATTTGGACTTCGTACTGCATTCTGATCTCGAGACATGACTATGTACTTCATAAATCAGCATTTACTTCTAGTCCAATCTCCTTAGGAGCAACTATCAAAGCTTTTTTGTCTTTCTTTATAGTTTGTACACTTCTTTCCAGTATAGTAACATCATCAGCATAAACCAGAAGCTGATGTGTGCCATTTAATTTCAAGCCACCCTTGTTCACCTGAACCCTCCTAATGGCATTCTGTATAGCAAAGTAGAAAAACAATGATGATAAAGCATCTCACTTGTTTCCTATCATTCTACATAGAAAGCATGTCAGACAAATGTTTGCCTTCCCAGACTGGGCTATAGGTTTCATTTAGGCACATTTTTGTTAGCCTTACCAGTTTCATGGGGATACCAAACTCAGTGAGAATATTATACAAGACATCCCGCCTAACTGAATCATATAGGCTTTCTTGACGTCTGTTCATATTTTTTCTCAAGTGTTTTACGAATGCATAATATATGATCAGTAGTTGACCTGTTGCATCAAAATCCACACTGACGATCCCCTGTAATTTCCTCTACATATGGAGTTAGTTAACTTTGACAGCTGAATGGTGGATAAAATTTTTGTGTAGTTGACACAAGTGATGTGCCTCTATAATTACTATAATCTGTTTTATCACCCTTATAGATAGGTACAATGATTGGCTCTTTCCACTCCTCAGGGAATTCCTGCTTATTCCAAATAGAATTAATAAGTTTATGGTTCTCAGAGTGAATTGTTCTACCCGTGTTTTAATCAGTTCTGCTGGGATTTGACCAATACTGGTGATTTGTGTCTTTTTAGCTTTTCATTAGCCATCTCAACCTGAAAGGCACTTGACTCAGGCACTAGTGGCTCTGTGGTACATATTTCTGTCTGCCTAACATCATTAACCCCTTGTACATTCAGTGGCTGAGAGAAATGATTCCTCCGCCTAGCCAAAATGCTGTGAATGTCTGTAACCAACCACTCGTCTCATCCTTTACTATATTAGTTCTCAGCTGGTAACCCTCCTTAAAGTCATTGATGCCCCTATACAATTCGCTGATATTTTTTATGTTATTGTTAGCTTCCAAGTTCTTCAATTTTAGCTTTCATATATTCCTTCTTTTTTGGCCCTGAAATGTCTGCTAGCTCACATCTTCCATGGTTTATATTACCTAAATTGCTTTGGTTTGGATCCTGTAACCACTGCATTTTATCCTGCTTTGTTTGGTCAAAAAATCATGAACATTCTACATTATTCCATGTTTTATGCTGTTTCAATTCATGTAGACCTAGAATGTCTTTACCAGAGGTTTTGATATTCTCTTTAATGTTCTCCCAAGCCCTGTTTATATCCATGCTATCATGTAAGTTCTCTAAAGCTGCAAACCTGTTTGAGATCTTAATCTGATTCTGTTTCATAACCTCCAGCTCATTTAGTTTCCTGAGATTAAATCTTCCCGCATCAAACTTTTGTGCTGCTTGTTGACTTCCTGCCAGTCTTTCCATTAACTTATGAAACCACCATATAGTGATCAGTATCACAGTCAGCCCCCCTGAAAGATCATACATAGAATATACTTGAATGCCATTCCCTGTCTGTCAGTATGTGATGAGTCTTGTTGTGAGTCTTCCCATCAGGAGAGGTCCAGGTGTATTTATGAATGTTTCCATGCAGGAACATAATGCTCTGAACAACTAGATTTTTTGATGCAGCAAAGTTAACTATTCTAACATCACTATCATTGCTATCCTTATGTAGACTGTCATTCCCAGTTGTCTGTTTGCAAGTATCCTCTCTCCACAATTTTGCATTAAAATTTTAATGAAAATTAAAATTTTCGTATGGTCCTTAGGAAAATTATCAAAAACCTGCTCTAATTCCTCATAAAAACTGTCTTTTGAATCATCAATTTTTTCCCTCATTTGGTGCATGCCCGTTCAAAAGGATATTACACTAGTAACCTCTTCAGAACTGCATATGACATCCTATCACTAACAAACTCTACCCTCTTAACAGGTGATACTCTTCCATGGTGTACAAAAATCCTGTTCCCAATTGATGATTTTTGTTTCCTTTTCCATAGAAACAAATATAATTCTCTGCTCTTATGGTTACCCCTTTGTCCCACCTAATCTCCTGTACACCCACTAAATCTAATTTATACGTCGCTAATTCCGTGCTTACTGATGTGAGTGTGACCACTATAGGCCCATTACATTCTGTGTACCAAATCTCATGTCCCTTTTTCATTGCTTAGGTTGTACCAAAGGATCAGTCCAGGCAAAGGCATGGGTAACTGTTTCTTAAGAAGTCCAGTTTTTACAGTGAGAAGTTGTTAGTACCTCGTCCAACCCCCAAGTTGGAGGACCACCCCTTATCGGCTGTCCGCGACTGCTTATTCAATATATTCGCAGCTACCCTCCATCCAAAATCCGAGCATGCACCATGCGATGGTGATAGGGACCCACTGATCATGGCAAACTGTTACAAAATGTGTAATTATTTGCATGGGTTATAAACCAGTTCAAGCAGCTCCAAGCCTCATAGTGGAAGTTCTAAATGTTAACAAACAGTACATCCTATGGATTAGTGTTAGGAGTACATGGTTACACATAATTCTGTGTTAAATTTAAACATTTTTTTTTAAAGGAACACCATAGAAGTAACTTATGATATCCTTACATGCCCAGTTAGAAATTAACACACATTTCAGTCTTCAGTCTTAAGCTTTTGAAGACTGATGTTTGAATCACTCGTAAACATTCATTCCTTACCTCACAGACAACAGTCTGTGTCATGCAGAAAGGGCATTTGGTGAAAGCTGATAAGGGAACTGTTTGGTCTTTTTGGTGAGTCATACAAAACACATAAATACACTGTGGCAAAATGCACAATTTCTTAATGTGATAGCAGGCTATATGTGTAGCTGCTGGTTACCTGTATTCCAAGTTTATTAGAGAATGAGTTTAAAATGCTTTTTTTTTTTATTATTCTGCTGTCTAATATGAATATGAGTAAAAGTCTGTCAAAGACTTGTTGCACATCTGAAGCAGATGCTGTGAGAAAGTACTTAATGCAACAACAAAAAAATGGGATTGAAGCATTGGCTGTGATTACACTAAGAGTGTATTGTACAGTAACATAAAACCTTTATCATAATGAACACTGCTTATCAGCAGCACCCTGGAGTACATACAGTTCTCTGACAGCAAGTGCAGGTGTCTACATAATCTCTAAGTTTTCTACAGACCATCCCATTTCAGTCATAAAATTAAAGCTTACCACAATATGTACACAAAAGGTGAAAAGGTAAAGTGCACCCTAAAACAGGCAATGAAGGCCCGGAGGCGGAGTAGAGGTATAGCTGTACTCTTTCTTTAACCTTGGCGGGAGATGGAGGTGGGTGGCTAATGCCATACCCTGGCCACTTTACTCCCGGGAAAGACTCAATACCCATTGTACAGGAGGCTGGGCCAGTCTGGATGGGTGCTGAAAGTCTCACCCCCATGAGCATTTGATCTCCAGACCATCCAGCTTGTAGCAAGGCCTGTCCTGGTCCACACAAAGGCTGGTACTGCTCAGGGAACCTTTTGATGTCTCCCAGCATGTTTTAGTGCATCTGGGCCATTATCAAGGACTTCAGTAAAAGAAGTTGCCATAATATTTACATATAATTATGTATGAATGGTATGTACATTAATACAAAATTCAAGATAAAAGCACTTAATTTAAGGTTAAAAATTGTGTATGTGGTAGATAATGCAGATAATATGTATTGAGTTTTAACTGTGAACTCTTTACTTGTATCTTGAATTTTCTATTTGTGTAGATGTGACTTACATAAGGGCGTCCCTTCAGGTTAGCAAAGACATAAATGAACCCCTACCCCCCTTATCTTTGTGTATGTGCACGTGTATAAGGAACAACTTTATCAGTTTTTAATTTGTAATGTTTTAATTTTCATATTTAATTTTGTATAATCGTTCTTCTATTCAAAGCCTCACAACACACTTGAAGCTTCAGCCACAATAGTGTGTGCTGCTGCTGTACACCAGAATTAAACCACTGTTATAAACACTAATCAGGCATTTCTTTATCTGTGATGCACATAATAGCATGCTACTTAGGAAAGGCTGTACTAGTAACTAATCTGTCCCTTGATTATGCTTTCTATCTCTCTACAGTGCTCACACAGTTCTGTCTTTTATCATTTAATAGCAAACCTAAATAGAGAATTTATTTCATATAAACTAATACATACTTAATTAATTACAGATGGAACACCTTGTGATGATCTTCGTTATTCTATCTACGGTGGTTTCAGGCCACTGTGAATTGGGAGATGAAGCACAAGAATTGTGCCCTGTGAAGTGTACATGTGAAGTGAAAGCAAAGGACATAATTTTTGCAGACTGTAGTAAGCAGAAGTACACAAGTATACCCCCATGTTTCCCAAAACTTTATTCACTGAACTTTTCACACAATAAGATCAGTGAAGTGAGAAATGTCAATTTCAAAGATGGAAGTTTTCGTGACATACAGCGTATCGACTTATCAAACAATTCGATTCGAAACATTGAAACAAAAAGTTTCGAACATCTGACGCAGCTTCGCGACCTTAATCTGTCATCAAACGAAATCAAAAGTGCCTCTCCTGAAGCATTCAGGAAACTCAGAAACCTGGCTACTCTAGATCTGCGTGGCAACAGCATTGATTGTACATCTTTGAAGGATGAATTGCGATGGGTTAATATACTGTGCAGTAGCAGTGAAGAAAATGCGTATGACACAATGGCAACTGCAGCACTAACAAAATCAAGTGACAATAATACGGAAATACCAAAAATAAGCTACAAGGATGACACTATGGTGCCAACAGAAATACTGTCAAGAAAAGAAAGCAGTACTATAATACAAGAACATTTTGATTCTGAAACAGTAACAAAAACAAACATGAATGACACTGAAGTTCAAATCACTACAAACACCAAAAACTACAACAGTACTGTCTTTGGGGTGACACAGATCACCCATGAAGTTGCTACAGATCAACAACCTTCAATAGTGCCAGCCATAAATGAAGATACAAGTGCTGCAAAAATTGTGGGTATTATATTGGGTATTATATTGAGTATTATATTGGTTTTGTTATTCATAGGGGTGTATGTAAGGAAGTTCTTTTGGCCTTGCAAACATAAATATACAGACGTTCCAAAAGATCCAGAAGGTCAATGTCAAGATAAAAGCAATAATAAAGTCACTTTTTTATTCTCCATGTTTTAGTATCTTCCCTCAGAGTCCCTGATAAGGGGGCCCCCTCCATGTTCCCTAACAGGGTCCCCATGGACAGGGATACTCTGTCACCAGGGCCACTGGTCCATTCATTCATGTATGTATGCCATAGTCCCCAAAAAGGAGCCCTCCTACATATGGGGGGGGGGGAAACATAAGGTCACCATCCATGGAGCCTCACGCAGAGAGAAGGCCTACATACAATGGAGTGCAGTCTGATACCCCAAGGGGATCATTAAGAACACTGCTATCTCTACCCCAGTGCCGTGCAGCCGTCGGCACAGTACCTTCCACCTTGGCTTGGGTAAACCAGAGCTTCATTAGCCAGCTTGTCGTAGCAACCCCCATCAGGGTATTATTCCACAACTGTTACCACCTCCCACATGACTCAGGGTAGAGTATGAATCTATGATACCCTGAGGCAAACAATTTATAGATCAGGTAGTAAATAAGATGTGCGCTGATTGTTGTGCAATACAACATGTAAAATCTTTATTATCAAAAGATACCCTGAGAATAATTTATTATGCCCACATACATTCTATCTTAAGCTATGGTGTCATTTTTGGGGGCAATTCCTCCTACAGTAATAAAGTATATTTCAAAATAAAATTGTTAGAATTATAATGAACACTAGGGCAAGTGATTCGTGTAGGGAACTTTTGGATATGAAAATATTGCCGATGGATTCACAGTACATATATCAATTAATATTATATACAGTAAATAATGAACACCTACGTAATACAGATAAGGAAATTCATAAATTGCTCATTTGCGACAAGAGTGTCACAACTCAAAATTTGGCGTTTTTGAGTTATTGGTATAGAAAGAAATGTTTGCATATGCACTTTTAATAGGTATAATGTTGTAATGCAGTTTGCAAAACTTGCCACTGGAAAGCAGTTGTGTCATTGCATTCCTAGAAAATTATAGCACTTCAAAACCTTTAAAAGCTTCTCCTGAAAAATCACAGATTTTGAGTTGTGACACTCCTGTTCCAAATGAGCGAATTAAAGAACTAGGTACAATAATAATCTACACCTGCCAACAGTAAATTTATCTAAATTTAATAGAGGAGCATATTTCTCAGGAATAAAGGTTTTTAACTATCTTCCAGAATACATAAAAAGTTCATCTAATGACCAGAAATGTTTTATAACCACCAAAAAAGGTTTTTATATCAACATTCCTTTTATTTGATTGAAGAATATTTTAATTATAAGGAAAACAGAAAATTATAAAAGCTATATTTTATATAGTAAATATGTTACTGTAAATATGTTTGTAATATTTTATTTATACGAGATTATATTAACCCTTAGCCGCCAAACGCCATATATATATGTCGCACAGTGAGCCCTTTAAATAGCCGAATGGCCACTAAAGTGGCCGGGGGGGGATTTAATTCTGGCGTCAAAGGGTTAACCTTTTGGCGCCGGAATTATTTTTTTTAAGTTTTAGCACACTCTGTATATAAAATATGAATAATACAGGAACCAAATACGTTGGAATTATGAAACAAGCTGCATTTTGAAGAGAAAAAAACGGAGAGTATATACTGTGTTTAAAATATTCAGTATCTGTATTTGTTGAATAAATATATAAAATGCAACGTTTAGAGGTTAGCGGTGCGGTACGACCATGTTGTATTTTACTATTAATGCATTGTGTAAGCTATGACAAGTTTCCTTAATATGTAAATCTTATGAAATAAAACTTAATAAATTGTGACATAAGTTGGTCTCTTATTCTTCAACTATTCCAAAATATGATTTACATTGTTTGCATATGTTCATATGTTTATGTGTGTATATATATATATATATATATATGTTTATACTGAATTAATGAAAATTTCTGTATCCTTGGTTGATGTAACTATGATGGATCTATAGAAAAATAAAAAAAATGATGATGATGAATTCACAACCATTCTGGGGGAAGACTACATCCTCAATATACTATTCTGAAGATGGAGACAGCAGGTTTGTCCAAAACATTGGTAAATTGCTACTGGCATTGAAACACATCCCAAAAGACTGCATTCTTCAAGCACTTGTTTTTGTTTACTGGGTTATGAACATAGCAGGCATTGTCATTCATTCATTAGATCATACTACAGTACGGCTTACTTATGATGGAATCCCGAAGGATCGTCCAAAGACTGGTTGTGTGTAACACACAGACTCAAAATATTGCAGAGTACATATGAAGCACAGCCATGATGCAAATCACAAGATAAAAATACATGCCACACTTACTGAGCAGTACACATGTTCAGTTTTAGCCCTTACTTCTAATGTGTTGCCTGTTTTTCTTTCCTGGTAATACATTCAAATACTCTGCACACAAGAACTGCACTCTTCTGGGTTATTATGCAGTACAATAACCCAGAAGAGCGCAGTTCTCAGCTACTTCACAGCGGAAGCCTGAAATCACACATGTTCTGTATGCATTTTATCAACAGTTCCTCAAATTCGTAGAAGCACTGTACAGAACAATTTCCATTACAGCATTCTTTTATATGACACTTTTTGTCACAGGTAATTACATACTGGTAATCATTCTTTATTATATTTCTATATTATATTATTTCCCATTTCACACTTTGTTCAATGGGTTTCACTCGGTATTCATCTTCATAAAATTATGTAATATACCTCACCCTCACAACAGACTATTTCTTTTGCAGTACAAGAGAAGAGATAAGGTTTCCTGTTTTGCCACCAAACTGGAATGTTGGAGTTGGAATTACACTTAGAAGGCAAAATTCTGAAACAAAGATTAAAGCAGTGGTGCTTCTTACAGTAATAAAAATAAATGATACAGTATGGGTTTAAATTTGAATGCGAGAAAATTTATAACCACTATTGATACATGATATGGCCTGCTATGTCTATAATACAGGAGAAAGGTCAGATACAGCAGCATATGAATATCAGAATATCAATCTTTAATAATACCATAAAAACAATTTATTTTATTTATTACGGTTTGTTCAGAGTGATGTGCCAATATACACCATTTGATCATTATAGTAACCACTTGGTTAATACTTTAACTAATTTTAACAAACATTACACTGATGTTTGACTATTATCTTATATGGTTTATTCATAATAAGTAATTTCAAGGAACACTGTACTTATAAACCTAACAAAACCATTATATCATTTGAATCCTCTAACAGAATGTAATGAAACTTAAAATATGGCATTCCAGTTTTATGAAAAATGTAATATAAATTTGATTCCCATTAATTCATATTAAGGGCCCAAATGAACTATTATGTTTTTGACCTCTTTCACAATTTTGATGAGAGTCAATACTGCACATGGCACATCTCTGTTTTGAATACTATCATGTGTGGGTTTAAGTAACTTTAATACCTAGGAACTGTGTATAAATGAAACACATGTTTATAATCTGCATTTGCCCATTCTTGTATTTTCAGTCACTCTGATCCTGTCCCTCTATAAAACCAGACATCAGTCATACCTACTACCTTCCTTCATGAATTAAAATGTGCTCAATCCACGTATGCATCTAATTTGGATTAATCAAAGTGATCTTATGTGTATACAAATGAACAATCAGATATTAAGATATGGGAAAACATTTCATTCTCATTTTCATATTAACTCGTACCCTCGGCCACTTCCTTGTCATTTAGCAGTTGGAATATGCAAATTTACCACACACTTATACAATATCAACCAACAAAATGCACCTTTCTAAACTAATATTTTAATTTATGATGTCTTCTACATGTCTTGAACTCGAGGTCTCATCTTAAAGAAGATGGTTGTGTATACATATATGGTACAGTATGTTTTACATGCATTAGCTTATGCTGATGCAAGTAAAACATACCATACCACACCTGTATACACAACCATCTTCCTGAAGATGAACCCTCGGGTTCGAAACATGTAGAAGACATCATATATTAAAATATTATTTGTTCCTTTTTGGGTAATTCCCCGGCGTGCCGACATTTCGGAACTGTCAGTTCCATCTTCATAGGTAGGTGAATGAAGTACTTCATTCACCTGCCTATGAAGATGGAACCGACAGTGAGTTCCGAAACGTCAGAAATTAGAACTCATTGGAATTACCCAAAAAGGAACAAATTACATTTAGAACACGGCGAAAGCTTAAAAACAAGAATTAAAATATTAGTTTAGAAAAAGTGCATTTTGTTGGTTCATAATATATAATTATATTACAGTGCACGGTGCGAAAAACATTAAATTACCATGCACCTGTAACAGCCCATTTCTGCCTACAGTTTCCTTATTCTAGTGATGTGCATAAAGCTCTTTTTCTGACATAAGATTTCTTATGAGTCACTGCATTCCAGAGTTAACAGCAGTCAGTTTTAGCTGAAAAGTTTCTTGTATGTGTACCATTATTATGTATACTGTTTAGGCAGCATGCAGCAGGGCTGTGAGTGTTGTGGTTTCTCTCAATGTAGTAAATGCCCAAACCATGGCATTCTTGCAGAGATATGATTTGCCTTGGTTCTTGAACCAAAAAAAATTTCTGAATTTGGGGAACTTAAAAAAGGGTGGAAATTCAAGAAACTGAAAAGGGAAAAGTATACATATGTGCAGTGGCATAGCTTTTTTGGTGCCTGGGGAAAATGTTAACAATGGCCACCCCTAAGAGAAATTACAAACCTTAAAAAAAAGGCACAATTACTTATGGAATTTCCTTTTATTTTATCTCAATTAACATTTTTTAGTGTAAAATTCACATTTTTAATTTAAATATTCATTTTGCATCCCACTTTGCCACCCCTTGGACCCTGCCAGTCAGAGTGGCTGCACCACTTGCCCCCTGTACTGGGAGAAGACTTCAGAAAGCTTAGCAAATTACGAGCTCTGAGGGAGGAGCAGGTTATCATAGATGTCTTTCAAGTTGGTATATAGGCCTTACTGCCTTCTAAGATAGTTCCCATGATATTAAAGTTAATTACATATGAACATTAAAAGAAATAACATATGATTTTAACTGAAACTAATAGTTCTGATGTGCACTGTAACACATACATAAATGAAATCTGCCCTATACAAAGTTGCAATAATCAACATTGTACCTCTAAACAAACCTGCCATCACCATTGCAGCAATAACATTCCATGTCCTCAATCCATATTCCCTAGTCACAACACAGTCACAACCTCTGTGTTAATGTTAATTCTCAGCTAAGAGATTCCTCATTTAAGCAGTATGTGAGCAAGGGGACAGAGACATGTCTCTGCCCCCTTGCATGTAACACCTGACATCACAATACTGACCAAGTCCCATCAAAACTGACAGAACCATTAACATACAGTATAATCTTTAATCTGAATTCTGATACTCAAGAAATTCTGATACTTCGGCAGTTTGAGGAAAATATTCCCAAGTCTGGAAGTCCTCCAAAAAGGTCCCTAAGAGTGCAATGACACTGGCCACTGTGCTATCTCCTAACCCCTTATCTCATATTCCATCAACTTCTTCAGCTATAAAGTCTGATTCACAGTCCCCTGGTCCTTCAGCATCCCTGACAGAAATGGAAGAGACTCCAGAGAAAACAGAAAGGTACCCTGACTCAGCAACTGGCTGAGATATTCAAATGAAATAGTCCTCTGGTTAGTTGTGAAGACTGAGTACAGGAGTGGTAACAAAAAATTACCAGTGAGAACGTAGTATAAGCCCTGTATGACAATCCAGGACCTGTCCAGACCTGTGGGCACCAGATTAAAATGATTCTACTGTACCTCACTTTTTGTCCCTTTTAACCAATATTTTTATCACACAGTTTACTCTGAACTTAATACTGTTACTTCAGTGATCAGTAATTCCAAAGTATTTATCTAGCACACTAGAAACACCTCCTGGGCAATGCCAAAATAAATGTCCAAATTCTTGCTACTGTATAGCAGTCACAAAGTAACACTTTCAAATACTGATGGCTTATTAACCCTTAGTCCAAGTATGGTTGTCAAATATCTGCAGGTTTCTTCCAAATTTGGAAGTCCTCCAGCAAGAACCCAACACCAATCACTGCACAGTGACAAGTAATTCATCCAGTACAAATAAATGCCTTATAAACAAAATAATATCAAATTCTGATGTTTTGCTGACCGTGCATCGCAGTATATTTATTGACCAAAGACCCGACAGAAAAATTCCACAATTTGATACACAAAACAATGCAAGAAAGTAACCTGATTATTAACAAAAAAACAGATAAAACTCTTAACACAAAAGAAGGCCTCACCACCCACTTTCGAAGCCCAAATAAAATTACATAAAACAGATATTCCAATACGTCCAGTAATCAACAACAGAACAGCACCAGCATACAAATTAGCAACATACTTAACCAAGACATTAGATCAATACATTTCATTAAATAACTGCTTCAATGTCACTAATTCCACCAACCTTGCAAACGATCTAAAGAAGCTAGAAATACATGAAAACCATAGAATGATCTCCTTTGACATCAAAGATCTCTACGTTAATTACCCACAGACGAAACTCTAAACATAATAAAAACTAAATTATTGCAAAACAACAACATTCAAATAACAGACCAAATGCTCTCATTGTTAAAAGTAATCTTATCACAGAATTATTTCATGTTCCAACAAAAAAATCTACCAACCTGCATACAGTATTTCTATGGGGGTCACCGATTTCTAGCCTAATTGCCGAAATATTCCTGCAGCATTATGAAGACGCGAATATAAAACAACTTCTGGATATGAAGAACACAGCACTCTATGTACGATATGTAGATGACATATTAGTCATATACGACACAACAAAAATCAACTTGCACATCATCAACACATATATAAACAAAATACACAATAACATAAAACTTAACCCCACATATGAAGAACACAATTCCATCGCCTTTCTTAATCTGACAATAACATACTAAACTAAAACTAAACTAAACTCCGTGGCTTTAGTCCGCGAACGAACCATACCAACAGAGCGGCCGCCGCCGGTAGGCGAAGTTAGTGCCAACTTTTGCGGATAGAGGGGTGTCACGTGGTTAGCGCAACGGTTCCCCACGGCCGTTAATCTCTGTTTTCTGAAC
>Ga0123355_10011827_pt1 | contig 13476 bp, 10 predicted proteins | sample TergutEmb28metaG_3_FD_89872 | JGI IMG/M metagenome (GOLD analysis project Ga0123355, IMG submission 89872) | Embiratermes neotenicus P1 segment gut microbial communities from Petit-Saut dam, French Guiana - Emb289 P1 | ecosystem: Host-associated > Arthropoda: Insects > Digestive system > Gut ...
AATGTTATGTTACATGTACACTGCTAGGCATGCTCAGGTTTTAAAACTAAAAACCTTGTACCAATTTATCACAGATATAACAGAGATACTGTTTGTATTGCAGCAAGGATTGTGTGCTATTTTGAAAGCTGGGCAACATACCGTACCGGACTTGGCAAGTTTGATGTTGAGACGATTGATCCCAACTTGTGCACACATTTAATTTATGCCTTCATGGGTATAGATTCAAATGCTCAAGTCACAATTCTTGATACTTGGAATGATATTGACTTGGGTGAGTATCTTTTCATCACATCTCTTAACTTTAATTCAGTGTCAAATGTTCCAAACACATTAAACTGTAAAGATTTCGAGGACTGTAAATTAACTGATCCATTATCATTACACCCTTAAGCAACAGTATTGGAAATAGTTAACAGATTAAGCACGTAAGAACACATATAAACAATTTTACATTAAATTTGTAACTTTAACATTTTGTTAAAATAAAAGAAGTACTTGAAGTAGGAATTCTTCATCTGGGGTATGAATACGTTTATTGTTCATATCAAAATATATACAGTTACTAAAATCTCAAAATACTCAAAACAAGAAATTCAAGTTTATTAATAGGATTTTTACGTAAGCATTGGGAATGAGGACTCAAAACTACATAAAAACTGTACCACAAAATCTTAAAATTGCTGCAATAGCCTTGGTGGCTAAATACATGGTACAAATATTGACAGTTGATTCAATATTACATTCCTTTTGGGTGTTTCCTGTGTAGTTTTGGGAGAAAACAGGAAATGGATGAAGGGCTATCTACACAGCTAGACACCTAAATTATACAAGTAAAGAGATGGCAATGTTGCAACATGATTTCAGAATCACTTTTTTTTTAAATTTCATTTATCCTATTTGCAGAGATACTTGGCTTTATTTCAGAAAGTATCTTCCACTAATCTGTAGGATATACAAACTAATACCAACACACATTTTTCGAAATATTTTAGCTGGAAGTAATGGATTTATGACACACAAATGTCATTTGAAATAATAAGGCGTGACTGTTAGGTTAATAGCAGGTCTTTTTCTTAACTTTTATTTCATAAGGCGTCCAAACCAACTGCCTTTTATGCTGGTACTCAATACCACTAACTGAGATCAAGGCAGTACAGTACTACACACTGACACTTGTTTCCTTAACACAGAAACACAAATCCTCAAAATCCTACCTCAGAGTTCTTATCACATGGGTGAACAACAGAAGATAGAAATTGCTCAGTAGAGACAAGTATGCCAGGGATTTATTCCCAGGACCAATATAGTAGTCAAGAAGGCATGGTGAGAATCCTGAAAATGGCTAATGAAGCTCTGGTAAGGCAGGAGTGACTTTTTAAACATGGTCAATTGTCTTTGTAAACCCTCTACACCTACTGGTAGAAGAGGACTGACTAAGTGAAGTGAAGAAACATAAGTTCTAAAAGATTTAAAATTATTATCAGCTATTATGACGTAACAGAAGCTGAAACAAGAACCAACATCAGTATTGTTCACCTCATCACATATGAGTATAACCGTCACAACTACAAACTACACTTGTATTGGCAAATTTCCTCATATATGTGATTTTATTTTCTTTTGTACATAATGGATGACACAGAGGAAGGAAGAATGTGTGATTTCCTACTTAGGATAAAGGAAGTTTGATGCAAAAATCCAGCACTGGGTACACCTAATACTCACTCACGTGAATTAAATAGACACCTTTTTAAAGAAACAATTAATAAAAATAAATAATTAACTGCTTCATGCACCAAGATAGCCAGTTCATTGGTCTTTTGCAACACACACGACCAAAAATGTGTACACCACTGCAGGCGAGAAGCCACAATTTAATGTCCACTGTGTGTGGAGAGCTTGATTCATGAGTATTCTGTTAACAAATGCAACCATTCCATTGTGCTGAGAGTGGAACATGCTGCAACATAAATGCCAGTTTGCATACCCTCACACAAAATATTGGTCTATCACTACAACCAAAATATCACACATCTGAAGTTGCCAAGGCATCTGTAACTCTGAATTGGAAAAGCACACACTTTGGGCTTTCTTGTGGTCAAGCACAATTGAAGTATTATTCCTTCCATTCATGTATGGCAATACAACCACAGCTGGACCCTGGCCTCGCTCAACAGGTGTCTCCATTCTTTTCTATCCCCAGGTGGTCAAAATATTATTTCCAGTTTCATACTTACATAGAATTAATTTATAGTCTGCTAAACATTAAGAAAATCAACCATTACAGTTACCCCAGCTTTTACAGAAGACAATTTGGGCACCACAAATTAAAATGATCAAATATTTCATACAAGAAATATAAGTTACAAGTAAATAAGGTGCCTTTAAAGAAGGCTATCACTTTGACCTCACTTACAAAAACACTTAACACTTGGTAAAGTGACTGATAACATTACCAATGCACCATAGAAGAAATTGGATACACAAGGAATGGTGAATTTTATATGAAGTTCCAAGCTTTCAAATCCGATGAATTCAGTGAAGACCATTGACTGATCGGCCATGTCAATATACAATTAATTTGTGATATTTTGGAGACTGTTTTTTCAATAATCAGGTATTGGTGGTGATGAATGATACAGTTATTCACTACATGATACAGCAGGCTCCCAGGGCCCAGTGTTCTTGTTCTAGAGAACATCAACAGAGGAACAAGGGGAAGAATCAGGCATTCACTCATCATGCTTAGGGCCACAATGCTGCAAATGCTAAAAAATCTGGAGTTTTTGCAAGAATTAAATGTTCTTACAACGAAACAAGGACCGCAGTAACAGACAAACACAATTAACTAACTGTAACATGCTTGGTGTTAGCCAGTAATTGTAACAGGTCAAGAAATACAATAATTAGATAAAGATATTAAATCTACTTGTATACTGAAATTATGAAAGTGTTTTTCAGCTCTACACAGACAGCAAAAATAAGTGACCTACATGTATGTATAATTACATCAAAGTTATGAAATAAACTATCACATCCATCTAACACAATACATAAAACTTAAGATATGTATTAAAGGTATATGTCATAGATGGTTTTTATTACTTTAGTGCTCATAACAAATAGGATGAAACACCTCAAGATTACAATTTCAGTTACAAGTACAACTTTAGTTTATATCTCCTGTTCATTCATGAAGAAGTTTAAGATATGGTAACATCACTAGATTTTTAATAACATGTATATGATGCTGTAAGATAACATTTAATTTTTTACTTATATAATTACAGCACATTCCCCACATTAATGTATTTCAGGAGCCATACAACGATTCAATGCCCTGAGAAATATAAATCCAAATCTGATAACCATGGCTGCTATTGGTGGTGCTTCTGCAGATGGCAACGTAATCTCACAGGTACGCAGTTCATACTGGATAGCTCTGATGTTTGCAACAGGCAAAAGAACCAATACTTCCCTCAGGACTTCATTTTCTTTGTTTGTTAACAACATCATTTACAGTAAATAAAACCTTAAAGAATGACTCATCCAAATTAAGATGCTAACCATTTGCACCCTAATAGCAAGCTTAATTGTGGGAAAAATGAAAGCTTAAAAGATACATCAAAAGCCTAACTCCAGAGGTGCAACCAAGAGCAGAGCTGCCAGGCTGCTACTCTGCCCCAAATCCAAATTTAAAAAACACAGATTTTGTAGAAATGGTGATATTAAGCATTTACACTTCAGTCAAAATCAGCCACTGGAAATGGCTGATGACTAGCACATTATAACTTTGAAAAATAGAATAAAAAACTTAGGATTTCTCAGATAAAATTAACAAAACCAAGAAGATCAGACCTTGGGATTTACCCCTTTAAACTCCAAGTTAAATCCCATCTGCCATCTGCTGGCATTGTTAGGAGCTCACCCTATTCTCCACGTTAGCAGGATAAGGGTTAAGTGAGGCAAGTGAGATATGGAACATGTACTTTTATTTGTATGTATGTAAATGTAGCAGCAAACAGTGCTGTGTTACAGTTATACTTATGGCATGAATTTTAAAACACATTTTTTTTTTAAATTAAACATAAATTATGTATAGCCTCAGGGTCAGTGCCCCCTGCAAACAATGAAAAATTCTGGGTGCACAAGTGCCTGGCTCAACCTCTTCCAAGTAGTTTTATCAATTTAGACATTTAAATGTGATTAAAAAACCATGGAATATTTTATGTAATGAAGCCCATAAGATAAAATTAAAACAACACTGGAAATAAGGCTCAAATTTTCATCAAATATATCTGCCTTAATATGTCCATGTCACTTGCATAACATACTGGCAAAGATCTGGATTAAATTTCACATCCTAGCATGTTCTCCACTGTGTCTGCAGTAGGAAACATACAACAGTCAGAAACTGAGAGCAAGTATATTTGCAATTATGTATACCGTATGCATAAAAGAGTAAAGTTGTCCATGTCCACACCCTTATGGCATAAGAGAGTAAAGGGGTAGAGTTTCACTCATTTGTAGCCTTTGCACTAAAAGGAGGTGAGTGGACAGCTTCATGGCCTCAGCTACTTGACCCCTTCACCCAGTGAATAGGAGGCTCAGTAGGCCACAAGACAGGTCCGGATTGTCATGGGGAAGTGAAAAGTGCTTGCCCCTGCCAGTACAGCTAGTCACTCCATACAGGTAAATTAAAGGTAAAGTTCACCCTAGAACAGGTCACAAAGGCCCAGACGGGGAGTAGAGGTATAGCTCTACTCTTTCTTTGACCTCGGCACTAGATAGGGTAGATGGTCCGGCCACTTTACCCCTGGGAAAGAGAAGTGGTACCCATTTTATAGGAGGTTGGTTGGGCCCCAGGGCCGGTCTAGACGGGTTCAGAAAATCTCGCCCACACTGGGATTCGATCCCCAGACATTTCAGCCCGTAGCTATACTGACTATGTACACCCGGCCCATATCCAGGCTCACTCATATGTAAATTGACTGAATCTCAACCAGGTTGGATTCAATATCCCATCACTTCAACCCCACAAAACATTCAAGAGTTTATATTTACAGGTGGTGAACAATGCAGCTTCAAGAGCACAGCTTGCGAACAATATTGTCAACTTTGCATTGCAGTATGGTTTCAATGGCATTGACTTGGACTGGGAATATCCAACAGACAAAGTAAGTAACAATATCAGTCTGTTTAACCAGTGAATATAGAACAGGATTAACCTTTCGACATGCCACACAGAAATAATTTCATCCATTGTGAATGAATGTCTTTGAAATAAATGGTTTGTTTTTGTACAAATAAGGTTCAATATGTGATATTTCATTTCCAATTCAGAATGCCTTCACAAACCTTCTACAGCTCCTCCGACCAATGTTCGATTCAAATGGACTTATTCTGTCAGCAGCAGTGTCAGCAGGATTTGACACCATATCTGCTTCTTACGATGTTCCAGCACTTGGCCAGTAAGTCTAGAGAGAATGTGTAAACCAAATATTAATAAAGAGTTTGACTTGAGGCATACTGTAACTTCAACCAATGATATGGACCAGTTTTAATGCAGGTGATATAGTAAAAAAAAAAAACTCCACAGATAGAGAAAATGCAGACATCTATCAGCAGCCTCTTTAAACAGTATTGTCATTTTAGGTATCTGGATTTCATCAATGTAATGACATATGACCTGCACGGTTCCTGGGAATCAGTAACAGGCGAGAACACACCCCTTTATGCTGGAGTTGCTGACAAAACAGCATACCAGCAAAATCTCAATGTTGTAAGTAAAAGTGTCCAGCTTATATGCATGAACTTTTAGACTTCTAGTCAATAGAATAAAGCACACAAAGTGTGACAGTGGGTAAACAAGTGCACATTAGCCCAGAGTCTGTGTTGTCATGAAGATCTGCCATTTTTGGAACAGGGTGAGTCTGGTCCCTGGACTATAAAAAGCAAAAATAAAAGAAGGGGTATAAAGAAATTTTATACCTGAAACAACACTACTACCCTACACCACAAGACAGATATATTTAAAAGAAATATTTATATACAGAAACATTTCTTTCACCATATTCCAAACTCTTCCATATTTTGCAAAATTTCCACATCCACCTTTGACTGATAATTTTAGTACCGATCTCTCTTAAGAAAATTAATTTTGCTTATGAGATGACCACACTATTTTTGTGTGTCCTTGTTTACCCCCTTTGTTTTCAATCACTTGACCAATTTTGACACAATTTTTAATGAATGATATGTCATTAGACACCTTAAGCTTCATAATTTCTTACAATCCATAAATATGTTATGTAAATGTATAAACTTCACAGCATGGGAGGTACACCAGCACTACCATGTACAGAGTCATGTAATTATGTACAGGGTCCTGTAATTATGTACACCAACAAATATAACAATATACAGCTTTCAGGAAGTAATATTTCTGTATCATATGAACAATAACACAGTATCTATGTGAAATCTGTATTTAACTATTAGTCTGATGGCAATAACGAACAAATTATTTGTGTTAGGAAGGTGAAAACTTGTATAGTAATACATAATAAGCACACCTACAAATTGTGTACAAAATGTTGTTGTAAGTCAGCAATTATGTACATGACAAAGAGGGAGATGATTAGGTTACTTTTGACCATTCTAGTATCAAATGAATGTGTTCTTATGTAATAAATCGTTCCAATAACAATATTGTAGCAGTATTAACAATTGCTGATGCTAATAATAATAATAATAATAATAATAATAATAATAATAATAATAATAATAATACTCTAATGGGGTGCAGTGGCCATCCTACCACCGTCAACGTACTTTGAAATGGTGTCGCTGCCACCACTTTGGACAACACCATGATATATATACATACATCATTACAACATAGTACATAAATATTATGATATCTAAACACAGTACAACCAAATCAAACTTTTAAGGTACAATAAAAAGATATTACTCTAACACATGGATTACAATTTCCTAACAAAGGAACTACCACAAGGAAAGCATGATCACCTTCTTACATCTACCACTGCCAATCAATCAATCAATCAATCAATTTGGAATACAAACTTATAAAAACAACTAAAGAGGACCAAATATGCTCCTGAACAATTTACACACCCTAATTTGGCACCAAACAACTTAATCATGCTTACCTAGCATAACAACAGTTAGCAGTAGGGCCCACATTTTGTAAATTCACATTTCCACAACTCCCCCACGCATATGCTGCTGCCAGAGGTCTAGAACAGACTCTGTACCACCGCTTCACAAAGTAACACCATGCTTCTCAGCCTAAGTCAGCATTTCCTATTTTCACCAAGCAACAGTTTTTGGCAGTTCAACTGATTTGCTGTTGCTATGTGATTGATAGGTGATCTGGCCTTCCTGTTTGTCCAACTGGGAGATGTATGCAGACGCTCTTTACAATTCACTGTCAGCTTATACAAAGTATATAAAACAGAATAAGAAGAAATGAAATAAAATTTTAAAAAAATAATTTCTATAGGACATTACAATACATAATATATTCACAATTTTAAGTACAAAGAATTCTGATGTGGCTAGGATAAGACCACCTAAACAAGAACCAACATGATAACCTATGAGCTAAGTTGCATTTTATGATTACTTTATAAACCTACATTACCTAAATAAAGCACTAACAAACAGTTACTGAAATGGCAGTCTGAAATAGGAAGGTAGTCTTGCTTGAATCTTTGCACTTCCCTTATGAATAATCATAACATCAAAATACCTGCTAACTCAACTGTGCATGTGCCTCTCCAACAACTAATAAATTATGAACATTTTTGTTCATGAGATTTTTCTACTGATGTGCCTGATAATGGGCCAGAACATGAAGCATACATGCAAAGGCACAACTCATTTTTCAGTACACCCATGTTACATTGGACAGAATAAGTGCAGTTTATTTGGTAGTTAACACAACAGGATAGCTAACATAAAGATTTCTGATAACCTTCCTCTATATATGTCTATAAAACTGGATATAATAGTATGTTCATATATAATTTTGGCATGGGTTAAGCATTTTTATTTTTATTCGCAGAACTCAGCAATCCAATATTGGATTCAACAAGGTGCACCTCAGAGCAAACTGAACGTTGGGATAGGAGCATATGGTCGCAGTTTCACACTACAAAATGCAGCTAATAATGGTGTAGGTGACGCCACATCTGGTGCCGGTAATCCTGGCCCATACACACAACAAGGAGGCTATCTAGGCTACAACGAGGTAAAGCAATTCCTGTCTTATATGTTCAGTAGTTTTTACACACAAACATAAATACTTCTGTACATTAAACATTAAATAGTACAATGTCAAAACATAATAGTGACACACTCCTCCCCATATATATGCCTGCAAGTTTCACATCTAATATTAACCTGCAAGCTGGAAAGCAGACACAAGACAATGTGTTGAACCCAATCAGATCAGCTTAGTGAAAAATATTTTATTTAAAAACTATTGAACATAATTAAAAAATCATTTGTCCAACCCAATTTCCATTCAGATAGAAATACTTTAAAGAAAAATATTTGCATATAATGGAGAATTATTTGGTGGCTGTGCTGAGGCACAGTCTCCAACAGAGTAACCCAATGTACATTCAACAGCTGACACAAATAATTCTTCTGTCTACTATGAATACTGCGGGTATTTGCCAGCATATCACCATTCTCATCCTTTACCAAGTTCATTCTAATCATGCCTCTACCTCAATTAAAAGTCAAAACCTTCATTATGGACTTCTGCCAAAACAGGCATAACATAACGTTTGGTAAGCTCAGTTATACCAAACATAAACAGCATAACAGAACTGCATTTGTGGGTTTATGTTTGCTGTTTCAAACCAACCAGCAAATAATACCCACTGTTTTGAAAAGATTATAAAAACTCCAAACTTCAACTCAAAATATACCCAATTTTATTTGCAGTAAATCAGCTTCTTTCTTGATATAATATGTATGAAACTCAAATTTTATTTAACCTTTTCCAGCCCAAATTAATTTTAGTTCACAGAAAAAAATAAATTTCTTTTAAACTGCGTTTAAATATGCTATTTGATTACACTGATCAGCAAAATTTAACTTCTTTTTGGTCCCACAAACTTCAATAGGTGAACTTAGCAGTACTTTTTATGCTGAATTCTGATATGTGTACAGAATTTTTCTGTCAGGCAGTGTTTCAAAGATACAGAGGAATTTAAATGTGCAAAATAGTACTTCACATGCTCATGAAACAGGCAGAAACTTTCCTCTAAAATGCTGAGGCGTGTGACTTTCACCGGCATTTGGTGTCAGGTACATTCCTCTTCAGTGTCCAGCAATAGTCTGCCAACATACTTGAGGTCCACTTGCCTTGGTACCGCTTTTCCATAGCCATAATGTCTTGGTGCAATCTTTCACTGCGCTCTTCACTGACTTAGCTGAGATTTTCTGGGATAAAATCCAATTGTGATTCCAGAAAGTGGATTTTCAGACTCATATTGCATTCCATAGCTTTGTACAAAGTCAACAGGTCCTGCCAAACGTCCTGATAGTTCACTGCTTTGTGATTTCCTAAGAAGTCCTTGAAAATCCTCTTAAATGACAACCATCCATTTCTTTCAGTCTCATTCAGGTCTTCATCGAAATGTTTGTCTTGCATCAGTTCCCTGATCTGGGGTCCTATTAATATACCCTCCTTCATTTTTGCATCACTCACATTTTGGAACTTACTCCTCGCATATTCGAATCCATGGCCAGTTTTATCCATACCTTTCACAGAGTTTTGCATCAGCCCCAGCTTTATGTGCAAAGGGGGCAAATAAATTTTCTTCAGAAGAACAAGAGAAGGACTGACGACATTTTTCTCCCCTGGCATCAGTGATATTCGTTTTGGCCACAGTTTATTTACATAGTGATTCTTCTTGTCCCCGCTGTCCCACTCACACAGGAAACTGCAGTATTTTGTGTACCTGAGTTGCATTCCGAGTAACAGTGCCACAACTTGAGATCACCACATAACTTCCAATTAAATTCATCATACTTAATCTTCCCCAACAGTAGCTTCATGCTTTCATAATTTTCCATCATGTTGGCTGCATGAGGCAAAGGAATGGAGGGGAATCTATTTCCATTGTGGAGTAGAACCACCTTCAAGCTCACTTTTGATGAATCAATGAACAAGCACCACTGGCCTGGGTTACATTCATGGCCAAGAACTTCCATAGTGGAACAAATATCATTGCAAAACAAGACATCATCTTCCACGGAGAAGAAATCCTTGAATTCTTCATGGCGCCCATGGTAAAAACACACCTTAGTGTTGTGGCGCAGAAGATTCCAGCCCTTTAACCTCGAACCTAAAATTTCAGCTTGCTTCTTTGGCAGGTTCAAATCGTGGACAATATCAAGCAGGTCCTCTTGAGTCAGCAGATGTGGTTCATTGGAAGAACAGGCTCCTGCAAATGTTAGATCACAATCCATATTGTTGTTAACTTGGCCAACATCTTCATTACTTGACTGACTGTCACTCAGCATCATGTTTGTTGGAGGCTTTGGCACAGGTAACTCCGCACTGTGAGGTACTGGCCTCATCACAGACGGTAAATTAGGGTATTGAACAGTGTGTTTGGACTTTGCTGTTACACAAGTGATACTGATCAGGCAGAAGTAGCATTCTGAATCATGGTCTGTGGGATCTCTCCAAACCATGGGAATGGCGAAAGCATAGAGCGTGAACCTTTGGCCCATGCAGTGAGAAGCCTAGCACATGTCACACAACAAAAATTGGGAGCCCAACTCTTGTCCTGATCACCCACTTTGCAGCCAAAATAATGCTCATAGCATTTCTTAATCAGGGGTGTACAAGACCGTCTTCCGGATTTGAATGTCACCTCATCGCAGATGTAGCAGAATGCATCCGATGAATTTACACATTTTCTTGGAATATTAATGGTGAGACGATAACACACTGAGCTCCGGCCAGCAACCTGCAGAGGACTGTCAGTCACACATGTAAGACACGTGACTGTTTGCTTGTTACAACATGTCCAGACTACCTCCTACAGGCCCCCAGTGACTCACACACTATGTAGATTTTTGCTTTCACATAGTCTGATACAACGCGAAAGGTGTGGGTGGCAGAGAAATTCTGGAAACATATTTGAATTCAGCATCCAAAAATACATCAGAAACAGACATTTTCCCTCATGGAACAAAATCTTCATTGACCAGTGTTATTAATTCATGAAAATAGATCCATTTTAGCCATTGGTTTACAAAATCCAGCAAGACACCATATAGCATCATTGGGTAATTTTCATGGAAGGCAAACACAACAGGTTAGTATGTACAAAAAATTTCCCTTTATATTCCTGGAACAAAATTCAAAACAATTCCATATTTTCAGACGCACATACTAAGGTACAAAAATATTTACTTTTCACTGCTTTATGTCATATGCCATAAAGCAATTTTTATCTTTAGTGAGACAGAAACCTTTCTCTCACTTCACACATTTCACCCTTGAATAGGTTTTAGTACATAGTTTACACCTTTGCTTTTCTCAGTGTGCGCTGACCAGTGCCCAACACAATCATACCTCACATCATCTACTACTTTTGTTGCATTTTACACTTTCTTCTTATTCACAAGTTCAAGTGTAGGGCTATCTTTTGCTGACTGACCCCTTTTCCTCGTAGTTGATTTCCCTGCTCTGAGAAGAGCATGTGCTATTTCTGACCAGAAGATGATAAGAGTCTTGCACTTGGTAATTCCTCGCTATGAGCAGTGACGACAGTACAGAAGTCACATATTTACTACACACATGTCCAGCAGGTGGAACACAATGCGCAAGTAATATCTTTTTACTTCTATGTTGATTCTGTACAAAGCAACCAGCATGTCCTGCAAATCAACCCCTCCCATGTGGCAATTTTATTCTTGGAACCTCTACATACCCCCCTTCTGCAACAGACCAACGTTTTACTGTTTCCACTGGATGTCTACCTTTCTAGGAGGAAACTAGATACACAGGCTTATTGTCATATCATTTTAGGGCCATTACATTTGTTCGTGCCTCAGTCTTATAGTCATCTGCTCCTCACCCCAACTTTTTCAATCCTTCATCTGTTTTCAGGCTACAACCAGGAAGTCTTGACATTCTTAGTTCCCAATGCCAAAATTCCAATTTCTTTGAGGGCACACATGAGGCTGAAAGATGTGAACCAGTTGTCCATGAACATTTTATAATTTTGCCCCATTGGGAGACCTTCAACAAGCCGCAACACTATATCTCCACTTATGACTAGAGGGGAAACATTTTTTACATTTCCCTTCCCCATATACACTTCAAAGTCATACAATATTCCACTGTAACCAGCACGAGGAACTACTTTCATTCTCCATTTGTGGGGCTTGTTCCTGACATATTGTTTTAGTGAACTTTGACCCTTGAATGGAATGATCAGCCCATCAACAGAACCGTACTCTTCCACTTCTATTTCTAGAAAACTTGGTTTTATACTGTCCACTAATGTCCTCACTTTGAACAACCTGTCATATTCTGGGTCATTATGAGCCTTCATTGTGCTGTTATCACTTATGTGAAAATAGTTTCTCATGGTGTCAAACCGATTTCTGGACATTACATCAGCAATTGGGTCAAATCTTGTCAATTCAGGCCAGTACATCCTATAGCTAGGCATGTTTACTATTCCTGCCATAATGTGGATGTCTAGAAATTGTTCCATTTCATTTTTATTTGTGTTCAGTGGCCTTCCTGTCTTCTGTACACAGTACAAATTGGACTGCTCAACAAAGTTTTCAATTACTTCATCTCTACTCATTTGTTTTAAGTATTCAAAAGGTGTAATTTCTTCATCTGGGGGATCAGAAAAGCTTGTGTTACATACTGCAACCACTTCCTCAATACCTTTCATACGCCAATGAAGGTTACATCTTGATCCACAGTGTGATGTCACCAGGACAACTTGTACTTCTGCATCCCCACTAAGAGACATTTGCAAGTGCAAGCTCAAGGGAATATCATCCAAATCCTCTTCTTCCCACACCTCAACTTTGATCATTACCAGGTCCAGTTTTGGAGTCACAGGACTTGTAAGGGGACTAACTTGTTCATTTTCATTACTGACAAGGTCCAAGTCATCATCTGACATATATAAATTAACATCAGATACATCCCCTTCCAATAGAATCAGCAAATCCACATCTGTCAATGCATGCTTACTTAGATTTCATCTAAAAGCCAGAAACAAACAAATACATATACATAATTTGCCATAAATACATATAAGTATATAGGCGGGTCCGTGGTTGATAATGTACCGCCGGTCACGGGGTTGATTGGCTGGAGGTCCGTGGTGGAATTGCGGCGGCTGCGACTGGTTCTGATGAGCGGTAGTGTGCCCGCGGAACAGC
>Ga0123355_10011828_pt1 | contig 13476 bp, 9 predicted proteins | sample TergutEmb28metaG_3_FD_89872 | JGI IMG/M metagenome (GOLD analysis project Ga0123355, IMG submission 89872) | Embiratermes neotenicus P1 segment gut microbial communities from Petit-Saut dam, French Guiana - Emb289 P1 | ecosystem: Host-associated > Arthropoda: Insects > Digestive system > Gut ...
ACACACATCGAACCAAGAACAATACGACCAATGTGGTAATTCAACAGAATAGTCGCAAGCTCCTGATGATGGATATATTAATGTCCGAAACATGTCGAGCACATAAGAAGTGAAATAAAATAGTAGGTGACATCAACTTGGTCTTTAATTCTTCAACTATCACAATGATGCACGGTCCAATAAACATAAGATTCAGTTATAAAAATCTTTTAAATTATGGCAAAGTTAAAATATATGACATAAAAATTAGATTCAGAAAGAAAATTAAAAAAAAGTTTAAATTTTGATAATGCTTGTGGTCATTCACCGCAGAAAACGTTTTGTCTTTCCTTCTCCTATCCATAAATATGAAGATTCAAGTACATTAAACAGCAGTTTTACGCGTTTCGCAGCATCGGTGCCAAAACGTACCCTCACTGTAAAGAAACAGATCGTAGTGGGTGTTTTGAGAACACAATTTTGAAGTGAATACTTGGACGTCAGCAGATTAATAACATGAGGAGGAAGAAACACAACAAGAGAAATGTCAATAAATATTATTTACTAGGGCTACAAAATAAAAGATTATCTCGGGCGGGCCGTGTAACAGGAGAGGTAGAGATACGTAGTACAAATGAGGACAAAATCTCACTCGAAAGTCCTGAGGAGAATAAAACACATGGAACACACGTGTAGATATTGAAGGTAATATTAAATTCATCCTAATGTCGGAGGATGCGAAATGGAAACATTTCACTCAAGACAGATTTGGGCTTCTTCCGAATATGGTAATGACCCTGTAGCAGTCCCATCAAAGATTTGGAAATTCCCGAAGAGCCAAACTTTATTTCTATAGTAAAACCAACTAGATGCACCAATGTCTCAAATTTATTTATTTTGGAATAACACTTTACATGTTTCGGACGGTCTTTCCGCCCATCACCAGGAGTTGAAGACTGTACTTACAGCAACAGACATATGTTAAACAGACATAGCTGACTGCTAGCAGTCAGCTATGTCTGCTTTTTTTTTTTAAATGAAGACATCACGAAGAGCTTGGATGCGTATTGTAATACTAATTTGTACGTCAGCACAACTGTTTTTATTACACGACGTAATATGTAGGCTACATGTTTCGACTAATAAATAGTCATCTTCAGGCCTAAAGATGACTATTTATTAGTCGAAACATGTAGTCTACATATTACCTTGCGTAATAAAAACAGTTGTGCTGACGTACAAATTAGTATTACAATAAATATCCGTTTGACATATGCCTGTTGCTGTATGTACAGTCTTGAACTCCTGATGATGGACGGAAAGACCGTCCGAAACATGTAGAATGTTAATCGAAAATAAATAGATTTGATACATTGGTGCATCTAGTTGGTTTTACTATAGAAATATATTACGATGCACGGCCATATGAACGCCAAATTAGCCAAACTTTACTTGATTATCAAGGATAAACTAATTCTGCTACTCAACTACAACTATCCAACAGATAAACATAGTTTTCGGAAATTCGTTTGGCTGTATCCATTAAACAGATTAATACATCCGTTAAGAAATGCATGTCTTTTATAATGATGAGTCTGTTTCTTGCGTTATGAGTACGTCTGCTTTTTTCTTCGTCATTAACAAAAGGTTTTCACTTCCTGTTACTATCGGTAGCTCGCATATGATGATTCATGCCACTTATGGGAATGGATCGACAAGACTAGAGCCAAAAGCCTCATTGCTTTCACTGCGACTTAATGGTTCCCGCAACGCTACCAACATAAATCAAAACACTGGCCACTAGCGTTTACAATTAACGAAATGCAGTAATCATCTGCACAAGAGTAATTGTCTCGTAGACATTTCTCAAAAGAATAAACACTCCTAATATAAACGACTACATTCCTAAACCCTGGGAGTTGAAATTTCAGTTCAACACCGCGCAAGTAAAAATCCAACATTAAATGTTCTCCTGAACCAGATTTATCCACCTTTCTACTTCACAACTCAGATTACTAAAATCCGTCTTAATTTTTCCTAGAGTCAATTTGTTCTTCCAAGTTACCGTTTTATCGGCGATTTTCCCATCAATAGTTCATAGACATTTTCCCTCATTCAGATTGGCAAGAATGACCGCCACGTCTCAACTACCGCTCTTTCGTTACCTTCAATACAATTGACGACATGGGGTTTTTTCTTAAGCAAAAATCGTCCAGATGATTCTCTTCTCTTAGGTGGCAGTAACACTGTATAATTCCACAAAAAGTATGCTAGTATTCAGGTCTTGTCTAGGGCTGCTTCTATAATAGTGTCTATAGGTAACTGATCGCCTTGTTAAAGAAGCTTGATGGAACAAGTGTATCGTGTCTTGCATTGTCACGTACGTGAATCATATTGCGCTGGATATGGAAGGAAGGTATCGTGGCCTATTTTCAAGCTGTTATAACAGTATTTTCTTTGCGAATTGAGAAAAGTCACTACAGATATAAATCAGGACAGGAAGTCACTCGGCCGAAATTAGAAAGCCAGATTATTAAGTGGGAGGACTAGTCGCTACGCAAACATTCCGTTTTATGGGTTCAAATTATTAACAAATACATTAAAAATTGTCATTTTTAGGTTATAATTTACGTCTAAAATATTTATACTACGTAAAAGTATCATTCCGCATTCTTAGGATTATAAAATATTTCTAATAGTTATACTTTCCCTTCTAACGTAAATTCCGTTCTAGACTGAATCTACTGTATAACACAATCGCGTTCCAGCGACACTCACACTGTATCAGACCTCATCATGGCTAAGTTTACGTAATATTCTCCCTCAGTTAGACAGAGACTGGGGACGGCCCGTTCCCCTTATCTATCCAGTTCTGGAAGTACAAACAAAACCCCAGAGAATGGAACTAAACATTACACAAACTACTCAAACGAATTAACTTACAGGCCAGTTCCTACATCACTAATTGTTCATGGCCTAACGATTTATTCAAACAAGGCAAATTTTGTTACACAATGAAACATAATTTTCCTCCCTTATTTATATAGTGATACGAAAGAACATTCGCCATCCTGTAAGTTCTGGTAACTGATAAAGTGTGGATATTAAAATGATTTTGCTATCATCACTGTTTTTTACAATATCCTCACCAAAATTTCGAAGCATAATATTTGTCTAAATATTCTACGTCTTATAAAAATTCATTTCCATCGTGACACAAAACACAAGGTAATGCCTGTGTTACAAATAACACCCATTTACAATTTACAATTACCTTCCAAAAGATGAAGGTTCCTATAATCATGAGTGTAAAAATTCGTTATGGGCAGTTCTGAAGCTATCCTATATTAATTAAGTCGTGACCAAAAATTGAAGACACGCTTCTCGTCCAAAATATATACTCATTTTGAGGAACCACTAGCAAGCAAAGTATTATAAGTAATACTAAAATTTGTGTCATTTTTTTAATAAAATATGACGAATTCCCGACACAAAGATAGCGGCATCATCTAAGAAATGAAATTCACAATTAAATGCAGCCTGTCGGTAAAATGCTATGTCACTGAACAACGAAAAGAAATAACTCGGTCAAACACACAGTGGGCTAAAGAGCTTCTGAATTCTACGTTTTAAACGGAAATGTGTAAATATATTCGACCATTTAAAACTTCTTCAATAATATTATCGCAAAGCTAATCGACGTTTTTCAAAATGCACATAAGTATAACTTACATTAAACAGTAACCAAAGGCTCAAATCTGATTTTCTTCTAAACAATATTATTTTAATTGAGAAGTTTAAAATTATTAATCTTCATTATTATGAAAGTCGTTGCAAATATTTTCACGGAAATATGCCTATATTTATTAATATTGACATATTCGTCACATTCAAAATATTCTGCTGTGTCTTGTGAAAAAAAAAGTATTTCAAATATTCTAAGAAGTGTAACCGCATAGTGATATATATATGTATATATATATATATATATATATATTACGTCCAGAAACGTTCGTCATTCGGTTTACACGGCAACCTTTATATATGAACCTTCAAATACTTCTTCGAAAAAAAGTGCTCGGTATTCTCCAGGCTGGTGCAAGTCGCATTTTCGTATCCATGCTATTATTGTATTATTATTATTATTATTATTATTATTATTACGGTAAAAGCTGCAAATTACAAATTATCCGTATTCTCCAAACAAGATTACAGAATTTTACAGACGGTATTATTAAAATCGTTTTAGCAACAAGATTTAAAATTATGACCAAGTAAAATTTTTCCTTAATAAAATTACATATCATTCATCAAGTTCTTGGTGCTTACGGAGATGCCACTTAACGGTGAATTTTAGTGTCGGGTTGCTTTCCCGAAGTCCGACGTTTCGGTAAAATTGACTTCTTATTCCAGGTGAAAGAAAGTGGCGGTTTCTATTTAACAACCCCACGTTTCACTCCAAAACGTTTACCCTCCCTCATATCACATTATGTCACTCTTTTACCGAACGGGATTTGTAAGGCAGCAACATCCATTTCATTTGTAATCTCTTTTCCGTAGTTTTCTTATCGTCTGTATTTTCTCTTGAGTGCCGCACGTTTATTTGGAGGGTTTAAATTACGTCAACCTTTTGTTTGGTCACAAATTTTTATCAAACTTTTAGACTATCAGATGTTCCAAATATCAACTGACAGCTCCAGCCAAAATATTTGTTTTATTTAAATCGTACTGAAATGAGGCTTATTGTTTCGTACAAATGTCAAATTCTGGCTTTATATGCCTATACAGACAATTCCTGTTTTGTCAGTGAACAGCAGGATATAAGTTGTCAATTTTTACGACATGGATCACTGGTCAGTCAAACTGTCTACGGAATTCAATTTTTCCACCCGACTCCATATAACCACATAACGCTTACCTTGCTCTGAGCTGCGTAATCAAGCGCTAGCATGCAGTCATTGTAACCATTCTCTGTCTTGATTGTCGTGGTCATGGGGTTTCCAGGCGTGCAGAACTGTCCCAGCTGACTCACGGAGTCCCGGTACCATGGATACATCTTGGCGAACTTAGAGCGTCGGCGTGCTTATAAAGTTCCTCGCCAATTCAAATGTGCCGTTGGCGGGAGATTCGTGAAACACAATCAAACCCCGGCTTCTTCTTTTTATTTTTCTTTTTTTTTTTCAGAGTTTCGTTTTTACCCTTTACCTTTGCCACTATACATTTTAACACTCAAAACTTTCGTATGCCTAAAGTTCATTAACATATATGCCTGCAATGCAAAAGTTTCCCTTAAGTGAAGGGTAACTTAAGTTTCAACCCTTACCTATGTCAGCGCACATTGTCTATTAGGTCATAAACCTGAAGACGGGTAACGTCAATATAATGGGGCAATAACAGTAATATTCACTCTCTACGAAGAAATCTTAACATTCAGTAAGATATTAAATCTTCTTCAGACTTTTACTTGACGTTTATAATCTCTGCAACTGCTCCGTTAGAATTATGACCAACGCAAATATTGTAAAGTGGCTGCGAAATTATTTTATGTCACTTGTAACTCAAAACACAGCGGCCTATGTAACTGTTCATATGTCATCCTTAGATTCATAAATGTTTTTAGTTTGTTAGCTGTAGTTATACTGACACTTAATTATTCATAACACTGCAATGACGATAAACGGACAGTCAAGGCGTAAAAACACATGCAGAAAATACTTCTTCAGTTTATGAAGAAAATCTTTACTTTAAAATAAAAAAAGTCTCAATTAATTTGAAACTCGTATGCTAATGACCTCTTGTTGCGTCTTCTGTATTCAAATACACGCAAACACGACCACAAAAAGTTCTACACTTAGGTTCATATTACAGAAAACACATGCCCCATTTTACCATCGCCTTATGCTTGTCATAGAAGTACTTTCCTCTGCGGCTACACTGATAGCACAAAAAAACAGTTATAGGGGATGATGTAGAGGGATGGGGAAAGGCGAGGGGGTGAATCCTTCACGTCCACTTTCGATGGCAGTTTTTTTTTTGTATTCTTCCCTACGGCAGCACACTGCAACACACACGTCTTTTCTCTACTTCACCTTTTTATACAAGCGCAGAAACGAATGTCTTCTGTTGCTAAGCTTCTGCCTCGTCTTCTGGCGGCGTGGAGTGGTCTGTTGCTCGCTGACAGCTGTTTTTTACACTTGCAAATGCACACACGGTGTCTGACGACGCAGTATTTATCACTAATTTCTGTATCAGTATCACCAACACGTCGCAACAACACTGACGTACATCGTACCTTTGACGACGGCAGGAATGGAGGGGAATGGTCTGTTTTTCCAAGAAAGCTGGTGTTTTTGGAAGGTGGTTGTCTTAACTGCCGGCAACTTAACTTGGCCTGCCTGCTTCTATTCGAACACAGTTCGAAATACAAACAAGATGCACTGCACGCGACTTTCCCCCTCCTCCGCACTCCCCCCCTCCATGGTACTTGCTGCTTCCACGCGACTTCGGCTATTCTCGGTTCTTTCCCTTCGGCAATTGTCGTGTGACGGAGCGGCCGCTATCACTCCTCCCTTCAGCCCTTCAGCTGAAAACAAAGAGACGTCATTTATTAATAATTACTGGTATTACTAAAAGTTATGAACCTGAAATGTTGCGTCCAATATAAAGATAATACATAATACAGCCATAAAACAAGAACATACACTTTAATACGTAGAAAATTGGGAAAATTTCCGAAAATTCAGTAAAACATTTGTAATCAGAATTACTAACCGAAACTTACATGAAATAATAGGCAAAAGTCAATATTTGAGATTATATGAACAACTAGACAAACCTGAGGTACAACCCGGTAGCACTGGGTCAGATAGAGGAAATTGTGTACTGAAATAAGTAAGATTCTTAGGGTCGATAGATAATGCCAGTTGAATAAACTGCTTTTAGAAACTAATGCTAAAGCCATGCAGAAAGGATGAGGGAAGAAAAGTGGCCAAAAATTAATTGTTAAACACAGATGACGTAGCGCGAGGCCAAATGAAGCGCTGGAAAGACTGGAGCATGAACGCGATAATACGATAATTATTATGACTTTTCAGATTCTCACAGCGGTGTTGCTATATGTAAATCATCTTGGATGTTGCACCATGTCGGCTGAGAGATAGAAAGTTCTAGTGCCTCCGAAACGTCGACAAGTTTTTAGAAACCGAAAGGGCGAAATATACCAGTAGACATAGATCTTGAACATAAGTATTATTTGGTACTTGAATTCCTCGCCCTGAAGATGGAACCGTTGTCATATCCCAGAAGATAATAGTCTCCGTACTTGAAAGCAACTGGTGTTGGCAATTACGTATAGCATCTAATAACTGCTATCTTCGGAAGTTCTGTCATTCCATCTATGCTGTCCATCGGACATGTGTGTCTTATCATTAAAGGTTACTGTATCAACTGCGCAGTTTATTGCTGGGCCGTGAGGCCGACAGTGAATGGTACGCCGGGAAGTGTGGGGGCAAGGATTCGGCCGTTGACTTTCAAGTCTTATCGCCTGAGGGTACTGCAAGACTAGACGGCTGTTGCCACTGTAGTTTTGACTTTCCTTCAAACTGTCTTGCCTCTCGATAACCTACAACAGCAAGTGAAGAAAAACCGCCCACTTGAATTCACTATTTCTTTCATTCATTTTCCTGTCTTTCTTTCTTTCTTTGATTGTCTACTACAGTGGAGACGTTTTATGTTTGTTTAACCTGCTACAGATTCCATTCGTAACATATGAACACGATTTATGAGCGAATGCAAGTTACAGGCCTAAACAAGGCAATGCTTACAGCACAGGCCTGTATCCATGCTGCGAGCGGGTCTCGAACCGTAAGTCCAAGACCACGCATCTTCGCCTGTAAAGTTATTTAATTATCGACATTCTACTAAATTTTATAGTCATTAATGATAAAAATGTTGACATGTTACCTTTGTTTGTAACGCATTTATGCTAAGTATGTTATGCTAGTGGCTATGCGGTCTAAGGCGTAGGTCTGCGGCCAATTGATTGCTTGGATCGCGGTTTCGAACCCCACTGAGAGAATAGTTGTTCGTCTGTTGTGTTTGTTGTGTTTAGTGTAGGTAGCGGTCTCTGGGACAATCTGACCACTCGTTCAGAGGAGTCCTGCTGTGTGTGTGTGTGTGTGTGTGTCTGTCTAATTGCATGTAATCTATAAACGTCAAAAATGGGGCGGCGTTAGTCCAAGTTGGGTTGTTGCAGGACAAATGAATGTTTTTAGCTTGGAGAAGTTTTCTTCATTCGTCTTCTAAATTCTTGCACAAATATTACTTTCTTCTGAATAATATTAAAGTAATAATTGCTTTTGTTGGTAGTAGTACTCCTCAAGTACTCTCAGATAGGTTACTTGTTTTTAAAAGTAGTTGGAAATTTATACTTGCCGTGTGCTGGGGTTTAATTTAATTGTTTTATTTCATTACTTATTGGAATATTTCTTACAGTTAGCTATTTAAAACCCAGCGTTTAATTTGCATTCCATCAGGCTTAGCACTAGAAACTCTGAATTTTTCCCATACAGCACCCCTGCATACCCCATATAATTTTGAAGATAAACAGCCATGATTTCTCTATACAACGTTCACCACTTGACTTTCTCATCAAAGTACACAGTGTTCTCTGTTACATACAAAATGGTAAGATAGTTTTAATCTTCACATTGTTAATCACTGTTCTTGATCACTGTGACAAAACATGTGCACAAGCAATGTCGATTTAAGACACTTCAGGTTGCAGTTAAAGATAAATCTGTGGGACCAATCTACTCGTGGTACCCAATTGACAATGTAGATACAACACTGCAACAATTTACACACAAAATATTTTTGACGCAAAATCTTTCAACATAGGCAGCATTTTCGCACATAAGCAACACGCAGGATGACTTACTGCTTGCTTCTTCCCCATAATCCCTTGAAGTCTCAATTTCACGCACGTACAAAACACCGTTCCTAACTCTCAGTAAACACAAGTCTATCCCTTCTCCATTACAAAACAAATAGATTAACGCTGTTAATTATTACATTCATATGACCCACAAAAGTACATATCTGTTCAACATTCAAAGTCTTTGACGTTCAGATGACCGTGCATCGTGATATATTCTTGTAATAAAATCAACTGGATGCACTAATTTCTCTAATTTATTTTTGGAATAAAAATCTACATGTTTCGGACAGTTCCTTTGTCCTTCATCAGGAATTTTTCACTGTACACGCAGCAATGGTATACGTTATACAGGTTTGCTGACAGCTTGCGAGCAGGATCAGGACGGAGCTGCAATTCCGTCCTGATCCTGCTCGCAAGCTGTCAACAAACCTGTATGACATATACCATTGCTGCGTGTACAGTGAAAAACTCCTGATGATGCACAGAGGAACTGTCCGGAACATGTAGAATTTTATTCCAAAAATAAATTAGAGAAATTAGTTCATCTAGTTGGTTTTATTGTAAGAATGAGTCAGGGTCGTTCATCGTTTGTGGGGGTGGCACCTAAAGCAACCAGTGTGTGTTAGGGTGATCAACAAAACAAAATACTTACTTTGTCTATGTGAAGATAATGAAACCAAAACAGATAAATTTTGCTTCATGTATGGGGAAGTGAAAAACGGCAATAGCAAATCCTTCGAACAGAAGGTTCAGTAGGCCCAAGGATCGATAAGGACGCAAAGGTGATGAGAAACGTATTTGTCTCGGGGATTCAACCGAAATTACCCTATCTATCAGTATTTTTATTCTGCAAGTCACCAGACAGCAAGAATAAAAATGTTAATCTATCGGTTTTCACGTTTTCAAGACCAGTATTTGCTATATTGACACAGGAACAACATACTTTGTTCATCCGTTAAAATCTAGCTTCATTCTTGCAAGGGCGTGAAAAGGGCTGTCGTTTAGACGCCAGATATCCGTTTGCCATGTGTGCAGACCTGTGATCTCTACCAGCAGAGCAGTGAAGTAAATAAGATCAGATGAAATAAAATTCTGAACTATTTCACTAGGTAGTGTCAAACTTCCCTACAATTGGATCGCATGGGACCGAAGTTTATTACGTTGCAATCAGGTTCCCTTTCATACAAGTGCGCGAAATTTGGATCAACGGAACTAAAAACGTTTTGCTCTAAAGACAGATTCCCTTTATGTTCGAGTTTCGCTTAAGACAGGTTTCACTTTATCGCGATATCCGTCCATCTGAACTGATGTTAAAAGACACTTATGTGATTTCCGTTCCTATCCGAGGCCCTTAACTTGAGAGGCTTAGGCAGTGAAGCAGCCCCGTACTTTAATTTTTCAATTTTATTAGATTATTTAACTGTAATTAAAAATTGGACAATGCAACAAGTGTTAAAAATTGTGTAAACAGACATTGCCCTACTCAGTGTGAGAGCGATGCAGTATTGTTTGGTCAATAACCCTAGGCATGTATATATGTATGTATGTATCATTCTTCTTGGACTACACGACCCTTGAAGGTGGGGCAGATAGGTTGCTCCCGAAACGTCAGTAAGGAATTGCCACCCTACGCTGCGTAAGATCCCAGAATGGTGCAGATATCAACTCTAGGTATCAAATTTTCGAGAAGATGCTGCGTTGTCTGTATTCCCATACCTCAAAATGGAGGCAAAGATTCCTCTGAAACGTCGGATTGCTTAAAAAGTAATGGCGTAATACACCGGAATAATTCCAGGCTTGATATTCAACACAATAAAAAAAACTCAAATTCTGCCAGTAGCCTAAAGTTCTATAACCAGCGCCGAAGACTTCAAAATCCATTAAGAAAGCAACGTGTCTGAATGTGTACACTACACACACACTCCCTTCGAAAATAGAATACAGAGGACGCAGGGGGGAAATATTTTCAAAGGATGCGTTAGAAACATCTCTTTAAGTAAGAATACTTAAATGTTTTTAAAAATTCTTCCGGACCCCGTCTTATCACATTGTTGCCAACTAACGATCTCGCAAAAATCAATGAATATCCCATAAGACAAAAACAAACAAAAAAAACAAGAGTTTTGTGGGGAACAGAAATATGGGACGAAAAGGAGAGAAAAGCCCTCAACCCACACCCCTACCCTTTCTGTTTTTTTTTCTTTTGGCCTACATAGATCTGCCTTTATCACTTTTCCACTTCTTATAGCTATGCTTTTTTTTTTACCACAGTAACCCTTCTTCCCCTTATTAAGGGGCGATTCTATCAACACATTTTATCTACAATATTTTTTGCAGTGTAGTGGTAGAAGAAATAGGAATTAACCTTGCCCTAGAGAAGTAATCCTTCATTAATAATCGACAAAGTATACGGATTGAGTTGAAACGAAAATCATTCAAGTGGGCTGTAGCAGCAGAATTCCTATAAATTTAATAATCAGAATTTTGTATTAGAAATGAAGATGGAATTCCACACTGGCACAAGAACGCCTCTGGCCTCCAGAAATCTATGACTGAGTGCTCCAGTGACAGTTTAGCTTACCCTCAGTTACCATTCACGATGAGAATAAGGATAAACACAGTCAGGACTTCCGGTATTCTACTCGATGTAAGGACATGGCTTTTCCTTTTTTATAATTTTTTTGGGCCCGAAACACAATCCTTCTAAACGAATATGGTGGGGTGTTTTCAAACGACTCGCTCCACTCAATCTAGTGCCCTAGTTGAAAATTCATTTAGTTTTGCCTCCGCCCCTCGCAGGTCTTCTTGGTTCGGAATTTAAAATTCTAAGTCAAGCGGTTCTTTACATACGAGCAGCTTTAACATAAGAAAATTATTTTGTCTGCCCACGCAGTATATTTAAACATTTTTATGTATTATTATTTAGCAGGTTGTACAGTGTTTCCACATCTTTCTGTGCCCATTTGACAATTATATTATCTTCTTCCTCCAGTTGCCTCTGTCATTCCAGTCTTCTTCCATTAATCCCTTTTCTCCCATCAGTCCTCTAATCTCTTCCACTCAGGTAAGTTTAGGTCTACCTCGTTTTCTTCTTCCTGGTGGACTCCATTTCATAACTTCTTTTGGTAATCTCCCCTCTTCCATTCTTTGAACATGACCATACTATTGAAGTTGTTTGGTTTTAATATCGTCTAAAATAGACCTTGCTAGATTCATTTTTTGTTTAATAATACATTTTGTACGTATCTTCAGAACAAACTGCAAGTTTTGTCCAGTACAACATTAACTGATTTATTTTTACAGTCGATAAGGAGAATGTTTACTGTGACGTATGAACTTGATCTTTAGGTAAAACCGACTACGTTTCATCCTTAAACTTTTAAACACGTGATAACGTCTAGTATTCACCTTATGAAAGGTCCAAGATAAAGTCTAACCATATAGTAAAGATAAACTGTCTGCTTTTTTTTCTTAATAATGTCCATTGGCTGAAATTTTCTGAATGGTTAATTTGCAAATAATGTGAAAGAAAGAGGTCGTGGCCTATTTTGTATTTCGATCTCTGTGTTTGCCTGAAGATCACAAAGACTTGAATGAGGTTGGCATGTTCTCAGCTCGAGATGTGAACCAAGGACGCTTCGAATACGAATCAGAAGTTGGATGTTCAGATGACCAACCGTACTAGGAAGTGTCTTCTAAGCTGAAATATTTATTGCAGTTTGGAAAGACGTTCTGAAGATAATAAAAATTCAGAGCCCAGAAATTAGATTTCGCCCTCATCTGTAAGCGAAGTTGACGATGAATCCGATTTTCGCCGCCGTAATAAAGTAAATATTTAGTCGGATAGGCCTATTATCAGTCTATTAAAAGCCCACAACACTTTGTCCCATATTGATCCCTCTTAATATTATTGTGCCAATTAAGCTGCAGCCTTTAAACCGGAGTTTTTTCATTACAACCTTCGACAAAATATTATGCGTAGAGGTTACATGTCACTGTTATTTACAAACGTGTTCTACATGTTCGACGTACCTAAAATTCTGTGTAATGTAAACCAACTTGATGTACTACTTATCCTCAGTTTATTTCGTCAACGACCAAGTGTGAAACTTGGTCGTTGACACTGCGGGAGGAAAGGAAGCTGAGGGTGTTTGAGAGCGTCCTGTTGAGGAGAATATTTGGACCTACGTATATCCAATGCAACTTGAGTCAAAGAAGGGAAGGACGAGGGACTTTTATGAAACGGTTCCTGAAATAAAACTGTTCTTATATTTCTCCGACCAAATTTGTCTCGACTTTACAAAATCTCAGAAGTAGGTACAGCATAGTCGAGTAATTTCCCCCCAGAAACTCAAAGTTTCTTGACACGCTGTTATTTGTAATTTATTCCTTTTTGGGTAATTCCCCGGCGTCTGAGTTCTAATTGCCGACGTTTAGGAACTCACTATCGGTTCCATCTTCATAGGCAGGTGAATGAATACTTCATTCACCTGCCTATGAAGATGGAACCGATAGTGAGTTCCGAAACGTCGGCAATTAGAACTCAGACGCCGGGGAAT
>Ga0123355_10011829_pt1 | contig 13476 bp, 11 predicted proteins | sample TergutEmb28metaG_3_FD_89872 | JGI IMG/M metagenome (GOLD analysis project Ga0123355, IMG submission 89872) | Embiratermes neotenicus P1 segment gut microbial communities from Petit-Saut dam, French Guiana - Emb289 P1 | ecosystem: Host-associated > Arthropoda: Insects > Digestive system > Gut ...
AAATAACGAAGCAATAGAAGACGGAGGCGGAATTTTTCTCTCCTACCGCACCCTGGACATGTATGGCGAATGGAGTGTAGGCCACAACACAGCAAACAGAGGCGGCGGTATTTTCCTCCACGGCGACACTGCGCCTCATACCTATGACCCGGTGCTTGGCTGGCTTCCTCACCCCCTTATGGGCGATGGCAGGCTAATCATGCATGATGAGGGTGTGCGAATACACAACAACCATTCCCACACCAGCGGCGGCGGCGTGTATATATACCAGGACGCTACACTGGAAATGCGAGCCGGTTCACTAGACAACAATACATCTAATATTTTTGGCGGTGGTGTATATGTACTTAACCCTGGCATGTATTTCGTCAGTAGCATGGTTGCCACTGGCGGCCAAGTAACCAACAACGAAGCCATATATGGCGGCGGGGTGTACCTAATGTTTAGGGCTAGGCTTGAAGCAAGCAATGTACTGTTTGCAGACAACACAGCCGAGCGCATGGGCGGTGCCATTTTTACAGAGCTTATAGACTACGGCGAGTGGCTGTCCGGTGTTCCCGTTCCGCCGGAGCTGTTCCCATCACCCCCGGACCCTACCGAGATATTATTCGCATTTGATAACCTGCTGATAGATAACACAGTCGAGTTTACGGACAATACGGCAATAGCCCCTTTCCTCTCCCCATACAACGCAATTGATATGCTGCCTAATATCCGGTGGAGGGATTGGAACGTTGCGGCACATAATTATTTAAGCGTTCATATCCACCCATTAAACAACTACGATATCAACTTTATACGCCCTGTTTACTTCTACAAAACAGACATGGGTATATACGACACTCCCGCCAGTATCAACGACCGGCCTGGCGCGGTGTTTCGGCTGTACAGACAGTTAGATGAGATTAGCCCAGGGGTTTATAACTGGGTATATTACACATCCGCAACCAGTGCTATAAACGGCAGTGTAACGTTGCTGGTATTTACGCCAGGTGTGTACAGGCTGGTAGAACAAACACCGCCAAGCGGATACACCCTACCCCCAGGGCATTGGTATGTAGAAATTGACTTTGAAGATTTTGAAATTCATACCGTTGGTATGCCAAATATCACCTACCAGTTAATGACTGTTGTAAAACCGCCGCCTGCACCTTGTACCTGCTGCGGCAACATCATGGTGGAGTCACCACCAATTGTGCCGAGCAACAACAATAGTGATTTCTACTTTGTACACTTAGACAGGGTGACGGAAGGCACAATTTTTGATGCCGGTACAATACCCGAGCGTATGCGCTGGCATGTGGGCAACTCACCGCCAATGGCAAGAGCAAATCTACGTCTGCACAAGGCAGGGGAAGGTATTTTTAGTATGTTTCCGCCGCCCACCACTGTAAGCCAAATAGACAATATGCTGCGGGCAGGTGCTGTTTTTGCGCTATATCGCTACACTGGCACCGGCACCCCGGATGATACTTTGGTACCAGCTACCGGCTGGGTGCGTACCGGCGGCTTACAAACCAGTACAAACAACCCCAACCAACCAATGGTGTTTACTTTACAAGCCTTGGAAGACCAATTTTACAGCTATTACCAGATTGTAGAGCTTACCCCTCCGCCCGGTTATATGGCACCCTTTGGCCAGTGGCGGGTGAGGATGGATGTTATTGACCATGCAACCAACAACGTAACCATGACTATTAGCCCCCAGGGCGATGCTTCAACACCTGAGCTTATACGTCTTACCGGCGAAACCGGCCATGTATTTGCCGTAGGAAATCGCCACCAATTTGAACTGCCGTTATCCGGTGGCCGTGGCAGTCTAGGTATGGCGACAATAACCATCGGGGCCAGTATGTTGTTTATGGGGCTTGTGGGAGCGGCTTGCCTGGTTTTGGCTAAGAAGAACAAGGATAAGATGTACGGATAAGAACTAGAATGTAAAAAACCAACAACGGTACATAGCATCACGCAATGTACCGTTGTTGGTTTTTTCTGCTAAATTGAGAGCAGATAAACGAAGAGCAAACCCGTCATTGATAAGACCAACCTTAATGAGATAACCTTTTTTTGCTTATTTTGTCCTACACAATGCTGTAGAAGCAGTTCTTGGGTGAGAAGATTAATTCCTCTTTCTTTAGTGCCTTGATAGCCTTGTCAACCTCTTTCTTTTCAAGTCCTGTGGCTGTTACCAGTTCCCCGGCCTTCATGGGGGCGGGTGCGTTTTTTAGGGTTTCCAGTACTTTTTCTTTCGCTTCCATTTTCATTCTCCTTTTAAAGTCCCTTATGCAAATCCACAAACCGCGTCAAATGGCCTAGGAAGGCCAACTCTACTGTGCCGGTTTCGCCGTTTCTTTGCTTGGCTATTATTACTTCGGCATGGCCTTTTTTTAGGGTATCGGGGTTATAGTACTCATCGCGATACAAAAATGCAACAACATCTGCGTCCTGCTCTATTGCGCCGGATTCGCGTAGGTCGCTTAGCATGGGCCGGTGGTCTTTTCTGGCTTCTACTGCGCGGCTTAGCTGGGCGGCTACTAACATGGGTACATTTAGCTCCTTGGCCAGGCCCTTTAGGGAGCGGGAAATTTCAGAAATTTCTTGTTGCCTGGATTCTGGCCTGGTGCTTGCCGGGGAGTTCATTAGCTGTAGGTAGTCTATTACTACAAGCCCTAGGTTGCGCTCTGTTTTAAGGCGGCGGCATTTTGCACGCATTTCGGTTATGGTTATGCCCGGGGTGTCGTCTAGGTATAGCGGGGCACTGGAAAGGGCTGGCATACATTCGGATATTCTGTCCCAGTACTCTGGCTTGTCTAGGTTGCCGGTGCGTAGTAGGTTTGAGTTTATGCCGGATTCTGCGGCAAGTAAGCGGTTGCCTAACTGCTCTTTGGCCATTTCTAGGCTAAATATGGCCGTTGGAACCTTGTTTCTTAGCGCGGCGTGCTGGGCTATGTTTAGCAGAAACGCCGTTTTGCCCATAGATGGGCGTGCGCCTACCAGTATAAGGTCTGACGGTTGCAGGCCGGCGGTTTTTTTGTCAAAGTCTCTGAAGCCGGTTTCTACACCGGTGGCTTTGCCTTGGTTTTTGTATAGTTCTTCCAGTTGCTCTATGGCGGTTACCATTACATCGCCTATGTGTGCGAAGTCGCGGGTGTTGCGGCGCTGGGATAGGTCATAGATGCTTTTTTCTGCCAGCTCCATTATAGAGGATATGTCTTCGCGGGCATCGTAGCTGGTGTTGGTTATGGTTGTAGATATTTTTATCAGTTGCCTTAGCAGGGATTTTTCCGACACTATTTGTGCGTGGTGGCGGATATTGGCCGATGTGTAATAGGCCGCCGCCAGTTGTACTACCCGGTCGCGGCCTATTTCCTCTAGTAAACCCTTTTCGCTTAGCCTGTCGCTTAGGGTTACTATGTCTACCGGTTCGCCTTTGGTGAACAGGTCTATCATTGTTTCGAATAGGGCTTGGTTATCTGGCCTATAAAAGTCCGGGCCTTGCAGTAACTCGTATGCACTGGATAGGGCTTCCCGGTCGAATAGCATGCTGGATAGTACCGCCTGCTCTGCCTCCATGTCGTGGGGCGGGATGCGCGGTACTATTGGGGTGTTTTGGGTTGGTTCTATCATTTCGCTCACTCCGCAGCCGCTACTTCAAAGTCTATTTTTGCGCTTACTTGGGGGTGTAGTTTGGCTGTGGCTACGTATTTGCCTAGGGCTTTTACGGGTTCGGATAGTGATATTTTCTTTTTATCTACCGCTACACCAAGCTGGGATTGAACAGCTTCGGCCACTTCTTTATTGGAAATGGAGCCGAACATCCGGCCTTTGTCGCCTACCTTGGCGGGGATTATTACGGGCTTAGCTTGGAGCTTATCGGCTATTTCCTGGGCGGATTTAACTTCTTGGGCCAGTTTATGGTCTGCCTTTTTTTGTTGGGTGTTTAGATTGTGAAGGTTAGCGTCTGTGGCTTCTATGGCCAGCTTACGGGGAAATAGGAAATTGCGGGCGTGGCCGTCCGATGCGTTTACAACTTGGCCTTTTTTGCCGGTGCCTTTTACGTCCTCTAATAATATTACTTTCATGTGGGCCTCCTTTTGATATATAGAGATGAATGTTGTTGTGTATTAATGATTCTAGTATAGCATACTGTGGGGAAATGTGGTTTAATTGGGTTGTTAAATTATACTTAGGAGGTTGTTATGAATCTTCATGAATTGCACAATAGCTTCAGTCGCGTGTTTCCCGATAGCGGAAAGCCGCGATTTTTTTATGCCCCTGGGCGGGTAAACCTTATTGGGGAGCATATAGACTATAACGGTGGGTATGTTTTCCCTTGCGCGCTTACTATGGGCACCTATGCCGCTGTTTTTAAACGTGAGGATAGCACAATACGGTTGGTTAGCGGCAATATAGAGCCGCCGGTTATGGTTAGCTTGGGAGGTTTATCTTATGACCCCGCGCATGGCTGGGCTAATAATCCTAAAGGCGTGGCTAAACTGCTTATAGACGCGGGGCATTCGCTTGGCGGTTTTGATATGTATGTATGGGGTAATTTGCCAAATAGTGCCGGGCTATCATCTTCCGCAAGCCTTGCGGTAGTTGTGGCACTTGCGCTTGATACCCTTTTTGAGCTGGGCATTCCGCCTATTGAAAGGGCACTTTTGTGCCAGCGGGTAGAAAATGAATATATAGGCGTAAGTTGCGGGATTATGGACCAGTTTGCTTCTACTATGGGGCTAAAAGACCATGCGATTTTGCTTAACTGTAGCACCCTGGAATACGAGCAAGTGCCGCTTAGGCTTGGGGATTACCGGTTGGTTATTGCCAATACCAACGCAAGCCGCGCCCTAGCCGATACAAAGTACAACGAGCGCAGGGCCGAGTGTGACCGTGCGCTTAATATTTTAAGAACAGAAGCTGAGATAGAAAACCTGTGCGATTTGGATATGGATACGTTTGAGGAATATGCGTTAGCCGCCTTTGGCGAGGCGGTTATGGATAAAGCATCGGGCTTTACACAAGATACATTAATGTACCCAGAACTAAAGGAAATGGCCCCCGCCACAGACAATGAAATAGCCTATATGCGGGCCTATCACGCCGTAAGCGAAAACGAGCGGGTAAAATATGCAGTAGAGGTGCTTAATAAAGGCAAGCTTGCCGCCTTTGGCGAGGCTATGACAGATTCGCATATTTCGCTTAGGGATTATTACGAAGTAACCGGAAACTCACTTGATTCCCTGGCGCAGGCCGCTTGGGCGTTTGGTAATGCCGAAGTTCCAGCAGAAGGAGACGCGCCTATTATGAAGGTATTAGGCTCACGTATGACCGGGGCAGGCTTTGGCGGGTGTACGGTAAGTGTTGTGCACATGGATAGCGTAGAGGCATTTATCCGCGATGTAGGCCAGCGTTACACGGAATTAACGGGCCTAGCGGCAGATTTTTATGTTGCCGAAACCGATGACGGCGCAAGAGAAGTGAAAACGGAGGTAAAACCATGGCAATATTAGTAACCGGCGGTGCCGGATATGTAGGCAGTCACACCGTAGCGGCCCTTGTAGAACGCGGCGCGGAGGTAATAGTAATAGACAACCTAGAAAAAGGCCACAAGAAAGCCATATGGCCCGGTGCAAAGTTCTGTGAAGGCGATTTAAGAGACGCACCTTTTATGGACAAGCTTTTCACAGAAAACCAAATAACAGCTGTAATACATTTCGCGGCATATTCATTGGTAGCAGAAAGCGTACAAAACCCCACAAAATACTACGATAACAACGTAGTGGGCACCCTGCAGCTACTAAAAACCATGTACAACCATAGCGTAAAATCCATAGTATTCTCTTCAACAGCGGCAACCTATGGTGAGCCGGAAACTATCCCCGTAACAGAAACCGCCCCCGAACGCCCCGTAAACCCCTACGGTGAAAGCAAACTGGCCGTAGAGCGCATGCTAAAATGGTTCGACGGCGCGTACGATATCAAGCATGTAATCCTACGCTACTTTAATGTAGCAGGTGCACACGAAAGCGCAAAAATAGGCGAAGACCACGACCCGGAAACCCACCTAATCCCCATGATTTTGCAAACGGCACTGGGCAAGCGCGACTCCCTAAACCTATTTGGAACCGACTACCCAACCCCAGACGGCACATGCATACGCGACTATGTCCATGCCATGGACTTAGCCGATGCCCATATCTTAGCCCTAGAAAAGCTTACAAAAGACGGCACCTCTGCCACATACAACTTAGGAAGCGGAAGCGGCTTCTCCAACAAAGAAATCTTGGAAGCGGCTATAAAAATCACCGGCATAGATATCCCGGTGAATTACGCGCCGCGCCGTGCCGGTGACCCACCGGTATTGGTGGCATCTTCGGATAAAATTAGGCGGGAGCTTGGCTGGAACCCCACCCGTACCCATATAGACAATATAATAAGCACGGCCTGGGCCTGGCATAGTGCCAACCCGGATGGGTTTGGGGGTTAGCCATGAACAAGAAACCCCCAGCCCACCGCACGGGTACAACAACCACCCGCGTAACCGACAGCGCAAAGCCTGTCACAGTAAAACAAGTGCGACACCGCTTTTTATTTGGCTGTTCGGAGTTTAGCACCCTACCCTACGCCAGCAACCAAATGGACGCAACCGCGCACGCCTTGGCAGAAAAACGCTACGCCCATATGGCAGAGCTATTTAACTCCGTAACCTTACCATTCTACTGGGGCCGGTACGAGCCTACTAAGGGCCAACCAGACTATGAACGCATGATGAAAGCCGCCCGCTGGCTAAAAGACAAGGGGCTTGTGCTAAAAGGCCACCCGCTATGCTGGCATACGGTATGCGCGCCGTGGTTACTTGATATGACCAATACCGAAATATACGAAACCCAACTGGCCCGTATTAGGCGTGATGTTACCGCTTTTGACGGGGTTATTGATATGTGGGATGTTATAAATGAGGCGGTTATTATGCCGCTGTTTGATAAGTACGACAACGGCATCACCCGCATATGCAAAGAGCGCGGGCGTATCAGCCTTATCCGCGATTTGTTTAAAGAGGCACGGGCCGCAAACCCCAAGGCTACATTTTTGATAAACGACTTTGAAACATCTGAATCATACGACATTCTAATAGAAGGGCTACTTGAGGCCGGTGTTCCCATCGAGGTTATTGGGATACAGTCACATATGCACCAGGGGTGCTGGAGCCGGGAGAAAACACAAGAGATTTTAGAACGATTTTCTCGTTTCAACCTGCCCTTGCATTTTACGGAGGTTACACTTGTATCCGGGCATATCATGCCCCGGGAAATTGTGGATTTGAACGACTATAAAATTGATAACTGGCCGTCCACACCGGAAGGCGAGGCTCGCCAGGCTATGGAAACTGCGGCTTTCTACGATGCGCTGTTTGCCCACCCGCTGGTTGAGGCTATTACTTGGTGGAGTTTCCATGATGGGTTGTGGCTGGGTGCGCCTTCGGGTTTGATAAACAGAGCAAGCGAACCTAAACCCGCGTATCACGCGCTTCATGAGCGTATTAAAGGTGATTGGTGGACAAAAGAGCATGTGCTTATGGCCGACGATAGCGGAAATATCACCGTTACGGGTGTCTTAGGCGATTATGTTGCGGTATGCGATGGCCGGGAAGTTGAGTTTACTATAGAGAAAAATAATCCGGGGGTTATGGCATGACAGAAGCACTACAAAATCAACTAAAATTTCTAGAAATAGCCGATGACATGAAGCAGATTTTCCGCCAAACAACATTGCTTGCAGACTCGCGATACGAAAACGATGCCGAGCATTCTTGGCATTTTGCGCTAATGGCGATGACGTTATTTGAGCACTGCGTACTTGACGGTGTAAACATAGACCGCGTTATAAAAATGGCGATAGTGCATGACTTAGTAGAAATTTACGCGGGCGACACCCCAGCCCAAGACATAGCCGCCAATGTAGGCAAGGAAGAACGCGAACGCGATGCGGCCAATAGGCTATTTGCGCTACTGCCGGATACCCAAGCACACGAATACCGCAGTTTATGGGAGGAATTCGATGCCATGCACACCCCCGATGCGGTTTATGCTTCGGCGGTAGATAGGTTTCAGTCTTTTTATCTAATCCATTTAAGCGGCACGGGAAAGGCATGGGTGAAGTTTAAAGCCACCGCCGAGCGTGTACGGGCGCGAGTTTTGCCTGTTAAAACGGCAATCCCGGCTTTGTGGCCGTGGATTGAAGATGCAATTAGGGTTAATGTGAGTAACGGATTTTTGGTGAGGTGAAAAATGAGCAAAACACACGATTTCCTACAAGAATGCGGCACATTCTTCCTAACAACCATAAACCAAGGCCGACCGGCCGCAAGGCCCTTTGGGGCCGTAATGGAGCTTGGTAACGAACTATATATCTCTACCGCCAATACCAAAGATGTTTACCACCAGCTAGTAAGCAACCCGCAAGTCCAAATTGTCGCGCACAAAGCCGGTACCCGCGACTGGGTTAGGATAGACGGTACAGCCGTTGAAGTACACGATTTGGATATAAAGCAAGCGATGCTGGATACTTTCCCTGGCTTAACAAAAAGGTTTGACTCAAACGCTTGCAAGTTCTTCGCTTTATTCAAAATAGCGGAAATGACATCTGCGCTTAATACTAATGGTGCATTTGTACCACTAACCTAAGCACTTCTATCCGGTTTTGATACCGTGGACAAAAGCGGTAACAAATAAACACATTTCTCAAGGAGGCCCCCATGCCCAGCTACACCCCAATGATGGAACAATTCTTCTCAATAAAAGCCCGCTTCCAGCACTGCATCCTACTATTTCGCCTAGGAGATTTCTTCGAAATGTTCTTCGAGGACGCAATAACGGCCTCCAAATGCCTAGACATAGCCCTAACCGCCCGCGACTGCGGCCAGGAAGAACGCGCCCCCATGTGTGGCGTACCCGTCCACGCCGTTGAAGGCTACATAGCAAAACTGGTAGCCGCAGGCCACCACGTAGCCATATGCGACCAAATAGAGGACGCAAAGCTAGCAAAGGGCCTGGTAAAGCGCGATGTAGTGCGCGTAGTAACCCCCGGCACAATAACCGAAAGCCACCTACTGGAAGAAGGCCGCCACAATTATATAACATGCATCCACAAAGGCCCGCGCTACTACGGCCTGGCAACGGCAGATATCACTACAGGGCTTTTCATAGTAACAAGTATACCCGTATTAGACGAAAACAAACTACTAGACGAGCTGGCCCGCCTAGCCCCGGCAGAGGTGCTACTGCCAGAGGACTTCGCCCTAACAAGAATAGTAGAAAACGTAACAGGCCAAAGGGCCACAAAAGCCCCGGTATGGAGCTTTAGCATGTCCTCTGCCTTCCAGCGGCTAACGGCGCATTTTAGCACCTACCACCTAGAAGGCTTTGGCCTGGCCGAAAACGCACCAGAAATCCCCGCCGCAGGCGCACTACTGGCCTACCTATCCGAAACCCAAAAAAACGCCCTAAGCCAGATAGCGTCCATAAAAACCTACACCCAGCAAACCCATATGGTGCTGGATATAGCCAGCCGCCGCAACCTAGAGCTAACCGCAGATTTACACCACCGCAGTAAAAAAGGCTCGCTACTGGGGGTACTGGACAGAACCAAAACCGCCATGGGCGCAAGGCTAATAAGAAGCTGGGTAGAACTGCCCCTAACCGCCGCCGACGAAATAAACCGCCGCCTAGACGCAGTAGAAGAATGGACAATGTCTCCCCTACCCCGCGTAGAACTGCGTGACCTGCTTTCCGGCATATCTGACCTAGAAAGGGTAATGGGCCGCCTATCCACCACCTACAGCTCCGCCCGCGACCTATCCACCCTGCGTGCGGCACTAACCCCACTCCCGCATATTGGTAAGCTGTTAAAATTTATGGAAACCCCGGTCAACAAAGAAATTTCGCAAACCTACGATGACCTATGCGATATCCGCGCAACAATAGACGCGGCAATAGTAGACTCCCCGCCCGTGACGGTAAGGGATGGCGGCATGATCAAAAAAGGCTACAACGCCGAACTAGACGGCCTGCTAGACATAAAAGAGAACGCCGCAACATTTCTATCAGACCTAGAAGCCCGTGAAAAAGAACAAACCGGCATAAAGAACCTAAAAATACGCAATAACCGCGTATTCGGCTATTACATTGAAGTAACCCAGTCAAACCTGCACCAGGTACCAGAAAGATACATCCGTAGGCAAACCCTAGCCAATGCCGAGCGTTATATAACAGATGAGCTAAAGCAACTGGAGGACACAATACTAACCGCCGACGAGCAAGTAGCCGCCCTAGAATACGAACTATACGAGACCCTACGCCGCGAAGTAGTAGAGCAAATGGCCCGCATTCAGTTTACCGCCATGGCCATAGCCACAATAGATACCCTGCAATCCCTGGCAGACGTAGCCGACCGTAACCAATACGCAAAACCCACCATAACCAAAGGAAGCCGCATCCAAATAAAAGATGGCCGCCATCCGGTAGTAGAAGGGCTACTAGGCCACGGCTTTGTTGCAAACGACACCTTAATGGACGAGGCCGCCCATAGGCTTGCAATAATAACCGGCCCAAACATGGCGGGTAAGTCCACATATATGCGGCAGGTTGCGTTAATTGTGCTAATGGCGCAAATAGGCTCATATGTACCGGCGGCTCATGCCGAAATAGGCATAGTAGACCGTATTTTCACCAGAGTAGGCGCATCAGACGACCTGGCCACCGGCCAAAGCACCTTCATGGTAGAAATGACAGAAGTAGCCAACATACTAAACAACGCCACCGCCGACAGCCTGCTGCTACTAGACGAAATAGGCCGTGGCACAAGCACCTTTGACGGGCTTTCGATAGCCTGGGCGGTGCTGGAGCGTATAGCCACAACCATAGGCGCAAAAACCCTGTTCGCCACCCATTATCACGAGCTTACGAAACTTGAAGGCCAAGTTGAAGGCGTAATAAACTACTGCTTCACCGCCCAAGAAACAGAGAAAAACGGCGAGGTAAACATAGCCTTCCTACGCAAGCTTATCCACGGCGAGGCTGGCCAAAGTTTTGGAATACATGTAGCAAGGCTTGCAGGGCTTCCATCCGATACAATTGAAAGGGCCAACCAGCTACTTACCGCCCTTAACGCCGCCGATATTTCTAAAAAAACTGATAATATGCCACCGCCTCCCGCCCCTGTTTCCGCGGCAGAAAATAAGCTTGCACAGGCACTAAGGGCTATTGACACAGATAAGCTTACGCCACTGGAGGCTATAATTACATTAAGCCAGTTGAAGGATTTGCTGTAAAACGGCAAGCCGGTAAGTTATTTCGTCACATTTATGTAAAAAAATATAATTTAATCCAAAAAAAGATTGACAATCCATAATAAGGGTGTATAATGGATTCACTTAAAGCACCACAAAATTCAGACAGAGAGCTGATAAGGCGTTATCAGCCAGCGACTGGGGGGATATAAATGATGTACAGCAAAACACTGATAAATATTAGGAAGGCGCATGGGCTAAGCCAAGCAGAGCTAGCAGATGCCCTTGGTGTTACAGAAAAACACATTGTAGCTTTAGAAATCGGGCATGAGGAGGCAGGCTTTGCTTTTGTTGTAAAACTAAAAGACAAGTTTAACCTGCATAGTGCCCCGATATTAGAAAGCGCAAGAAATGAGTTAATGGAGCAACTGTATATGTGGAAGCATGCAATTGACTATGCCGACATAGACAAAGCAAAGGAACTACAACCCGCGTTAGAAAAGGCCGCCAAGTCTTCATACAGTCCAGGTGCAGTGAACTTTTATGACATATTCGTGACAGACTACTACCGTCTGGTAAATGATATGCAGGCATATGAGAAGGCAATTGCCAACTTAATCCAGCGGCATGAAGCCTTTGGCATAAGGCAACAGTACTACTATCATATGTTGATGGGGGCTAAGGCTTTTGTTGAAAAGCGTTACCAGGATGCAATACATGCGTATAAGACGGCTGAAGGGCTGGACAAGGCTAATCAATGGAATGGGGTGCGCTTTTATTATGGGTTCGGCGCAAGTCTTTCTGATAGAGGTTATGCAACTAGGGCAATATGGTATCTGGAGAGGGCTAAGCACGCATCTATACGGAATAGGGTTTATTATAACAGGTCTAATAAAAGGTTTGATGTAGATATTGATGGCTATTTGGCATATAACCTTAGTAAAGTAGGTAGATATGAAGAAGCGATAAAAATTTTACATGAACGCCTTGATAAAGAAAAGAGAAAAAAGTCTAAAAGAGGAATTGGATACACGCATTTTAGTTTTGGCAGGGTTTACAAAGAAGTGGAGAAATACGATAAGGCCATAGAAAGCTATGATGAAGCTCTAAAGTACTTAAATAAAGAAGATGATGCATATTTGGCAAACTTGTATCATAAGGCCGTCTTATTTCATGTATGTAATAGATATGAGGATGTTGTGGAGTATGCAAAAAAAGGTTTAGCTATGGCAAAAGACGAGTTATGGAGGTTGTTATTTGACGCGCTAAAGTGTTCTGCGTCACTGTATGATGATTCGAAACAAGTAGTATATTTAATTGAGACTGTTATACCAAAGTTAAACGAGTATAAGCAATATAAGGCCGTTATATATTATTACCAACGGATAGGTAACTATTATTATGAAAATGGCGATATAGAAGTTGCTTACAAGTATAGTAATCTAATTATTGAAACACAAAATCAACTTCACAGGGAACTAATAGAAGGAGACATGTAAATATGAAAAAACGAATACTTGCTCTATTGTTAGCCACGATGATTTTTTTAGCTATGCCAGTGACTGCTTTAGGTGAATATGGTGGGCCTGGCGGAGGCCAGCCACCGTACCCACCATTAATTGAAGCACGTATCGCCCTTCCCGATTTTGATTGCGATTAAGCATTGCAACCATAGTAATCTGCGGCAACGCAGTTGTAGCGTCTCGTTGTTGGGGCAACAAAAATATATGCAAATTGTACATTTAAGAGTTGCGCATGTCATGGCAAACCAGGAAACAAAAAAGTTTCCTGGCTTGCCGTGACATATGGATTAGTTATGGTATAGAATAGAATTATGACGGAGCAGACAACAGAGCATAAAGGGTGGCATTTTGAGTTGAGAGGGGTGAATCCATTGGGTCATTGAGCAAAGGCATGATGCCAAGTGAACCGTTCCCATGGCATCTCTGACATCTGTTAAAATGTGGTCGGTTTAACCGGAGTCTGAATTTTCCTCCGTGTAAATGGGAATAATCTCCACAACAAACAAAGTGGAGGTAACAGCATGAAAAAATCAAAAAACATTTTAACAGAAAAAGAAATGGAGTTAGTAGAACTCCTGATGGCAGATTGCCAAAGTACCGGAGATATCCAAGCAAAACTGAAGCGTCTATTCGCGGGCAGTATAGAACAAATGCTGGAGTCGGAAA
>Ga0123355_10011830_pt1 | contig 13475 bp, 10 predicted proteins | sample TergutEmb28metaG_3_FD_89872 | JGI IMG/M metagenome (GOLD analysis project Ga0123355, IMG submission 89872) | Embiratermes neotenicus P1 segment gut microbial communities from Petit-Saut dam, French Guiana - Emb289 P1 | ecosystem: Host-associated > Arthropoda: Insects > Digestive system > Gut ...
ACGACTATAGTGGTCGTACCGCACCGCTAACCTCTAAATGTTACATTTTATATATTTATTCAACAAATATAGGTACTGAATATTTTAAACATGGTATATACTCTACGTTTTTTCCTCTTCAAACTGCAGTTTGTTTCATAATTCTAACATATTTGGTTCCTGTATTATTCACATTTTATATACAGGGTGTGCTAAAATTAAAAAAAATAATTCCGGCTCCAAAAGGTTAACCAACTGACGCACATACATAAAATTTCACATTAAAACATTAAAATTGATCCGAGATGTTTCGATTCTAGAATCATCATCAGGGAGCTACACTTTCCGCGCTAAAGTCACGTTTAAAACAGTCACTGATTCAATTCGTTACATTAACAGGGTGTTGTGGCAGCTTGTTGTATTGTGTATTTGCTGAGAGTGCTTGACTGTGGGTGTGCGTCCTGTATGTGCGTCAGTTGGTTAATAATTAAATAATAGACGGCTTAGTTTAATTTATCCCACACGTATTAATGTCATGTCCTACGTACGTACCCAGCTTTGGGCTGTGGCTGTTACCCTTCCTAACTGTAGTCACAAACTACCCTCTTGGAATCTCAGCAAAGAAATAAGGCTATCCCGAGTTTTTCTAACTCTGTTTCAGATCCTTCGAGAAAATGCCGGAATATTAGACCTGCTTTTATTTAGGCATTGACAGCTTCATCCCAGATACTGTCCAAATCATTATCCAATGTCTTCGAATCACTGGACACTGTATAGTCTGAGCCACAGAGAGCGCATCTACATGAAATACAATTAACTAACATCCATAGTAAAACTGAAAAGAGCGATACTGTCATTAAGTTCTTAAAGCCCAGTGGTAAACATATGTACCATCTGCCGTAATATTAGTAAAACTGTTTTTTTCTTAGACATTGTATTCATGTTTTTTGTATATCTCACAACAAACACCGACAGTTTCGCTATACAGCGTCCAGTGATTGGTCGAGGAAACTGTGTTACGGTATCGTTAAAGTGAGGACTGAATTTTCATATGTAATTTAGGTAATCGTAAGTCTTCAAATGGTTAATGTACATTAATGTATTGGTATCGAATATTAAGACGTAAGCCATATTTTATTGAAAACACTTTCTTATGTTTTAGATTATTTCTTCACCTGATGAACATTTTATTAATATTAAAGGAACATACACGTTCAAAATTTGCTAACTAAAATAAGTCATCCCGTTGTGTCTGAAAATCATTATGTTTATTGTAGATTAATTTTTTTTTTATTTTCCGTCACCACAACAATATTGTTGTGGTGACGGAAAATAAATTTTTTTTTTATCTACAATAAACATAATGGTTCAAACTTTGACTTAAACGTTTTTTGTTTCGGTTGGGTACGAAGCAGGAAGAGATTTTGTGCCTAACAGAATCTCGTTATTAAACTTTTAAAGCCCAGTGTTAATTATAAGTACCCATATAAACTGCAATGACTTTAAGATATTCCAAATTTTTCCCACAGAATTTATTTGTTTCTTATAATTCTCACACTCTGTACTGGTTGTTTTTTCTGATCATTACTAACAATTTTGCCTTTCTATTGGAGATAGATGGAAAGGCAAAATTGTTAGAATGATCAGAAAAAAACAAATTGCGGGAGGAGAGGAAGCTGGGGTGTTTGAAAACATGGTGTTGAGGAGAATATTTGGACCTAGGAGGGACGAGGTAACGGGGGATTGGAAGAGATTGCATAACGAGGAGCTAAATGATTTGAACTCCTCACCCAATATTGTGCGGGTGATAAAATCGAGACGAATGAGATGGACTGGGCATGTGGCGCGTATGGGTGAGGAGAGGGGGGTGTATAGGGTCTTGGTGGGGAAACCGGAGGGAAGGATGCCACTGGAGAGACCTAGCTGTAGATGGGTGGATAATATTAGGACGGATCTCCAGGAGGTAGGATGTGTGTATATGGACTGGATTGGGCTGGCCAAGGATAGAGACAGGTGGCGGACGCTTGTGAGTGCGGTAATAAGCCTTCGGGTTCCGTGAAATGCGGAGAATTTCTTGACTAGCTGCAAACCAGTTAGCTTCTCCAGAAGGACTCTGCAGCATGGAGTAAGTAAGTATTGGAGATAGAATTTTTTTCTCCGTCGGAGGTTGGGGGTGGGGGGTTGAACTTCAGTCTTCAGAGATCTAAAGAATTCTCTTCTATCGGACGGTGACAAATGGACTTAGTACTCTATTTCATGGGTATATAATTAATTATCCCTTTAACGCTCAGTGGCTACCATACGTATGTGCCACCAAGCTTCACAATCAAAAACACTACGTCCTACTCACAGAATATATTTATGTGTTTCGTATAAAACCAAAAACAAATATCACTTCGCTCTGTGGAAATAACCGATTGGTTATTATATTGGAGGAGCGTGTTTACTGCGTAGTGAGAATTAAATTGTTAAATAGGCTTATCACCCTCATTGAATTCGGTCTGGAGAGTCTCCAATACATAATAAAATGTCTTGTGAAGTTGGTAGTTCTTACAGAAACAGTGAACATGATTATTTAAAAAAAATATATGTTTTGTGGAACACAAATATTGACAAACGTGGTTACAAACATCTGCGATTGTGCTCCATCGCGCACTAGTTTAAAGTTTTCCCATACCTTCATCCACTATTTATCAAGATAATTTTAATATCACACGTAGGTTACCTCGTTTGTTGCCAGACTGAAGGTAAGAGACTTACCTTCAGGTTGGCAATGGTAACGTGTGTTGTGAAGCTGGAGAAAGGTGTATCATGACCAGTTCAAGAATGATGAATGGAACTGATATCTTTTTCCTGGTAAAAATTATTTATTCTCGGAAGCAGAGCTTTCCACGTCGTGCACAAGTACAGATGTGCTAAACGTGAAAGATCACGTTTCTGTAAATTTACTGTATTGCAGTCGTTAACATAGATTAGAAAAGTGAATGTAGTAGGAATGGCTGTGACACAAGTGCTGTTATTGTTTGCGTCGTTATAGCCGGTGAGAGTATAGTGACCGTGTTTGTGGGTTTTTCGGTAACGCGAAAGTAATTTCTTCTCAGAAATTGACATCAACTTCATGTACTAATATTCCCGGACTGCTTTGGCTGCAAATAACGAATTTAATTGATGAAAACTCTGGTGCGTAATTTCCCTTCAGCCGTTGATACTCAACCATGAAGACACCTCGTGTTCTATGGAACCCGAAATTCTATCCCACTCTTTATGGAATTCCGACATTGAAACCAAATTTGAACCATTTCCGTACAGTATATAACTTCACGCTACGTTTATCGAAATAAGTGTTTATATTACTCTTCCTCCGCACCTACAATTCTTTTGGGATTTCCTCCCCAAAATGTTGTTCATATTTCTTACTGCCCTATACGAACTACGTGCCACGTGCATTTAAATCTTTTGCATTTAACTTTTCTCGCAACATGAGATAAATACACCCTATGGAACTTCACATTATTAATTTTGTATTTTCTGCATTTAACTTGTCGATACATATTTGTCTCTCTTAGAACTTTCCTCTGTAACACCGTAAAGTTCTTTCCTTCCCTCTGTGTCAGAAGTTAAATATTAACACTTAAATGTAGCAATATATAAAACCATATCATAAATGTTAATCTACCAAATTTACACATATAACACATATGGATAACTCAGAACTTTGAATTTGCTTTTTCTAATTATTTCCTGAATTGGAATTGTGATTTGTTATAGTCGGTTGCCCTCCAAGTCCTGAATTTCGCCTCATTTCCAGGTAAAGGTTTTGTATTTATACTTAAGTATTTTGTCCCTTCATATCTCGGCGAATAATTAATCTCCAGAGCTTTCCTGTGAACATAAACTTATATTGTAATTGTTTAAACAGTACATTTGCCCTCTGTTGATAAGAAAATAAGCAAAGTCCGCTATGTCGTGCTGGCTTATGTAACTGTATTATTATTTGGTAACATTACACTTTGGTATCAGTGACGCATGTCAGTACGATCCGTGAATCACAATAGGTGCATTATTTAGACGAAGACAATTATATTGTAACTATATGTGGCACAACCTAGCAGTCGAAACATTCCAACTCTTTATTGCCGTTCGAGACTTGGGAATTGTTGTTGAGCTGCTGCACGTAAGCTTTTAAACACAGAAGTAAATCCCATCTGCCATTTGCTGGCGTTACCATATTCTCCACGTTAGCAGGATAAGGGTTAAGACCTCTTGTTGACTGATCCCTTAAGTAAGGACTTCTGTTGCCTGTCTTTAGACAAAGTAAATACTTATCTGATGGGCGACGCAGCTTATCGGAACGTTCTCTGCCCTTAGAAGAATAGGTGTTGATGGTGTTGACGTTCTTACAGCAGTGTGTTTGAGGACATTACGAGTCGTCAATGGATAACTGGTTTCTGACTCCTCGGAGGAAAGTTATTACCTTCACCTTTTTGGAATTCTAGACACTTGGAGAGGAAGGGACTGCGTTCCTTAAAAAAATCAGGAACCGATTATCCAGTGACCTCGCGACACATTCCAGAACAGCGGCATTCTCAACAATGTCATGTTACTTTCAATAAAAATGGAAAAAAAAACTTTTTCAAATGTTTTATGCGGTTCTTACTAAAGGCACGAGATCTTAGGGTAAAAAATTACTTTCGTTGTATTTTCTTAAATATTCCGCATACATAAAGATCTTTAAGATAAAAGTCAGGATCTTACCGAGACCTATGCCCCGTGGCTATCACGAATTTGTCGTGCAGATGATAAAGTGATATAAACTGTCAGTAATACTGGACCGATACAGATAAACACTGAATGTGCTAGTTAAGCTCCAATAACATTTTTAATCTCAATTTTTACAGTATTTTCGGAGCTCAAATAGGTGTAAGCATGATGGCCAATACCTGCACCTCCACTCTTCGCACCCTGCTTTGTCAAATCATGCCTATACGCGTAGGCAGTGCAGTTTGTTCCACATGTCATTTATTCACATAAGGGAAGGAACAATGGAAAATAGAAGCAATAATTTTAATTACTGTCCATAATTAGAAAGAAAGCTCGTTTCTGGTAATATGAATTAATTTTAATATAATTTTTATTTTACCATTGTCTTTAAGGCTAATTCACTTACTGACAGCAGATAAAATTTCGTAATTGTGTGAACAGGTCTTGACACACTTCCATACACTTACAGACACACCTAATTTGTGTATTCTGCGGGTAAGCACATTGCCATTGAAGTCTGCCATTAAGATTTGTCCAATTTCGTTATCATTTATAAAAGGGGCGATGGAGTGTTTAACAATTTCTTTTCTCAAGACACATTCTCATTTCACTCTGATTTTCGAGATTAGAGTGTGAGAATGCCAAGATGACGCGTTGATGCATTATTTGCAAACCCTTTGTACAATTAACGCGTAAAGGCGAGGTTCGCACTGGAGGAAAAAAAAATCGCTGTTAGGATTAGAAGGAAGTTGCTCTGGTCCGCCATGCCGTGGCCTGACCCCCGTTCCGACTATGACACTCCGGTCTCCTAAACAACAACTTTTCTCTTCGTAAATCAAATTTCGACATTATAACGACATTACTCTGATATTAGTACTTATGTAATCGAAAGCTTCGAAACCCCAAAATGTGCTACATTACTGGCGTTACACTGGGAAAAGAAGATATAAATGGTTTTACACATAAACGTGCACTTATATATATATATATATATTTATAAGCAATAATTTAAATAGTATAAACTTTGGTATGTATGTATGTATGCATGTATGTATGTATGTATGTATGTATGTTTCTTTTCCGGTCTAGTCTTTTTCTAAGTTTCGGAAGACAAATGCTTTTGCTGAATTCTTGTCAATTCCTTTCCCCGTCTTACCGTGTATTTATAGCGGGTGTTTTAATGTTGACCCAAAACGATGGAATACACTCACCACTTGGCAGGGTCTTGGGGTTGAATACTGATTGAGTCACTCAGTTTTTCCAGCAAATGTGAAATTGCTGTACCTCTGTTGTTCTGTTGTTTCACATCATTAAATTCTGTGAATGTGTACTGGAGCATGCTTTCCTTCGTTCAGTCCGTAGCAAGCTGAGTCAAATGGGTCGTAGTCTATCGTGGTTTACCGACCAAGCGATGCATAGCAAGGCCGAAACCAATCAAGGATGTACCAAGGCCTTGTCCGCCAACTCCCTACAACGTACGACCATGAGCTTGTCTGTGCCAGAAATTATTAAAGTGTCTTAAATGTGAGGCGTTGAAAATATGTATGGGAAGTGAAGACAGATCCACGCGTGCTTCAGCCCGCCATTAGACCCAGTGTGCTGTCGGCGTCAGGCTCCGATTCCTTTAATCCTTAAACAAAACCTGATGTTCGACGCCGTAGCCAATGTGAAGGAGATGGATCAGAGACAAAAATTCCGCTGCTGCATGGAATTTAACCTCAGTCGAACAGCTTTAGACGTGATCTTTTCTGATTGAGACATCCGGCTTTAATGTTTCGGGTGATTGTTTTTGAGAGGAACAATTAAAATAAGCCGAAGATAACTGTGAAGTCAACATTCAAACATTCGCCGTTAGAAGAGATTTAGGGTTCTACAGAATTCGATATATGGTTGTCGCAGTAGCATAGGTACCATTTAAGCATTCACCTGGCAGACTGTGAAAAAATGAAGACCTCTGCTAACATACTGGACAAACTGGCCAAGATTCAAAATTGATGTCGAAGGCCAATGATGTTTCAAATTATGTCATTTCTTTACAAGATAGATTTTGATTTTTATTATACGAGAAAGAATAAGTACCACTTGACAAGTATGTTTGAATTTGTACGACAACCATGGATTCTGAATTTGCAACTCCGATGCCATGAAATCAGTCTTCTGCTTAAAGCTCGAAACCACGTGTTTATGGGGTGCGATTCTAAGATTCCCTTGGCATAAAAATGATACTGCTTTTTTTTCCCCCAGACAAATTTTGCCGCAATGAGATGTACGTCAGTTTCTTCAAGGAATCAAATTGTCTGTCATCTGATTTCTCCCCTGGGGATCGTGAAAATATTTAGAAACAACAACAGACTTAGCACATTTCGCTACATACATACATAAATACATACATACGTACATACAAGAATTAAAAAAAATATTTCTTATTCAGTGCGTTACGTTACATATGCCTTAAGACTTGCGAGATACTCAAATGTGACTATACGTGTAAATTTTCAGATTTTATATCACAATAAATCAAAAACCTTCTTTCGAAGCAAGTCAAAAAATGCTCCCGAAAATAAGCGAGTGTCACTAAAATGCCATTCTAAGTAATAATCAAACGAAATTCCGTTACACCTGAATGCTATTCTACGTGTACATGTACATGCTCACTAACACGTATTGGATCGTACTGTTGAAGCCTTTTGTTCTGAATTAGAGACGGTGAAGCTGTACGAAGTATAAGGTTTCAAGTGTTTCAGTAAAAGACAATTTTAAAACATCTTCTCTTCAGTGTTCATAGCTTGGTATTACTTCAGACACCTCGGCATGCGAGGGACGGATGCTATCATATAGACACAATCGCTATAAATTTACTAAAATTTTTATATCACCAACACATCATGGCGTTCGCCTACGATTTTAGCTATATACAGATATATAGCAGGAACCAATTGCATTGTCTCCTGCCGTTAATACAGTGGTATTCATAGCCACTGCCACTGCAACCTTAATTCTCACATGAAAGCTAACAGCTTCTTCTGCAAGTTCAGAAGTCTTTACTCAGTTATTAGGCAGCACTGTACCGACAGACAAGGCAAACAGCAGGTGGCTCATTTTCTGTAAATGACTTAACCTCCAGGCCACTAAGCGTCTAAAACAGAAACTTGTTACCAGCCTTACTGTGCATTATATACGGGATCACTGACCTGCGCACTTCTTGTGATGGCTGTTACGAAAAACTTAACTGCGAGATTTGAATGCCTCACAGCGATGCTGCTGAAGTTTTAAGCCTTCCGAGGTATAAGGCTGTGATGCTGGGTCAGTAGTTCAACTGTATTCGGACTGACTGACCCTGAAATTGCAGGCATTACGGTTCTGTACAGCACAGGGAACTACTGGACCGAAGCAACAGCATTTACAACCCAGAAGACTTGGAACTTTATGTGCAAGATGAGATCTGCGCTCTTCTGGGATATGACGCAATATAGAGTAGTTAATTTCTTACCGACGTCTCGGGACCGATATGTTGTCCCGAAACGTCGGTAAGTAATTTCCACTGTATGCTGCGTAATATCCCAGAAGAGAGAAGATCTTATGCACATCGCGACGAAAGCCTGAACGCTAGTTTATGTGCAAGATATTTGTGGAAATAATACATGTTTATTATTTTAACAAAAGGAAACGCCAAATACACGATTTAAGCAAAGTAACAATTTTCTGGAAGGTCAAAAGCAGGTGGTATACATACATACATACATTGTGATGAGCTCCCAATATGATCGTAAGACCTGAAACGTCAGTGACTTGTAATAACCAAGTAAGAGGATAAAAAAAAACACCAGTATACATCAGTATCTGGTGAATGCTAGAAAACTTATTCTTGTCTCTGTTGTCCTAAAAAGTGTAAGTTTCTTTTTTCTATTTAATACATTTCCATGTTTATTTCCGTTATCCTCTATCTTGTAGGTCTACCTGTTACCGGTATGTGAAAAGTAAGGCGTAAAGCGGAAGAAATGTGATTAAAATTGGCCGAGTAATCTATTAGTTCTGTAAACGGAAATAGGGCCTTTACGTACGACGCGATTTGTTGCTCAGTAAATCAGTATTTACCCACGAATGGGATCCGGCATTTCATTGTGTTCTTAGTCTAGGTTCACATAGCTCGCTCTTTTTTTTACTAACCTCGATACGCAAATGATCTTCGTAAAAGGAAACAGTTTGTTTATACTGAGGTCTGAATAAAACATTTCACAGTTTTGTGTCGTCCTCAAGTCCTTGCCCTTAAAATAGGAACCTCAAATTCTGTTTTGCACATGATTCTTTCACAATTTAATTTTTCTATCGAGTCAAATTACGCTCTTAATTTTCCGCCATTTACAGTTGCTTTCCCCGTACGTAACTGCTAATTATATTTATCATTTCTTCAGTGTTAACATTTTCAAAATTTAGAATCTTCTAATAAACTTTTGTTCTTGACTTATCTTAATTTACTAGTGTTGTATCTCTTTCCTGATACACTCAAAAACCAAGTTTAGGGCAACGAAAATTGGTTACTGGCTTTGAACATGTTAGTCCTTTAAGGTAGCCATTAATGCGCAAGTTTTCTCGCCATTATTGCACACGTTACGGAAATAAAGTTAACTTCGTGCTTTATGAATCTGAAATCTCATTTAGCACAATCTTCAAAACGTGTCCACTTAATGATTTCTAATTGCCTCCAACTGCAGCCACTTCCAAAGCCCTTGAACACCGGTACGAAGGTCGTATCCAAGCCTATGAATGTCGTCATATTCTCGGATTTCATAGTTTTGATTCTGGTGGACGTAAAAAATGAAAAGAAGAATGGCATTGCTTATGTTGGACGAGAACGTTCCTTTCTTCCGAGGGGAACTCTGAAATGAGAAACTTGAGAATAAACTTCTGAAGGGGATATTTGAAACCAAGGCAGATGAGAAATACACATCAAAGAGTTCATGTTGTGTAATCTTCAGCTAATACTTTTACGGGGATTAAATGAACAAGTAAAGGAATACTTGAAATTTTAGTAGTTAAGGGGAACAATAAAATACATGTAAAATTTTGTTTGGAAAATTTTATTGTATAATATAAAACGACTTAATTATTCGAAAGAATAAGTCTGTGGTTTTTATTCCGAAAAAAGGAGTGAGAACTTGAAAAGCATTATTAGGGCCTAATTGCCGTCTTAACACTGACCGTCATTTTTATTGCTAGGTTTCAGTAGCCCCTGCATCATAGGCAGCAGGTTGCTGTCGCCTTAAGGCTTCGTAGGATCCCGATTTGAGTGTTGACCGGAACATCAGATATCCTGATTAGGATCTGTGCTTTCCTCACAATCTCCAAGATAAATCCGTTATATTACCTAAATTAGACCACGATTTTTGCCTTCCAAATCAATTCAAAATCAATTCTAAATCAAGGCTAGTAGACACTGAACCGTTTATAATTATTACTTGTAAACATTGTTTGGGATCTCAAGAATGTACGCAGCTTTTTAACAAAATGTTTCATAGTGAAGGCGTGATAATGACCCAGTAGGGTCGAAACATGTTGCCACTCTAATTATAATAAACTAGTTGTGTTTGACGAAAACTTTTATTATTACTAGTTCCAATTCTAAATCGATTCATAACTTTTCGTTCATCTTATCCTTCAAAGACACGTAGGCTGTGACGCTAGCATCGTCGTGAAATAAATAAAACAGGCAAGGTACGTATAACATAACATTGAGGCGCATTCGTGCAACCATTGCTGCAGTGAAAAAGCAATAAGTATTACATTTTCTGAGTGTGTATTTGTAGCCGTAGGTATCCAGCATGCAAAGTTCGTGCGCGATTTTGTCAGCTGTGGTCTGCCCGGCTCTGCAATATTTTTCCACATTATCTCATAAACGGAACGATTTTCGAGAAAAAAAAAATAATGAACATAAAATATGTTTTGATCGTTACTACAAATTTGTCTGAAATACTTCTCATTTTAAGACGAATTGAGCGAGATATTATCATATACGTGTATTGGTATTCATGTAAATTTCCCGTTATTCTTGTGCGATTTGAATGAAACTTGGTTTCTCTCGACGGATTTTCGAAAAGTACAAACTTTGTGAGAATCCTTCCAGTAGGAGCCGAGTTGTTCCATGAGGAGAAAGGGACAGACGGACGGACATAAAACATGACGAAATTAATAGCCCTTTTTCGCAATTTGGCAAACATCTAAAAAATACCTGCAAGAGAAGACAATGTGGCGCTAGAATATACAGATATTCAATGAACGGTTTTTTTTATTATTTTTACGTAGCTTAAAATGATGCTTTCAAAGTTTCGAGAGAACCTGCTACCTTATTTTCCACGGCAACTTATTTTGGCTCAGGTAGATAACAGAAGATGGAGACAATACGTTTATTCGAAATGGCTAAACCTATCATTCTACACGGTGCAAACACGACGAGGATAATCATTTTAGCAACACGACTGTGAAACCCTGAAAATTTATAGTACATGGTAACTGGCTGGCTAATGAGCACTGAGGAGGGAGGTATTTTTAAACTGACGTCATCCGTAGGTCAGTAATATTCATCCATGCGATAAGCTGGTAACTGTTCAGTGCCGATAAGAGAGGTGGCTGCACGGTACAAAGCAGCAGCTCTTCCCTATCTTGCATCTCCCAGTCACACCTTTTGCCTGTTACCGGCCGGACGTGTTCGTGTGTTGCTGCTGGCTGCCACAGGTTGTCTGCATTTCGCACTGTTCAACACTGTGTGCCCGATATGCGTTTATAAGTAGAGGGGAAAAAAAGTTAGTTCTGGTACTTTGTTCCGACATTTGAAATTTGCATTCGCGACATGCGTCTGAAAAAATGTTACTAAGTACTTATATTGCTGGAGCGTGTAGTATTCTCTTTTGTGTTCCATTATAAATGTAAGGGCAAGGGCTAATCTAATCGGCTATTTTGCAACAGAAATTCGAGTTCTTAGCTTTTCATGGCTATGGAGATGGTCGTAGCCTGTTGATGCTAAGTTTTCAGTGACTAGACTCAAATTGTTATAATTCGTGGCTGTGAATGTGCCTACTTTAAAAAGAAAAAACATGAGCAGGAGGAGAAACAGCTCGATAAGCTGCGATTCCACGACACTAAATTCAATGGAGTGTTGGGATTATTCGATAGAACTGGAATGTCTTCAGGGCGCAGAAGGTAAGACGGATTTATTTAAACATTGGCGCTGATAACTTAAGCTATTTAATCTCAGTAAATCGCTTGAACGTCCTATTCTAGATTTAAGTAACTTGATGCCTGCATCGGCGTAAGATCTTATGCTTGATGTCTTCTTATTTTTCGCCATACACGTCACATTGTCGATTATTTATTTTGTGTTATCGGCGACTATCTGTCGTCACCCACTCTATCTCAGCGGTCGTATCTCTACACGCATGTTACAACATACCCTACAATACGCCTAGCCAGAAGTTTGTCACGTGTTACAACATCTCTTACGTATCCAACATTTTTCTTAAAGGTCGCACTTTCTGCTATTGTTCTCACTGTTTTGTTTCAGACCCTGCGTCCATGTTCCACCAAATTAAACGGTATTTCTTTTTTTGTAATTTTAAATGTTTTTCCCTGGACACTGCGTTGTCAAAGTGGCGCTATATTATTTTGCCAATTGGGCCAACTTTACTTTTTTGTATCCCTGTAACACAGAAATATCATAACATTTCTAATAGCCTATTACGAAAATCCCCTTTTCTTTTAAATGGAATATATAGAGGTTAATGGGGATATTTTCAGACTCATTTCACGACATTTGCCATGTTAGTGGAGTCTGGATCTTGTAAAATTTATCGTTAAAATAATTTTGACCAGTTGTCATGTTCTACTTATCTTTCCTTCTTTTTCTTTCATCAGACGTGACAGCTTCTTGTGTGTCTGCGTTTGATTATAGTCGAAGCATAGGGTTGCCTTCACATAAAATGCAATATATAATTAACTTTCTCCGTCTACATCAACGTGAGTTGTAATACACGCATTTAAGAGAGTAACGTGTTTCGGCACATGTGTGTTATAATGAGACCACTGTGTGTGTGTGTGTGTGTGTGTGTGTGTGTGTGAAAGTACTATACTATTAACTTATTTAGATACTAAAAGTCACGTTGCTAGGGGTGGATAAACACATGTGGCTCTGCATTTGTCCCTTGGAGGTGAATGGTATCTTCTACTAATAAGTTTATAATTAATAAAACTCCCGCATGTGCTGGTGATTTTCCAGTCTTTTCAACACATTTTAGCAGGGTAATGTTAGTGTGTTAGTGGGTCCCTGTCACCACGGCATGGCGCGTCCTCAGGTTGCGGATAGAGGAACGGCCTCCGATAAGGAGGGTAGCTGCGAATAAATTGAATAAGCAGTCGCGGGACAGCCGACGAGGGGTGGTCCTCCAGCTTGGGGGTTGGGCGAGGTGCTAACAACCCCTCCCTGTTAAAACCAATGTTCAGTAACACTAACATGCGAGATGATTCCTCTGGACACAAAACAATCCGGAGGTAAACTACTCCCCCACTCGGATCTCCGGGGGGAGTGTCTCTAGGGGAATCTTCGCGCAACATACAAAGAGGTATGGCCCAGGATAGAGACAGATGGCGGACGCTTGTGAGTGCGGTAATGAACCTTCGGGTTCCGTGAAATGCGGGGAATTTCTTGACTAGCTGCAGACCAGTTAGCTTCTCAAGAAGGACTCTGC
>Ga0123355_10011831_pt1 | contig 13475 bp, 14 predicted proteins | sample TergutEmb28metaG_3_FD_89872 | JGI IMG/M metagenome (GOLD analysis project Ga0123355, IMG submission 89872) | Embiratermes neotenicus P1 segment gut microbial communities from Petit-Saut dam, French Guiana - Emb289 P1 | ecosystem: Host-associated > Arthropoda: Insects > Digestive system > Gut ...
ATTTACCAACAACACGGCAACTGCTGGTGATGGTGGTGCGATTTTCTCTAATCCAACTCGAACAGAAAACCCACTACCTTTAGGCGCTTATCCAAACATTGTTAGTGCAAGCGGTACCTTCCTTAACAATGTTGCAGGTGGCGGATTGTATGTTCCGCCAGTCAATCACCTTGACTTTAGCTTTGGATATTTACTAACAAATTACAATATAAACTATCGTACGACCTGGCGTGTTCTTTTTGACCTTGACGGTGGACACATCAACAATGACACGTCAGATATCACTTTCACCGTCCCCGCAGGAGATGGCGAATATATTGGTGCTCTTCGTGTTCCCCCTATGCCAGAGCGTGATGGCTACATTTTTATTGGATGGAGACACCCAGACAGTGAAGAGTATGATCCTGAGGGTGAAATAATCGAAATGGTAATTTTGTCACCGAGTGAAGTTGCAGACCATTTCATCGATGGATCAACACAGTTTATTGCTCAGTGGATTCCACATATTATACCTACAGGTGTCACCACTGGTTATGCTTCTGTCCTTAGTGTCGTTGTATTTCTGTTGTTGGTAGCTGGCGCAACAGCATATGCACACAATTCTTGGAAGAGAAAAGATAACTCGATCCACTAAATGTAGCGTGTTTTCACCGTAGCGCAAGACGTGACCTTCTTGCTTTCCTGCAATTTTGACACATGGCTAATCCTTAGAAGTATTCTTGATTTTGGCTTGTGTTGCTGCTAGTAGTTTCCATATTGGTCGTATAGCTTTGCCTGCAATTCTAGCTGTTGCTTCTCATTTTTCCAAAGTTGTTGTAGGTCTGTAGTGTTAAATTTCTCCATGCAATTTTCTGTGTCAGCCTTGTTCTCTTTTTCGGTGACAATATCTCGGAATTTCTCTTCTGCTGCTTTCCGTTTTAGAAAAAGGTGCGCCAGCGAAAGTATTTGCTCGGGAGTTGAATCTCTGGTGAGAGCTTTTGCCAACTCTGACAATTCCGGATGATTGATATTTGCGATATTTTCTTGGAGCAAGACGTACTTGCGCGTGTTTCTGACAAAGGTACCACTAGAAAAGATTTCATCGGCCGTCTCTTTAAGAGCGAATCCGATCATATCTAGTGGACTCATTGTGCTTGGCACTGTGACAAAGTTGATGGGTGGATCTCCCAATTCCTTTGTGTGATTGGGGATAATAACTTTAGTTTTTGGCAATTCGAGCCTATCAAATACAAATTGATTTGCCTGTAAAATCTCGATCTGCTCATTCATCTGAAGAAAACAGGAGGCAAGCTTTTCGCTGAAGTTTTGAGCACCTTCGATTAAGTGCGTCTCATCTTCCATAGCGCGCACTATCAATTCTCTGGACTGTTCAGCTGAAAGCATGCTGTCTTCACTGTACGCATCAGAGAGGTTTTTGAGGGACTTTAGGCACCGATCAAACGAAGTTCTTAAAAGGAGTAAGTCCGCAAAGTAGCTTTTGCGCAATTCAGTATATTGTGACAGTGCGTGGCTTGCTGATTTTGCTGCATCAAAAATCTTTCCAGTATGACGATTCTTCCACTTCAAGTATGTAAAATACGCTGCAATGGCTCCAGCGAAAAGTGTAGGTATCCCGATTAAGACAAGGATAGATTGAGACAGATCTGACCACGGCGGCACGTTACTCTTCTCTCTGGTAGAGGTATCAAGAATTGACCTGACCCAAAAATGTTGGTCGCGGGGGGCGGATTTGAACCACCGACCTTCGGGTTATGAGTTGTTATTATGTATCAACCATAAAGTGCCATAAGTAGCTTCTGACCTGCTATTATTTACTCATCAATGCTCATAAAATACCACTACTTGCCAATCCATTCCCCCCAAATTCCCCCCAAAAGATTATATCGTTACTTTGCTGTTATCATTGCGCCTACACCATTACTGTCAAAAGTTATAGGTTACTCTTTTAAGAGCAGTATCAATACATGCAGCAATGTCTCCCTTATGCTTGAAATAGTTTGCTGAATCGTGAGGACAAGACTTGCTTTCACTGTCTGAACTCTTCAATCGTATCCATCAGTGATTTTTTGTGCCACTAGCTCACGCAATAGACCCATCTACTTCAATAATGTACAACATAGACCTAAGATTCTCCCCAGATGAAGATAAGCCTTATCTACCAAATATAGGAGAAGACTACGTAATAGAAAAAGCAGAGTATTCCCCTTATTGGGTAATTAAATATAAGTATTTCTCACAAGAGGAAGTAATAGCATATGCGACTAATCAGAACACATAAAATGTCCGTTTTGTCCGCTGTAAAAAAGAAAGGACATTTCTAATGATATATGACATAGCAATAAGAAACGGAGACTTAGACCTAGTAAACACCCATGCTAGAGTTCTAACAGGCATAAGAAAGCTAGAACAAGAAATAACTCACTTACTACTAGAGAGAATAGGCAACGACCGCTTCCACCAACTATGGGGCAGTAGCTTACAAGCCCAAATAGGCGGCACTAACAATACGGACATGGCATTTTTCATTAGAAGCGATATAGAAGAAATGCTAATCAGCGGGGAGTGCTTGTAGCCCTGTGCATCTTCTCATTCCTGCGCACAACACCAAAGGGTTTCCCCATAAAGAGCAGACTTTTACTAACTTGGACTCGTCATCTGCTCCCCACTCCCTGCAAGCATTATAGCAAGTTGCTGACGCAAATATTTTTACTCTGGCGCATTGTAAGGCTCTCTAGCAAAACCTCAACATCAAACTGCCCATAAATCAAATATGTTTGACTCTGGGTACCTCAAGTTGCCACAGCGGGCATCAATAGACAGTTTTTGCATGAGAAGTGCTAAAATCATACCTGCTTATATCCGATTGGAAACAATCGACTGAAAACTTTATATCTTCGTAGACGAATAATTCGTGCGACTGCCAAATGGGCGTTTTACCCCTTATCAGTCGTACGAAACAGTTGTTGTTTCTATTGTCGGATATAAGCAAGGGGGTAAAACGCTTCTTTGCTTCGTGTCCACCCCTTTGCATATATTGATAAAGCATTGAAGGGGAGTGACCGTCTATGGCTACAGAAGTCAAATCTACCGATAATCCAAAACCTGTACTTAGCATTGCAAACTTAAAGAAGCCATTCTTAATTGCATTTTTGGTATTTTTTACGTTTATTTTGGGGTTGTTTATTGCGCCTTTTACTTCGGAGATTATAGGAGGAAAGATGTCGCCAGTCTTTTACCTTCGTCTACTTGCCGTAAGTCTGCCAATGGCGTTGATTATTTCGCTAACGGCTAGTGTTGCAACTGTGGTGTTGAAGAAACCCTCTTTGGCCATGCTCCTCGCACTATTCTTTGCCTTGCCCTGTTTTTGGCTGATTTGGAATCGTGGCTTTTTCTCTTGGGTAGATATTTTGGTCATGATTCTACTTCAGTTCTTGCCTCTATGCGTGACTATTGTGATTGCAAGACACAAAGCTAATAACGAAAAGGCGCAGGACGAGATTGCGGCGATGCTAGAAAATATCCAATCCGACTAGTTTTGCAACGAGGGGAGAATCGTATGAAGGTTGCATTTGTAAAGGCAAGTGGTAAAGCCATTGATTATAGAGATGGTACTTTTTCGATTGATGGGCAAACTATTACTAGAAAGCAAATCAAGGAGTACAGTCAGCTAGGTGTTCTCGAATGGGTAAACGATGAGCTTCGTGACTATGTATTAAAAAACAAGACGGAAGCTAGTAGTTCTATTATTGCACCTGCACCAAGTAGTACTACAGCTAACAACAGTGATAAGGATTTAACGAAATACATTGCCATTGCTGTAGGGGTACTTGTTATCGGCATTATTGGATTTATTACCGTCACCTGGTACTTTGAAGAAGTTCATGGTGTACAAACTGGACGTGTTGTTGAGGTGTTGCCACAAGGCAGAGATGCCAACTTCAAATTTATCATTGTTGCAGACGATAACAGTAATAGAGGTCATATGGCACAGATGGGGGTAAGTCGAGATGTAAGAGTTGGAGATTCGGTTCGTTTTAGATTACGTGATGATAGTGCGAGGTTTGCTCAAATGGGCTTACCAGACATAATTGTCATTTCTATAGAGCGATAAATGCAAATAAATTCCAACAATCATGAGAGGAAAATAGTAGTGGAAATAGCAAAACTGACAGGAACAGAAAAGGTAATACATTTTGATAAAGGAACATTTAGCCTTGATGACCAGTTGATTGATGCGGCAAAGCTAGCAGAGTATGACAAACTTGGCATACTTGAATGGAAAAGCGATGAGCTGCAAATGCTTGCATACTCAATGATTCAAAACACTACAACGAATGCTGCTGCAACAGCTACACCAAATACTCAATCTCAACAGCAAAATCGAGGTGGCTTTAACGGAGAGCGTGATGGCCGCATATACCTAAATGATGTAGACATTACTAACGAACCCCCTTATTGGCAAGAAGAGTTTATCAAGATATACCAGAGCAATGGCGGCTACACAGGCAAGTTCAATTGGGCTGCATTTTTCGCAGGAGCATTTTGGTTCTTTACTAAAAATCTGCCTGTTGTTGGCTTAATCTGGGCTGCGGTAGCCATTGTTGGTGGTCTTTTGACCGCCAGTATTTTAGCAATAGGTGTATGGATTCTTGCTGGCTTTAGGGCAAACTATATCAGATACAAAAAAGTTATCGAACACACAGAAATCTATTTCTAGGAGAGCTTTATGAAAAAGCAAGTTGCAACTTTTACTGCAGGTTCGTTTGCCACAATCAGTGAAGGCTTGTGGCGAGATGATAAGGGCAACTATTTTGTCGGTGGTGAGATGCCACTGCCTATAGAACGTGTTAAGGAGATGGACGTTGCAGGAGAGCTTGAATGGCTTGCTGGAGAGAGTGAGGCGGCCACAGAAAGAGAAGCTCATGAGAAGCCTCAGAATAAACTTGAGACATTAGAGTCCACAGAGGCAGAAACAACAGCTGACAAGACTTCTGATGGTGCGACAGGTAGTAAAGCATCTATACCTTCGCAAGCAGTAGCAGCAAGTCAAAAACAAAAGAAACCAGTGTGGTTGTGGGTAGTGCCAGTTGTTGTCGTTGTGGCAGTTGGAGCAGTAGTAGCTTTCTTGCTGCTAACTTCACCAGAAACACAAGAGCAGATAGCAGAGATACCTGCAGTGACTGAAGAAGTCACAACTCCTGCTGAACAAGAGGCAGCAGAAGAGACCCAAGTAGACACTCAGCTTTCGAATGAGGCAGAGATAGACTTAACTTTTGACTTTCCGTTGACAGAGTGGACGCAATTTAGCAACCCAGTGTATGGAACTATATTTGAGGTGGGCAAAATCGCTGAGGAAGAAGGATTCGAGTTTCATGCTGGCTTATTGTTTGAGTCACCAACCGATTTCTTGATTGTGTTTGCCGATAATCCGACAGGACAGTTCGCTGGCTTTTTTCTAGGCGAGGGAATGATAGTTGGCTCTGGTGAAATGATGGGCAATGAAGATAAGGTGGTATTTAGTTACATCTTCGATTACAACTTCTACGAAGGCCTGTATGAAAACTTTGAAGCGAAACTTGCCAATGGAGAAGTGTACTCTTTTTTGATGAGTCCTAGCATGGAGGGAACAGCCATGCTGGAGTTGACGCGAAATAACCATACTGTAGATTTCTTTGTGAGTCTTTCTGGAGATTTTACCCAATAGCTCACAACAGAATTGGAGTATTGCAAATGGTTGAAAGTTATTACTTAGAACATCTAAAACAAAACCTTAAAGAGCTCGCTGCCTTTGAGGAAGGCATGTTGGGTATAACTGGAAAGCAGTACGAAAAGGTTCGTGACAGTCTTGAAGTTCCTCCGCAATACGTTGTTAACATAAGGCTAGGTAAGCCTCTTCGTGGCATAGTACTTCGTGGAGATGACTATATTGAGCATCTTGAGACAGGGTATTTTCTTCAATACGGAAAGAAAATGAAAGTGGCAGAAAACCTTAAAAATGTACCACTTTCTAAGATTGACAGGCATACAGGCGGTGACTATGTAGTTTACCGCATTGAATTTGTCAGAAAACAAATAGAGGACGTGATTCAACTTGCCATTGAATCACCTGAAGAGTTTGCAAAGAAGTGGATTTATCCAAGAGAGCTAGAGGACATGAGCAGTGACTTTCTATGGAAGGCCTTTTGCAATCCACCTTATCGTGAGCTAGAACGCCACAAAGAGGTTGTACAGGCACACATCAAAGAGTTGGAAGAATACTACAGGAGACTGAGTTGGACTGCCGAAAAAGAAAATACCGATGAAGCAGTATAAGGTAGATTATGAGTCTGCAGGACGCCTTCTTAGGGGGAAAGTCAAAGTAGACTCTAGCTTTGGCATATTCACTGCAAATGAGATAGGCGATATACTCTGCAACCATCTCTATTTCACGGGTGGTAAGTTTGGCAATGAGCTTGTTGAAAAGCAGTCATTTAACGTTACCAGAATCACAAGCTATGATGTGCTGGCAAAGAGCTTTGCCTTTGAGCTTGAAATAGATAACTTCACAGATTCAGAAGATACTCACATATTCCTAGATGTGCCAGAGCTAGAGAAGAACAAGAGTGTAGACTTCACTGCTTCAGAAAATAGACTTACCTATATTGCTGATATATCTGAGCTTCCACCAGATGCGCTACTAGAGGTCTATGCAACAGGAATGTCAGTGAGATATATTTGGCGCAACTTTATTGCATCTGTCATAGGTGGAGAGATTGTTTCTAAGGGAAGTCTTCCCTTCGGTAATGTTGCTCTACGTAGAGTTACAGATAGGCTTGCTAGTGTGACGATAAGCGAGGGGCAGATTGTAGTTAGGCTTCGGAAGCGACTGCCAGACAAGCATAATGCTGTGCGCTTAAGAATATTGAAAAGGGTTGCTGATAAAAACTTAGTAGGCTGATGCGGTAGTCCAAGTTAAAAAACAGCAGCCCTACACTTAACTTGTGCTAGACATAGGAACTATTAACTGATGGTCACATAGAGGTTGAGTTGAAAATATAAGGAAGTGAAACTTCCTATTTCTGAAAGAGGCTGTATTTTCATTGCTGATATATCTGCTGTGAAATGCAATCTGTTTAGAACATATAATCCGTAAATGAGCTTTTGATTTGCCCATAAGTAACAGCAGAGATTAGCTTGCTTGAAAACCATTCTGGCAGTGAGTTGCCAGTAGTAACGTCCTGCCTGTATCGCAGATGAATGTCTGTGTATAGAAGTCGTACAGACCAGTTATATGTTGCGAACAGGCAAAGGCAGACTATCTTTTAGCCAGTGCAAACTCTTTTTCAAACTGCAGGTCTTGACTTGCGTACGCCAAAACGTCATCGTGATTAGATGTGTCAATCCTAAGTAGTTCAAGTTGAGAAGCAAAGTATTCGAGCGCAAAGTGGTAACGCTTGTTATCTAGTGAAGATAGGCTATTGTTATTACTGTAACTTCCTTCTTCTATGCTTAATATATCTCCTCTTGTATCTTTATGCCCCTCTGTGGTGATGGATTGAGGGGGTATATACTGATGGCTTAAGAGGGGGTCTACTGGTGGACTGGGATTCTCATTATTGTTGTGCATTTTACTACTTCTCAATCCCTTGAGGTTGGTGGATTGGGAATCATTTTTATCTACTTCCACTCTATCTATCTTGGTGGATTGGGAGTATGGTTTTTTGCTCCTTATGTATATCTCTTGCTTGATATAAGTTAGCTCACTCATATCTTTGAGACGGTATTGCGAAGCTGTTCCTTCGTGTCCTCTTTTGCCCCCAAGATTCAACAATTCAAATATTGCAGTGGACTCACTTTTTGTATTTTTGCCATAATGATTTTTCGCTGGGTGGTCGTACAATCCTCGCATTGCTCTGCTAACGTGCTTTGGGGTAATGCATAGCTCATCTGCTATATATTCCTGCGTCATGGTAATAACCTTGCCCTCTTTGATTTTTGACATCATAACCATAGCGACATTTCTTTGTGTTGGAGTCTGTGCTTTGTGTTGGTCTGAACGCCACACATATTGAAGTATCCGCGAGAACTCTTTTTCGTGAGCTTCCTCAAATCGGTGAAAGTCACCCATGATTCATGCTCCAAGACCTTCTGTCAGTATGCGGGTAAGCTCTGCTCGCGAAATTGCCTTTCTGCGCTTGGATACTCTGATGGTTTTTACTTCTCCAGAATCAATAGAGCGGCGCAATGTGTTCATGCTTGTGGGCATCATAGAGACTACTTCAGCAAGGCTAAAAGTCGCTCGACCATCATATTGACTAGGGATTGAGTCGATTGCCTTTGGCGGGATTACTGGATTCATTTATTTCACCTCCTCAAATAACTCTGCTGAATCGCCTTGCCAGTTGAGGGCTTTGGCGATACGTTGCTGCCAGCCTGGCCACGGCTTCATTTTGCCGTTGGTGATAGCTACGACCGTTCCGTAATCTATGCGACTTCGTCTGCTTAGCTCTGCTTTTGACATATGTCGGTCTCTTAATACTTGCGTTACTTTTAACATCTTTACTCCTTACGTACTTTACTTTTTTACATTGCGAACTTATAATGCTAGATATGATTTTCGATGTAAATATCCGTTTAATAGCGTATTTTGAAAAGACTGGAAAATAATGCCACATGAGGAAGAAAGTAAGCATGGTCAGATATTCGACGTTCGCATACTGCAGGAAGAAAACGTTATTGTTCTTAAGTTTGATGCAGCAACACAAGCCGCAAAAGTAAGCGAGTACACCCTCGAAGAGTTTGCAGATGCCAACACGCCCGAAAAAATGCTTCATTTTGTAAAAAAGTACGGTTTGGTTTTTGAGCCTGTCGAAGAGTTTCCTCGCTTGACTTGCTTTGCTTTCGAGCATTTAGATTCTTTGGAGGAAGCTCGCTTAGTCCTAAGTGAATGTATGCGAATACGTGCCTATATTGATGGAAGAGAAGATGCCATAGATGACGCAGGTGCGGCATGGACTAATGAGGTAGACGATATTTCTTTTTACAGGCTGCCGATTACATCTGCTCAATACATTTCATTTTTCAAAGATATCACCCTAGAACATAATGTGCATTTTGATGACGAATTACAGCTCATTTCTTGGGGCTACAATGATGATAAAGTACCATATGCTATGGTGCAGCTTCTTCCTGATAGCGATGACTTAAAAATGTCTGATATAGAGCCATCTCCTGAAGAAGAACTAAGTGAGATGTTAGAGCTATTTGAGAAGGCAGATGCTGTTATGGACTCTCTAGGCATTGATGATTACAGAGACATACCTAAAGCTGAACTTGACAAGATGGTGCGTAATAGCTTCCCTAAGCCATCTAAACAAGCAATAGAGAAATTGCTAAACATCACTATCATGGCTCACGTGCAATCAAGTGGATATCTTGGATTTGACTTTACGGGGCAAGATAGCAACTATAGACCAAGATTTGATTCGTTGTTAGCTCGCATGTGGCATGAGTTTGGAGAAATGTTTTCTGAAGAGCGGGTGCGTACGTGTAGGCACTGTGAGCGGTTAATAGTTGCTCCGAAAAAGCGTTATCACGAACGTGAGTATTGCAATAAGAAGTGTCGAGATAATGCCTATAACGAGCGCAACAGAAAAGCACGGGAGTTGACTTTAGAACTATTTTTCACAAAGAGATATACCCCAGAGCGAATAGTAAAAGAAATAGCTGATAGGTTAGAGACAGATAAGGAGTTGCCATCAGTTAAGAGATGGATCCAAGAAGAGCTTAAGCGAAAGAAGGGAAGTAGAGCATGAGTGTGCGTGGGTATCATCTTGAATATCGCGGTGGGAATAGTTGGCGGGTTGAGATAGGACTTGGTTGGAATCCTGCTATTGATGATTACGACCGTCATCGTGAAACCTTTCGAGCTGCCAACAAGACAGAGGCGCACAGGATTGCTGAGAAAATACGAGATAGAGTAAAGCGTGGTTATGATGGTAGGGGCGGCAGCCTTGCTCTGAAAGAATACATGGAAGAGTACTTGGATAGCCCGTCTTTGCGTGCGTTATCTGACAAAACGCACTATGAGTATCGCAGCAAAATGAAAGCCTATGTGTATCCATACTTAGGCTCTGTTCGTATATCTCAGCTTACAACCCCAGCATTACAACTCTTCTATGATGAGCTGGCACGCACAGGAAAGGTAGGGCAGAAGCGCAAGGATGGTAAACCCTCAAAAAATGCAGGAAAGCCACTGTCTCCAAAAAGCATACATCACATTCACTCGATACTTAACAAGGCACTAAAAAGAGCAGTGATTGATGGGAAGATACCCTCTAATCCTGCAGAGGCCGTAGAGCTTCCATCCAAAAAAACTAGTAAGCCACGTGACACTCTAAACAATAAGTACGTTGGTCTTCTTGAGGATTTGATTAGCACTGTAGATGGCAGAGCTTTAGCCACCGCACTTTCGATTGGATTGCATACAGGCGCAAGGAAAGGTGAGATTGCTGGTCTGCAGTGGAGAGACATCGACTTTGGTGGGGCAGGAGGTGTTGGAGTGTTAAAGATACAGCGCACACTTAGAGAAAAGAGAGGCGGCCCTAATGTTTACGGAGAGACAAAGACTCGTGGCAGTATGCGCACCATTACCATGACAACTGCCTTGCGTGAACATCTGCTGTGCCACCAAGAACAGCAAGAGGAGTGGCTAACTAGTTTAGGGTCAAAACTTAAAGATAAGACACCACTGCTTCTAAATGGAAGAGGTGAAACTATGCAGCTAAGTGATTTGGGAGGCCGCCTTAGGCGATTCTTTAAGAAGTATGAGTTTCCAAAAGATACTTCTCTTCATGTTTTGCGACATACGCATGTCTCCTACTTGCTGGCTTCCGGCGTTCCTATAAGCACTGTTAGTAAGCGGTTGGGTCACTCAAGTATCACTCTCACTGTTGATACCTATGGTCATATGGTTCAAGGTGCAGACGAAGCGGCTGCATTGGTATTTGAACAGGCGTTGCAAGTGGCTAGAGAACGTGAGAAAAATAGTTCGCAAAACAGTGGCAAGTAGGGTTGTTCAAAATCCATTCCCCCCAAATTCCCCCCAAAGTACGAAAAATCCGCAAGTCATTTATTTGGCAAATTAAGCCTCTGACCTGCGGTTATGTGTTGGTCGCGGGGGAAGGATTTGAACCTCCGACCTTCGGGTTATGAGCCCGACGAGCTACCAGACTGCTCCACCCCGCAATTTTTGAGCGAAGTACAGTCTAGCATGCTCCTGCAATACTGCGCAACATCAACTTCTGGTGCAATGTCGCCAATAAGCGATGTTGTCTAAGTCGCCAGCAGGCAAAAATACTCAAAGATTCACCTTCAGCAACTAGACACTTTGGGTGCACAATGTCGTAGAATTGTCTATAGCAGACACTGATTAGAAACTGCTATGATGACGCACTACCCATAAACAACTACCCACAAACAAATGAGGAGCACTTCCATAGCTGAACAACATACAAAAAACCCAAAGTCGGTCTGGCCACTAATCAAGCCACTGCTACCGCTCGTTGAAAAGCCATCTCGCTATATCAACGGAGAGTTTGGTACAGTTCACTCTAACGGCTCTTGCAAAACCTTGCAGGTGGGACTTTGCTATCCAGCAAATTATGAGCTGGGTCAGTCAAATCAAGCCCTACACATCCTTTACGATAAGACCAATCAGATTGAAGGAGTCGCAGCACAGCGAACCTTCCTTCCGGGTGAAGACCTCACTGCTTTGATGCACGAGCACAACGTCCCCCTCTTTACCCTTGAGGAATACACAGCGCTGCGTGACCTAGATGTGCTGGGGATTACTCTGCCTTATGAGCTCATTTTCCCTGCCGTACTTGAGGTGCTTGATCTGAGCCAGCTGCCACTACGCTCAGTAGATCGTACAGAACAGCATCCACTAGTTATCGTGGGCGGTCCTGCTGCCTACAACCCAGAACCACTTGCACCCTTTGTTGATGCAGTTTTCCTGGGGGAAGCAGATGGGGGAGCACTGACCGACATCCTTACGATCTTGCGTGATATGAAGCAGACAGGCGCGTCCGCTCAGAAACCTCCGAGCAAAGAACAACAACTCAAAATGCTTGCTCAAATTCCGGGCGTATATGTGCCAGCACTCTTCGATGCGGGTATCCAGGCAGGCCCTATCACTCGTCGTGTATCCCATGACTTTCATTCAGCAGATTTCCTGCCAAACTGCTTGATAGTACCCTATGCTGAGCCCATCCATGACCGCCTAACAGTAGAGGTCAGACGCGGTTGTACGCGTGGTTGCCGCTTTTGTCAGGCAGGCATTACCTACCGCCCTGTCCGCGAACGTTCTGCAGACAAAATTGTAGCTGCTGCGATTTCAGGAATTGAACGTACCGGTTTTGATGAGGTCTCGCTGACCTCGCTTTCGACTACTGACTACAGCCTGATCGAAGAAGTCCTACAAAGGCTCAAAAAACGTTTCGCTGGCACAGGGGTTAGCGTTAGTATCCCCAGTTTAAGAGTCGACAATTTCAGTATTGACCTTGCACGTATTCTTGCTGATCGCGGCACAGGAGCCTCTAAAAAAAGCAGCCTTACCTTTGCCCCCGAAGCTGGCTCACAAAGACTGCGCGATGTTATCAACAAAGGGGTTGAGGAACAACAACTTCTTGACACGGTAGCCTACGCTTTCCAAAACGGCTGGCATCGCATCAAACTGTATTTTATGATTGGGCTACCTACTGAAACAGATGAAGACGTTGCAGCTATAGGTGAACTGGTAAACAAAGTATTGCGTACTGCACGCGAAGCAGCCCAACCCAGCAAGCGCGGCAGTATTCAATTGTCAGTCAGTGTGTCGACCTTTGTTCCCAAGGCTCACACTCCCTTTCAGTGGGAGGAACAACTTTTACCAGAAGAAACGCTACGTCGTCAAAAGATACTTCAGGATACCATCTCGCGCAAAGGGGTGCGTCTAAGCTGGCATGATGCAGAAGGTTCTTTCATGGAAGGGATCATGGCGCGCGGTGGACGCGAACTTGCGCCCCTCATTGAAGAAGTTCACCGCAGTTCACAAGGGAAAATTGCCTACGTAGATAACTTTGACTTTAGCTACTGGGAAACAGCAGCAACAAACCTCAACCTAAACCTAAACGAGCTGGTAAACCAAACCCTTGACCAGCACAGGCCGCTACCCTGGGATCACCTGCACACAGGCGTAAGTACAGACTGGTTGCGTGATGAGGCTGCAAAAATCCAAACAGGGGAGTACACCCCAGACTGCGCTACTGACACCTGCAGTAATTGTGACGCCTGCGACAACCTTGACATCGACATTCACCTTGCCACCGACCAGACAGACGAGGATCAATGAGCAACCCCACCCTTTTTCGCTTGCGCATAGCTTACGCAAAACAAGACCGCGGACGCTTTCTGTCACACCTTGAAGTTCAGCGCGCACTTACCCGCATGGTAAG
>Ga0123355_10011832_pt1 | contig 13474 bp, 10 predicted proteins | sample TergutEmb28metaG_3_FD_89872 | JGI IMG/M metagenome (GOLD analysis project Ga0123355, IMG submission 89872) | Embiratermes neotenicus P1 segment gut microbial communities from Petit-Saut dam, French Guiana - Emb289 P1 | ecosystem: Host-associated > Arthropoda: Insects > Digestive system > Gut ...
GACTGGGACTATTTCAAAGTCATTCAGAAAATACGTGAGCAACATACCAGGAAAATATGAAGTCAAGGAACTCCAGAAAACAGCCATATTGGACACTGCACACATACTTCGGAAAGTACTAATGTAAAAGTACAATAGATTCAACACTGAAACTAACGATATAAGCACCAGAATAGCTGCAACACTGTAGTCCCTAGGGACATAGTTTGTCTCAGGAATATAAGTATAAATACTCTGCATGAAGAAATGATGATGATGATGATGATGATGATAATAATAATAATAAACGAAATATTTTTCGTGAGGAATTATGACACTAGTACTATTTCGAAACTTTCCAATTCATATCACGAGGATAGCAAAGCATATTCATACAACTAATGACTGTAGTAGGAACTGGCTAATTTCTATTATATAGGTGTGATAACAGCTTGCCAGTATAGGACCAAATTACTGGTTACCGCACTAACAAAAGTTATCCGTTCTTCCCTAAGGTATTCTGATTACAAGGTTCAATAGAATGGGAAAATCATTCCTTCATTGTGTAATCTTATTCAAATACACTTAATACGACTAATTTTGTATTACTGCAGTGGAACCGCACGGTGTTCATCTTTTTAAAAATGCACGTTCCGTACAATACATTGTAGACCTACAACACTCTCTTCCATAACCTGAAATCTGTCGTCTAGCGAACCTGACTAGAAAAGGAGAGAAACAGTGAGGGGAAACGATAATAAGATAAAAGGGATTCGACTCACAATATATTAATGAATTGTACCGCGTCCGTTGAACCAGCCTAATGTACTTATTACTGTAAGAGAGTAAACTCTTAGGATCCTACCAACAGGAAAGTAACCTACTTTGTCTAAGTGAGACACATAATAAAATTACGAGTGAAAATCTGGTAAACTATTTTTTGTTTATTTCCGAAAATGTTACCTCATTCGTTTCCGAAGGAACTAAGTCGAATACGCCAGTTTCATTTGTATGCTTATCAAGGATATCACAATTTACACAGTGACCAAAAAAATATTTGCACGAATTAACTAATGAGAGCATGGGAATACCGGACGGTGAAGAAATTCACATTTTTCTTTAACAAGTACCCAAGATTTCTTGGACTTCTAAATTCTAGCAGAAAAATAAATGTGTGGTTAGGAGGAAAAAGACAAGATTTTTGGTTTCACGTCTTTTGGATGAAATGCTTAAGAATGCAATGAAATTTGTTGCAAAGAAGTGAAGCATTCTTCCCACCCACTTCGACTCTTATTATTCACATTCACTGGATTACGTATTCTGGCCAATTCCTATTCACAATTAAATTCCGATTTTATTAATCTTTCACACATATGTAGTAGAACTCCCTGCACGAGGAATAGACTTACTGCAAGGCCTTTACCTACAAAAGGGCAATATGGACATCGGAAAACCGTGGGGTAACCACATGCAAATAGTGATTGCGTATTTGCCTACATCTAAAATTAATTTTAATTTAATTTAAAAAAAGAGTTCATTTTATGTAAAGATTTTAATGGCAAAATATTTCGAACTGCATAAAATTAGCCTTCATAACGTACACTTCGTAAAACCATAACGTATACCACTCTGACCGAAACACGTCCCTTCTATAATGTCTGAACACTGGGGCAGTCACAACATTGAGAAGGATATTGAAGTGACGCCAGGGAAAACAAATTCTTTCGATACATTGGAAAAAGAATATATTTTTCGAAAAATTTTTTTATGTTTTTATGCAACCTCTATATTTCAGTTACATTTATTTTTTTATCTTTTATATCTTTCAGTATGAAGGTGTTATTTGTGCCAGCAATAAAAGGGAAGGTGTGGAAGGAAACAGATGATGCAAGCAAGAAAGAGTATAGACGGTGAGTAGTGAGGCGGAAGATTTGCGGGACTCCACAAGGATCCCTGGACATCATACTTATATAGCCTAGAGGGTGAGTCCCAGTCTACGTGGGTTATATAGAACAGAGAGGAGTAAACTCCTCTTATATCTCTCAGACTTCGATAGCGGGGCGAGAAGGTTGCGGGAAGGAAGTCAACAAAAGTTTGATCAGTCAGGAACGTTGTTGTAAATAGCGGGTACAGGGACAATGAAAAAAAAAACACTAGAAGCAGAAGAGCTTGGATAAAGGACCTAAAAGAAGATGAGGAAACAGCTTCGAGGAAGGAATCTATCGGCATTCCTTGTGACCAGGAGGATAAAAACGGAAGAGACTCTATTCAGAATTGTACTTCTTACGTCTTTGGTTCCTTACGTTTATACTTTCTGTATCCACGCTCTCACTAAATTAAATGGTACACTTTCAGGCTACAGAAATAAGGCACTTGCATATTGTTACATTATATTACGGTGGAATAAGTAAAATAAATCCTGCATCTTATTCATAATGAGCCAATTTATAACCTGACAGACCCTCAGAAGAAAAAGAAAATTTACTCCTTTTATATACAATCTTCAGATAACATTATTTTGTTCCCTGAGCTCTACCCTGGGACTTATGAATTCAATCCACACTACTACAAGATATTTATTATACATCTATTTTAATATTATCGAACTTTAAAGAATGCACTTCTCTTAGGCAGCCACTCATCCACCGAGTCTGGAAATCAGTCAGTAGACGAATAACATTTCAAATTACAATTTAAAATAATATATTAATTATTAAATTTAAGTCACAAGTTAATGAAGGAACTTTAGGACAGGGGTTCTTAAATTATGGGTTGCGACCCCAAAAGAGTTCGACAAGCTCTTGTGATAATTTTTAATAAATTGAAAATTGTACAATTGAAATGAAAATTTTGAAATTTTCCTCCAGACAATTTAAAATTACTGAGTCGAATATAAGGGAATATAAAAAATAACTAATTGTTGCAAGTCCATAATTTACGCGGAAGGCGGCCATAGTGATTATTGGCCTCGAGTGCCAGATCATTGACTGTAACAGAATGAAGTGCGCTGATTCGACAGCTCATGTGAGTGGCGATGTGCTGCTCAAGTTAAGTGCACGCTTTCTACAAAACTTACAGGTCGGTTCTGGGGCCCAGCCAACCTGTTCTTTAGTGTTTGTCGGCGGCTCTTTCCCAAGAGTACCGCAGCCGAACCGTGAAGCTACCACTCACCTCCATCTAGGTTAAGAAACCTGAAGCTATAATTCAACTTCCACCTGACACCTTCATGATGTGTATAGGGAAAAATCTAGATTTTCCGAAGTTTGCTTACGGCTGGTCCTTCTCGAACAAAAAGTCGAAATGATTTGACATCAGCAAATTATATTTGATCATTACGAACCACGGTCAAGTTATTCCGACGTGTATCATTGTGGACTCTCATTATCACTATATCTATCTCTTTACAGTCTAGTGGTCATTGTATACACCATGTTTTTGAACACGAAAACTCCGTGTTTTAACCGCGTAGTGTGTTTATGGTTCGTAGATCTTTAGAGCAGACGATATCAGTCGCACGGTCTAAGGATAGCTCTGGGGCTTCTCGTCTGCTGGAATTGTGGGTTCGAATCCCGCTAGGGGCGCAATAATGTCCGTATCTTGTGAATGTTACGCCTTTTCAGGTAGAAGTCTCTGCGACGGACCGATCCATCGTCAACAGGGGTCCTACCGTGATCGTTGGTATGTGTGTCGCTAAGTATGGTCAGGAGCAACAATAAATCTCTACACCTCAAATGAGTGGGTAGAAGAGGTCATATTAAAAAAATTATTCTTACAACAAATAGTTATATACTCTTTATACCGTATTTTCCGACTTGTTTTTTTTTTAATGAAAATACGTTGTTTTTTTCTGTGAGGTAACTTAAACCTTATATAAGATGTAGATTTTGTAGTTTTGAAAGGTCTTCTATACAACGTTAACTACTTCTGAATCAAAATCTGCCAACAGACCTAAGGACATAACCTAATACAGCGCCAAACACTTAGAATCCTGGAACCTCGAACCCACTGCCAGCAGTTGTAACATTCCCAGGTCCAAGTCGATATAACAACAGTGTTACGTACCCTGTCGCGAGCTGCCCATGTGTCTCATATGAAATTACTTTTCCAATATTCTGTACATTTCACAATGTGTACCTACATAAGTTGCCATGGCAACTAATTATATGTAGCAATGAAACAAACGGCAAACAAGGAGCACGGAAACAGTTGGTGGGTCAAACAGAACACTGTCGCCGAACATAAACATTTTCAAGGTGCTTCTCTTCCTGTTCTTGCTGTTATTCTTCATATGCGACGTCACGACTATGTCTCCTGAAGAGCTCGGTTTTCACACTTTCTATACAAGGCACGAAACTGCAGCGTTAAAAAGTCTGACGTGTCAAATGCTCTATTGTCCAACTAATGCACTCAAATACATAAAATCGTTAAATTCTTAAAAACCAATTAAACTTATAAAAGCCGCTCCAACTTGTTTCGGTTCACGCAGGAACCATCATCAGGGAGCCACAACCAATGTTTAGTTAAAATTACAAGTCTTGTTCAACAGTGCGCGTCGGTGCACCGACACAGCGGGTTCAGATTCGGGTTCACATGCGTCCGCCCTTGAACCCGAATCTGAGTCACTTGATACCGTCCACAAAATCACAGGAGTCCGCCTGTGAACCAGATTCTGAGTCACTTGATATTGTCCACAAAATCACAGGCGTCCGCGTGTGAACCCGAATCTGAGTCACTTGATACCGTCCAAAAAATCACAGGAGTCCGCCTGTGAACCAGATTCTGAGTCACTTGATACTGTCCACAAAATCACAGGCGTCCTCATGTGAACCCGAATCTGAGTCACTTGATACCGTCCACAAAATAAGATCCTACTACTTTTATGTCCCTTTTAACAATAACTATATTCCCTCCAACTTATAGTCTCTTAAATGCCCTGGTACCCTCTAGCTTTCCCACTAAAACATTTTATGCTCTTCTCACCTTTACCATGCGTAATACATGAATTACCCATCCCATATTTTTCCAATTAACCACGCCGGTATACCAATATACAATAGGGAATACATAAATATCTCGGCACATATTGGACATCGCGCAGAATAATTACCTTTTACAAGTCCAGGCATAGTTTTCCTGGACGTATAAATTAGCAGCATGTCTGTCTGCCTGTCTGTGAGTGTCGACACTGACAATATTTGGATTCATTTATCAAGTTCCACTTGTTGAAAATTCTTGCCTGTTTCCGTGATTTTGTAGGTGTAACACAGGATCTTGTATCCTATTTTTAGTAGACGAACAATCTCATACAACTCCCAACGTTTGTTCACAGGATCCAATCAAAAACATGATCCATCTCATCAACTGAGGCATGTTTACATCCCCTACTGCCCGATCTCATTACTTCACTTCACCACACTCCTCCCTAATCCACTGAAACATGAAACACAGGCCCGTCTATAATAAAGGTTATCATACACCACACAGGAGAGAAGACACCAGCGATAGCATTGAACAACAACTGTCAGTGGTAGTATAGCCAGTTGAGGTCACGTCGTCTCTCCAGAGTGCAGCACAGGTTAAGGCTGCAGGAAGAGGCCTTATATATCCTTGAATACGTTTGTGTCAACCCACTGGCAAGATACTTGATTTTATTAAATCTTTTGTATAACAATAATAAAAATATAACAAATAGGGTACATGACCAACAATCGGGAAAACGGGGCTCGGCTCTCAGCAAGGAAAGACGTTTTTATCTGCAATACTGAGTCCGGGTAAAATCTGGGGACTAGAGAGTGTTTTATCAGACGGGTAACGGGAAATCCTCGCTTAGAAGGTAAAACGGCCGAGGCGTGAATGTGACCACTCACTTGCATTAGGTGCTGACACAAAAAAATTATTGGGGATGTACATTTAATCCACTTATATTTCCAGGGCGAGATGATTGCTTAAAGCTCTAAATATACTCATTTTCATTCCATGTTAATATAAACGCATTGCGATGGCCGTGCATAATCCCTTACATGTTCTCGGCAATAAGTCAGTTATTACTATTTATACCATCACACGTTTACAGTTAGAAAAAACAGGCTAATGGGATGAATTTCTTGTATATTTTCACATCTTTAAACGTTAAGTGTTGTAGTTTCGAAGCAGTAATTCCTAAAAATTAAAAGGGGCCAATTTCAAAATTCCAAAAACTTTTGCTTTGCGAGATTGCAGGTTTTGCGCCACGAATTGTACGGGAACTTCGCTCTTCTGAGCTATTACGCAGCGAGTAGTAGTAATTCCTTACCGACGGTTTATCACGAAACTTCGGTAAGGCATTACCACTACAAGCTGCGTAACACGGCAGAAAAGTGTAGTTTTCAGATTGGTTCTTTGTTTATATTATCCATTTTCTGAAGCATTGCAACCTAACGTCATGACAGAGATATCTGCATATTTGCTTTTCTAGTACGCAGACACCATTTGTACTCTTCACCCAATACTGTGCGGGTGATAAAATCGAGAAGAATGAGATGGGCTACGCATGTGGCACGTATGAGTGAGGAGAGGGAGGTGTATAGGTTATTGCTGGGAAAACCGGACGGAAGGAGACCACTGGGGAGACCTACGCGTAGATGGGTGGATAATATTAAGATGGATCTCCAGGAGGTGGGATGTGGGTATATGGACTGGATTGAGCTGGCCCAGTATAGGGAAGGGTGGCGGACGCTTGTGAGTGCGGTGATAAAACTTCGGGTTCCGTGAAATGCGGGGAATTTCTTGACTAGCTGCAAACCAGTTACCTTCTCAAGAAGGACTCTGCACCATGGAGTAAGAAAGTAAGTAAGTCTGCAGACACTCGGTTCCTATCTCGGTAATGAGTCCAGCTATCTGCAGTGTGACTTTTAGCGGCAGTCTCTCCAAGCATATCGCCTTCTAGTATTTCAATAGAGCAAGACCACTTTCTTTGACATTGTTACCGATTAAAAAATCCCCAATACTTCTACATTCTGAGCTACAAAATACGAGCAACTGAGGTTCTTAATTATGCCATAATTTCTTACGATATCATAAACGATTCTGAAGCAGTTTTCCTCCATAAAACCACAAGGAAGGATGCGCATTGGGAACATCGCAAGGTCCGCACACAATACAGAAGGCAAGGGAAAGTCATCCACTTCCGAAGTACGGTTTGAAGCTGTGGTCTTATTATGTACCTTTGATTCCTGTGAGCCAACTTCGATATATGGTGCAATGCATCATTATTTGATAAGGATTAATATAAAATTATCACATACTTGAAGAATAAGAGACCAACTTGATGTCACTGGTTATTAAGTTTTATTTCACTTCTTCTATGCTCAGCATGTTTCGGACATTAATACATCCGTCACCAGGAGCCTGAGACTTTCTTTTGTATCACCACATTGGTCGTGTATTCTTGTTTCGATTTCATGTTGAGCATAGAAGAAGTGAAATAAATCTTAATAACTAGTGACATCAATTTGGTCTCTTATTCTTCAACTATCACAATGCTGCACGGTCCAATATTCATAAGACTTATCACATACTATTTGGAGAACATACTATACAACACTGGCAGCGAAGACTGCACAGAATATAATACAGATATGAAATATTCTGTTTCACATGTATGTGTGAAATTCAACAAGTTCAAAGCCCCCCCCCCCGCGTTCCAATTATTTAGGTAGATTTTAATGATTTTAATATTATACTGCCATCTCTTACGTGTAAATCTTTCGAGCTGTGGTTTCTCTTCAGATTTTGTGGCCTTGGTTTCATCTATGTTTCTCTTCTACCCCACGCGTTTCTCCCTCCATGTACGATCGTACTAACATTTGGCGCGTAGTACAAATCATGAAGATCCTTGCCCCACAACAGTTTCTCTCTCTTAAAGTGAAATTTCCCACTCTGTACACTATTGCTAAATTTCCTCAGTGTGTATTGTTTCCTTAATATAAGAACCAAGTCTCATACCTAAAAAAAACAAAACAAGCAAAATAACAGTCATTGAATGTTTATCTCTGTAATTACCTATAGAAGATAAGAAGGCAGAAGATTTTTAAATAAATCCTGATCGAAAAATGCAAAGTTGCTGAATGTTAAAACCCATGGTACATGTCGTAACCACTGACATTCAATCCACTCATTTCATGGGATCGCGACTCACTATTTTTTCAACTCTGCGTCGTTTATGTATGTCACGAAAATAACTTGTTTTTTTTATCGATACCGTATGGAACGAACTGCTCATTAAAAACCCTTTCATTTATGCATTTAATTCTTTGGTAACTGTGACAGATCGATAATGATGGATTATTTACTATGGAAGTTTTCCCAAAGGCAGAACTGACACGTCAAAACCTACAGAGGCAGGGCAAATATCGGCATTTTATTTATTAACACGTCGTGGCGTCACGACATCCGTATGTACAAATCCCATACTGGAAGACCATATTAGAGGTTCTAGGAGCTAACATGTACCGTAACTGCACAATAAGGAACCTTTGTTTTCTTACACTACGACAGACGTTATTAGGTACATGAAATAAAGAACAACGAGAGAGAAGGGTTATGTAATCCGCATGACGAAGTGAAGTAAATACTTACTTACTTACTCACTTACTTACTTACTTACTTACTTACTCCATGGTGCAGAGTCCTTCTTGAGAAGCTAACTGGTTTGCAGTTAGTCAAGGAATTCCCCGCATTTCACGGAACCCGAAGGTTCATTACCTCACTCACAAGCGTCCGCCAACTGTCTCTATCCTGGGCCAGCCCAATCCAGTCCATATTATCCACCCATCTACACCTAGGCCTCCCCATTGGTCTCCTTCCCTCCGGTTTCCCCATCAAGACCCTACACACAACCCTCTCCTCACCCATACGGGCCACATGCCCAGCCCATTTCATTCTTCTTGATTTTATCACCCACACAATATTGGGTGAGGAGTACAGATCGTTTAGTTCCTCGTTATGCAATCTCCTCTAGTCCCCCATTACCTCGTCCCTCCTCGGTCTAAATATTCTCCTCAACACTATGTTCTCAAACAACCTCAGCTTCCTTTCCTCCCGCAACGTCAGGAACCAAGTTTCACAACCATACAAAACAACAGGCAAAACTAAGTGAGGTAAATTCTGAATTTTAGTAAGAAAAATTTAAGGAAGGGACCAGGTTGGATGGCTCAGGATAGGGACAGATGGTGGCGGCGGGCTCTTGTAAACGTGGTGATGAACTTCGGGTTCCATAAAAAGCGGAGAATTTCTTGACTAGCCGATAACCGGTTAACTTCTCAAGAATCAATCTGCTCCATGTACAGTCTGGGAGAATCAGGCTTAGGGAGAATACGTTATAATTTTATAATCTATTTCAATGAAAGAAGTGTGGCAATGAGTACTGGTTTCAATTTAAATAGATTAGGGGCAGGTGGTCAGGTCATTTGAGCTTGGTCAAGAGCTCCCCTTTAACATAAGACACTCCTGCCATATCATGCCTTATACCTGCTTCCAGAAAATTTCGACGTTATAAATGTAGGATTTTCCGTGTGTTAGTTCGGGCGCTCAATCCGAAAGAGAAAACGTTCTTTCGCAATTTACATTATTTTCTGTGTCCTAAATTTGTTCCAAAGAACAGGGCCTTTGCGCTTGTTTTCCCGTAGACCTACCTGTTCCATTGGCTCTAAGACAGCTGCCGTACGCCAGATGTTCACTGCACGAAACATTCTGATTTCTGGTAACGTGGGCAGGACATTGCGTGACATTTCCTCGTTCTTATTTTTGTGAGAATGGACCCGAAAAATTCTTCGTGATATAATTAAATGTTGCTTGATATGGATGTGTAACTTGGTCATTTATGTTAAGGGAGGAACATAAGCTGAGGGTGTTAAAATTGGGTGCTGAGGATGAAATTGGAACCAAAGAGGGTGTAGAGAACAGGAGAGTAGAGAAAAATGCGCAACGAGGAGCTTTATGATCTGTGCTTCTCCCAAATATTATTCGGGTGACAAAATCAAGAAGAATGAGATAGGCGGGGCATGTGACAGGTATGAGGGAGAGGAAAATTGCATACAGAGTTTTAATAGGGAAACCTTAACGAATGAGAATGTTTAGTAAACATAGGCGTAGATGGGAGGATAATACTAAAATGGATGTTGAAGTTCAGATAGGGCGCATGGACTGGATTTATCTAGCTAAGTATAGGGAGAGTTGGCGACCCTTCAAAGCAGGTAATGAACCTCAGGGTTCCACAAAATAAGGGAATATCTTGACTAGCTGAGGATCTATTAAGGGCTCCATACAGTTAGTTTGTTAATTATTTAGTTAGTTGGTCGGTTAGTTAGTTGGTCAGTTATTTAGTCAGTTAATCAGTTAGTCAGTCAGTCAATTAGTCAGTTACTCAGTTAGTCAGTCAGTCAATTAGTCAGTTAGTTAGTTGTAACGTAAAATTAAGCTCAGACTGGAAGATATTCCTAGGACGGCAGAAACGGAGTATTTTAATTTGGTGCACGAAACAAAAACGACCTAAATGGCACTATAACTTCTGTACCAGACATGAAACTTATTGACCATCTGAGTAACTATTTGCTTCTTGGGAGGAACTCTGCTTCATGGAGCTGGTTCCTTGTAAAAGAAACAAAGGTGGAGTAAAATAATGAAACAGAAATGGAGTCTCTCATTTATACATAACCCTCACATCTCCGTTATTTAGGAGAAAATAATCCCATAAATCCCGCTCCTGTCGCTTTTTAAAAGAGCTTTTAACGACTATAAACGAAAGAAAATGTTTAAATCTTTTAAGAATGAATTTTGTAAAATTAAATTTTAAAAATTAAATTTCTACCTCTCATCAAGCTAAGTATTTTTCCTGTACATTAGAAAGGCCAACCGAATAAAACCTATCAGGAAAACAATCGCTGATTCTGAGAACCTTCCACAGCACATAAATAAACTGTGCAGCCAACATGCAGGGTATCTTAATGTTGCAAGGGGTCGGACATATATTTACCACTAGGCACGCACGGCCTCACATATAAAACAGAGTTTTCATGTTGCTGGTACACAATTAATTACATACTCCGCGTAAATAGTAACAGGAAAGTATAATTAATTTTCAGACTTGAACCCTACAGGGCTTAACAGAAATACATTTAGCCGTGGTTCATAAAAAGCAGTCTTCTGTTTGTTCACGTTGTGAGACGGAATCTGTAACTGAATTTTCCAACTGGTGAGTTTTGTTGACTCGTATCAAACGAAGATACAAGGCAAAGGGTTGAAAAGAGATATATATTAAATCGAAGCTTGTGAGAAACCTATCTGCGGTTAGGCGTTCAAAAGGGATTGTTGTACAAAAGTTTTTTCTCCACACTCTTTCTCCGTCGTCGTGTTTTTACAATAAATTTGTCCTGCTTGAAGTAGGAACTGAGCCTGCATACATAATTTGCTTCAGTTTTCGATATGTTGAACTACAGCTGATCAAATGAAATTCGAGAAAGCAATTATCATGACATTCTTAATCCATCCACGAGCCTTAATAGCTTGACAACATTTCTTTTTCTTCTTCTTCTTCTTCCTCCTTCTCTTCTTCTTCTTCTTCTTATTCTTCCTCTTCTTCTTCTTCTTCTTCTTCCTCTTCTTCCTCTTCTTCTTCTTCTTCTTCTTCTCCCATTGGCACTACAGTCCACTGTGGGCTTTGGCCTGTCTAAAAATGTCTTTCCATTTTTTTCTATCTGCTACCAAATCTCTCCATCTTCTCACTCCCAGCACTTGAAGATCTCTTTCTACTTCCACTTTCCATCTTTTCCTGGGTCTTCCCCTTCTTCTCGTCCCTTCCAGTGTTTGAGCGAAGATCTTTTTGGGCATCCTATCCTCCTCCATTCTCTCTAGGTGACCTAACCATCTTATCCTTTGCTCTTTTATCCATTTTACTATATTTTCTCCCTTGCTCATCTCTTCTAGTTCTCCATTCGTCCGACTTTCCCATTCCTCGTTTTCATATTTAGGATAACATATACTTCTAAATATTTTCCTTTCAAAGATTAACAAAACTTGTTCTTCTTTCTTCGTCAAAGTCCATGCTTCCGCTCCATACGATACTACTGGTCTTATTAGTGTCTTATATAATACAATTTTAATAGCTCTGGATAAAAGTCATGACAACAGTAGTCAGAGTTTAAAATATAGTAAAAGTAAAAATGATCCCTTTACAGGCCAGGTGAGGCCCAGAGGGTGGCTAGAGGTATAGCTCTACTCTTCCATGACGACGGCACTATAAGGGGGTGAGTGGTCAGCAGCACGCCCCGGCCGCACTTTACACCCTAGAAAGTGTGGTACCCATTTTTTAGGAGGCTGGGTGGGGCCCAGGGCCGGTCTGGACGGGCGGAAAGTCTCGTCCCCACCGGGATTCGATCTCGGACCGTCCAGCCCGTAATCAGTCGCTATACCGACTGAGCTAACCGGCACACTTAAAATATGGTATATTTGTTAATTATAAGCGTTTAAAATTATACATAAATTTATATATTTACAGTATGTTGAAGTGTCTGCGACCAATTTCCAACAACTTAGCAGTATTAAAGACAGACTTTTTTAGTTGTGTACTCTCTCGATCAACTTGAAGTCATCATATCATAACCGCAATTATAAGTATTTGTCCTTACCTTGGTTGAACGGACAGACGTAAATCCCAAGAAACCGAAAAAGAAGGTCGGGCGATTCCATAATTTGATTTAGGGGATTTTGCTGTTTACTAGAAAGAAATTACAGTTCAGTCTCTTTCTGCCAACATTAACGGAGACATTAGACTTTCCGTCAGTTTAATCGAAATTTTAATTCATTATTTTAATAACTCTTCTTACAGTAAGGCCACAAAGAGAGTCTCACGGTTCGACACCATCCACATCGCACACCGACAAATATGGCTAGTATCTACGTTAGAAATAATATTCCGGTTCTGCTCGGTTTGTAACGAAGAAATCGTTTGAGAAAGAACACGACTGTTACTCGTACGATGTTAGAATAAGGCAGGTCTTAAAATGAATTCAGAGGCTAATTTTAGGCAGACGAATGGGATGCACGATTACTCCTGGCAATAAATCTTATTGTAGCACTGTGCATTTTCGTAGAATCACTTCAATTTATCAACCAACGAATGCACATATAATTTCACATAAATCCCTTTTAAACACTTTAAAACACTTTAAAACACTCCGACATGTTTCGATCTTGTCAGATCATCATCAGGGAGCTTTGTTTCTTGCTAAAGTTATAATAGAGTATTCACAATTCAATTCGTATTTGCAAACGAGGTGTTGTGGCAGCATATCATGTGTGGGAATGTGTTGTGGAGCAGTGGCTAGGTGTGCGTCGGACGACGCACACCTAGCCACTGCTCCACAACACATTCCCACACAACATGATATGCTGCCACAACATCTCGTTTGCAAATACGAATTGAATTGTGAATACCGTAATATAACTTTAGCAAGGAACA
>Ga0123355_10011833_pt1 | contig 13473 bp, 20 predicted proteins | sample TergutEmb28metaG_3_FD_89872 | JGI IMG/M metagenome (GOLD analysis project Ga0123355, IMG submission 89872) | Embiratermes neotenicus P1 segment gut microbial communities from Petit-Saut dam, French Guiana - Emb289 P1 | ecosystem: Host-associated > Arthropoda: Insects > Digestive system > Gut ...
AAGTTGCTGTCTTCGGTATCCAACGACGCAGATGTTTTTGAAGTTGGCGACATCGGAAATGAAGTTGTCTTTGTTCGTGGTGACATGATCTTCAGCATCCGTAAACTATTTATTGGTAACTACATGGATATAAATACCGTAATCAAACAGCTCAAACCCATGTATTCAGCCCTGGCCGATGTAGACAAGATGAAAGAAGCACTGGACATAGTATCAGTAGCGGCATTAGCCGGAGGCAAAAGAGTCCCTATTAATTTGGTGCTTGCAAATGGTGAAATTGCGTTGCGCTGTAACAGCGACCACGGCATTGCTTCATCCAAAGTACCTGCCAAGATAACAACGCAGGACACACCGGACGCAGGGTTTTACTATGATGTATCCATGCTTTTAAAGTTTATTCAGGTAGTGGATAGCAAAGTAATGCTAGAAATTGACCCCAAGGGGTTTATGATGATAAAAACCCGCAATGAAGCTTATATCCAAGCGCCTATGCATCCTCCGGTAAAACAGGAAATACCTATAAAACCGCTCACTGAAAAGGACAGTTCGCAAAGCGAACAAGGAGATAAAAAACAAAGGCGCGCCAAAGGCGCTAAGGAAGTGAAGAAAGATGTTGCGTAATACAATTCCGGCGAAAGCATGGCTTAACGCTGCTTGCCGAGACGAAATTACGGACAATCTAAATATGAAACCAAAAAGGAGATGTTCACTATGTTAAACCAAGTACAAATTATGGGCCGTTTGACCAAGAACCCGGAGCTTCGTTATACCACTGTAAAAGGCATACCGGTTCTAAGCTTCGCAGTCGCATGTGATCGCAGGATTTTCAAGGACAGAGAACAAGAAACAGACTTCTATAACGTCGTCGCTTGGCAGTCCACCGCCGAGTTTATTGCCAAATACTTCACCAAGGGCCAAATGATTTGCATTGATGGGCGTTTGCAGCAACGCACATACACAGACGAAAAAACAGGTGTAACCCACTATCCCGTTGAAATTGTCGCCGAATCCGTGCATTTTGCTGGCTACAAAAGGGATGATAACCAAGACAACAGTGCCGCCCATGAAGCTGAGTTTGACCCATTTGCAAGTAAAACTGCGGCATAAATAAGTAATCGCATTAATGCTGTGGGTCTGCCCGTTGCAATTTACGGTTCAGACCCACACCATCCGCAATAAATTAGTCAGCCACAAATATCATGTGATCTTACGCCAATGCAAAGCATCCCGCAGACGTAACGATGGGGGCTGACAGGATGAAAAAAGAATTGGAAAAATTACTCGCGGAAGCCGACAGACTGTATAAAATAGCCATGGATGACAATGTAGACGAAGAAACCCAAGATATAGCATATAACGAATATTATGAAACAAACAGGAAAATCGCCGCATGGCTTGAAAAATTCACCATGGGCATGATTAAAGGGGATGTAGCACTGCGGATGGCAGTACATAAAAAAAGCGAGATTCTGGAACTCGCCAAAAAATGGAGGGGATTCTGATGTGGGATAAATATACAGAACAGGAAGCGCATGATTATGCACATGAAAAAAGTGGGCAAGTGGAAATTCGTTCCTATGACGAGCGGGGTAACAGTAACGATGCATGGCGCGATTCTACGCCGGAAGAAGCTACCATTATTGAAACTGCAATCTACGCCGCGCTTCTGGCAATCCGTGAAGGATATAATGCCGATGGTGCGAAAGCAACTGCCGAATTTTTCATACACACCAGTCCGATATGTGAAACTCCAGAAGGTAGAATAAATGGGTACGGAACGGTTTATATTCCAATATGTGAGTTTATAGCCAGTAAAGAAATGGCCCCGGTATGATTTCCATTTGCGGTAACATGTATTTATTAACAGCACTCGCCTCCGATTCTGTTTACCATCATGTAAAAAGTGATGGGATTACGTTGTATGAATAATAATTATTATGACTGTAAACAAGTATCCGAGTAAGGACACAGATGCAACTTAAACCGATTTAAAAATTAATTAAAATTTGTCATATAACAACGCTGCAAATGCAATAAATTCAAAATATTTTTACACATACACGATAACATAAGCCTCATCAACTACCATAACGGTAGCTGTTAGGGCTTATGTTATGTGTCGATTTTATTAAGGAGATGTGATTTATGGACAACAACAAAGGTCCAATTGACTTGGGCAGCACTCCCGCAGAAGAATTTGACCCGTTTGCAACCATTTATGATCTAACGGATGACAATGTAGAAGAAACTGCGGCAGACATATCAACACAGCCACCGGATACACAGAAAACACAAGCGCCTTCATCAACACAATCCCAAACAACGGCGATTCCTAGCAGCATCACAGGCAATGTTTATGACGGTAATATTGCATTTTCTGAAAATCCATTGGAAAGTGCCATTGATGCCGCTGAAACCAAGGATGCCGAAAAAGATAGGCAAGGTCTTACCGAAAAGCCGCCAGTGTTTGATTATGCGGGAGCGACGGAGGACATTGAAGATCCTTCAATAACCTTTGATGAACTGCGCATTGCCAAAGCCGCAGATTTTCCTGAATTTGAGGACGGCAAGAGCGTAGGTTGGACTGTTGAGTACGGCAAAATTACAAAAACTGTAAGCAACGCAAAAAGTATGAGCATATCTAAAATGAAGTCTGGGATTGAGGCTTCTAAGGAGTTTCTTGATGCCTTAAAAAAGACTAAGGACAAGAATCCAATCTGCAAAATCAAACCCCGCGTAAACGCAAAACCCAAAGGTACTGTATCAGCACCCGGCTACAAGGGTGTTTTCGCAAACATGGACGAAGTTAACTCTGAGGGTAAGGTCATATCCATTTTGCCTGCATTTGACGGCAAAGTTTACGAAATACGCAATACACCTCTAGGCAGATTCAGTACACCTGTTATTGGCTGCAACCTACTTTCTGATGTCAAAGCCGGGTATATCCCGGTTTTTGGCATTCCAAAAATCCCTGGCGACTTAATCATGCAAATTATATCCTTCTTCCGTTACCATACCGTTAATGGAGCAGTTAATGAGGCATTGGTTAATGTTTATTGGGATACAGAGAGCAAAGTATTTGTAGTAGACGCTCCCGAACAGTTCGTGTCTAAGTTTTCTGTACACAGTAACTATACCCCCGATTATTTAGACGAGCGTTACATCCATTTCATGGATATTCACAGCCACAACAATATGAGAGCATTCTTTTCATCAATAGATGATGAGAGCGAAAAGGAAACACGGCTTTACACCGTTATCGGTTGTTTAGATAAATACTTTCCAGAAATCATAACCCGCATATCAAACGGCGGTAAGTTCCATGAAATAAACCCAAGCGAGGTGTTTGATTACATCTCTTGTCCATTCCCTGATGAATGGCACGATAAAGTGAGTTTTAGAGAACCCCATAAAGATGTTGCAAGCAAAGGGGCAGCTTGTGAAACGGAACTGTTCTCCACATATATTATTGATGATGATGCGCCTCGATATGTGGGCAAGGACATGACTTGCTGCTGTGGCGGTGGCTTTGTATGAAATTCGCGTTAAATAAACCCGTTAAAATTGTCATTCTTGGTGCTGGCGGAACCGGGGGCCACGTTGCGCCGCATTTATACCGCCTGCTGCACACACTTGACCGTTATACTAAAGTTATTGTGTGCGATGGGGATATCGTTGAGGCAAAAAATCTTGTGCGTCAAAATTTTATATCAGCCGACTTGGGTAAAAACAAAGCCCGTGTGTTGGCGGAACGATATGCCTCGGCATTTGGTCTTGAAGTGTCGTATATCCCTGATTTTATTGAAGATGAAAACAAGCTTGCAAAGTTGGTTATGCCGGATATGTATCACGCAGACCCATATTCAGACAAGATGGAAAAAGGATTATCTATCTTGATAGGCTGTGTTGATAACAACCGCAGCCGACAATTATGCCACCAGGTTTTCAAAGCCGCCGATGACTTAATCTATATTGACAGCGGCAACGGCGAATACAGCGGTCAGGTGGTTTGCGGTATCAAGCGTAGCGGGAGAACATATTACAAGCCAATAGGAGATGTCTACCCTGATGTGCTTTTGGAAACAGATAAATTCCCAACAGCGTTAAGCTGTGCTGAAGCTGCTGTATCAGCGCCGCAGTCAATCGTGGCCAATATCATGGCGGGTACGGCTGTGGTGTCGTACATTTACAACATCTTGGTGAATGGCAGTATCAAAACCCGATATGTTACCTTTTCAACCAAAACTGTTCATCTCAAGCCCGTTATTACACAAGCGCGAAAAAGAAAGGCGGCGGCTTAGATGGTGAAATATGGCCATTTTTCATAAATTGTATTGGACGGCTTGGAATATTTTTATATAGAAAACATTTAACCGGTCAACAAAGAAGTTATATGTGAAGGGGGAACATATGCGGAAAGAATACGGAAGAAACAAGAAAATCGCCATATATGGCAATTCCAAAGCCATTGCCGAGGCGGAAGCTATTCTTGATACCCTGGAAGGCATGGAAGATCAAAGCGACGGTTGGAGGTTGTATAACGAAGGCGCTATACGCCTAAAAATCCAAGATGCAATCGACACCCATAATATAAAAGCGGGTATATATGTTGATGGCAATATGGTATACCCATACAAAAAAACCATAAGACAGTATGAACAGTTAAAAAAAAGTGGCGAGCTCGAAAAAATGACAAACTACTTCTATGAGTTTTTGCATTTGAACTTCGATATCGCTTACTACAATAAACACGACTATATCTGGTATTATGGTAACGATTTTTCAGCCATGCAAAAAGCAGTGCTGGATACTGCAAAAACTGCGGGTTGGCAAACAGATATACAGCGTATATTAAATAACATTCAAGGCCGATCTATCCAAGGAGATACCGCAGTGGTGGCATAGGTAACAATATTACAAACAGTTTCACAAGGAGAAGGGTTGGTGTTAAGGTGCTGACCCTTTCTTGTGGTTATATTTTGAGAGGAGTATTCCATTTATGAAAATAAGTGAGGTGCAATTCGTGAATTTTAAAAAGATATGTGATACCGATTCCAGTTAAAAACCCACCTAAGGCTTGCGAGGATTTTGTCGCAAGACAAGGAAGTGCCGACGACGCGGGCCAATAAGGCCCGCTAGGAGGTGCTGACGCAGGAACATAAATGCGTGGCAAAAGACCGCAAGGATTAGGTGGGTTTTTAACTGGAATCGGTATGAGGAGTATAACGAGTTTACTCCTTTGTACACAGATAATGAACTCAGAAAACAAATGGAGTCTGTGCTTGCTGCTCAAGGATATTGGAGCGGAATGAGTTATAGGTACTATTTGAATGGCGACGATTGGAGAGCCGAGCAGAGATTCATTGCAACAGGCTACTACGTTGAAGAAGGAGAAGACGAGTAAATGGATTCAGAACGAGTTTTGTTTGTACAAAAATGTGGTGAGCTGCTACACGCTGCAAAGCCAAGTCTTATATGTTGTGAGCTAAAGTTAGGTAAAAACATCCCATACAAAGCCAATAATTCCAGCTTTATGCCGGATGGCGAGTATGTCGTTGTGACATGCATTAACAAGCACATATATACGATATATGTTGACGGAAACAGTCTTGCCACCATTGCTGCTGCAATTTTCACAAAAATGCTGCATAAATAAACAGACACTCTTACGACATTAATAATGAATAGGAGTAATCACATCCGAGTTGCAACTGATGACCCTTGGGCTACACCCGTCTACAAAGACGACGGAGGAGAGTTTGTTGATTTTACAAACACCTTATTGAGGGAATTGTTAGGGAAAATATACCTGACGAATTTTAAAGCAGGAAAGGCTTTATCATTCCTCTGACATTTAAGTATGTTACAAAAGCATCCGTTACATAGCCTGTCTGATAATGGATGCAGGATGGCTCATATGCCGTCAATGTCTTACAAAATTATAAGAAAGATCGGTGATTTACCATGTTGTCAAATATTCAGCAAGCCAATAGTGGAACCCCACAAATTCAAATCCCATTCGCCATTGCTAAACTAGGTGAATCCGCCCGTATCATAAGGCAAGCCATCAGTGAACTCCCTAATTTACGTAGACGGCTTGAAAGAAATAAGGGAGTTAAGACCAGGGCCCGTGAGATATACATCGATATGCAAAACCATCAAAACAGGCTTATAAATGCCTTTAACATCGCCGCACTATCCTTATTGGAAGCTGAACAGGATGAGTTGGCAAACCACTCTGTCATGCTTGGGCAATCCATCAAAACTTTTAACCTTATGACACCGGATTATACAAAACTATGTACTGTTTTTGAGGAATACTTGTCCGGCTTACCGATTGAGGAGCAGCATGACTCGGGTACTCTTACTGACTTTACAACCGACGGCACAGACACATCCACCAAAGCGCAAACCACTAACAGTCATATAATTGCCCGCCTTATGAATAACGTCCGCATGGGATATTACCCAACATGCACGGATAACTTGGCCCATATTATTCGCGGGATGAACTTCCCGGAAGGAATAACTTTAAACATGATAGACCCCTGCTGTGGCTGTGGACTTGCTTTGCGTTTTTTATCAGAGGGCGCTTCGGATAATGGGATTAACAGCAAGACCTATGGCATCGAGCTGGATAAATACCGTGCCGAAGAAGCATTGACAAGGATTGACCGTGTGGGGTTTGGATCGTATTTTCATAGTCGCATCAGCAACGAGGCATTTCATATAATGCTGCTTAATCCTCCATACATGTCGGTTATGACAGAAGGCGGAAACAACACTAGAAGCGAGAAAAGTTTTCTTGTGGATAGTGTCAGCAATCTTATGATGGGCGGTTTGCTTATTTACATCATTCCATATTATCGTCTGACAGCAGATATCGCTAAGATGCTTTCCGATAATTTCAGCGACATTAGCGTGTGGAAGTTTACAGCCAGCGAATTTAAGAAGTTCAATCAGATAGCGGTATTGGGTACAAGGCGAAAAAGATTGGATGGTTCCGATATGGTTTCTTCGATTACATCATTGGTGCTTGAACCAGATAAGTTACCGGAAATAACAGAATTGGCTACCGCACGCTATCAACTCCCGAATATCGCTAAAGATGTTGCACTGTTCAAGGGAGCGCTCTTTAACGAAAGTGAGCTTGCGGAGCAACTAAGAAACTCAAAGGGCTTTTCCCGCTTGTATCAGCGAAGTGGACTGGACGGCATCAATAAAAGACCGTTGCTGCCGTTAAATATCAGCCAGATTGGTTTGGTAGGCGGCAGTGGACTTATAAATGGCAATGTTGAATGCGACTATTCCCACATAATAAAAGGACGTATCGTCAAAGTAACGCATAGCTTTGAAAATGAGAAAACCGACAAAAATGGGGAATTGATACACACAACAATAACAAAAACAACAAGTAATAAACTTATATTTAACCTGCTAACACCAGGCGGGTTTATATCGCTGACAGATTACGGGAGTAGCGACGCGGTTATAAGTTATGACGATGGCTCAAGCGAAGACACAGATTCTCGCCTAGGTAATTTCAATTCCGGTGGCAATGAAGCGTCGTTAGATGCTGATAACACCCTTGACACTAATCGTAACATCCTTTTTCCCTTGGGTAGAACGGTAATAACCCGTGAGGCACGTGAAGTGCTCAACGATAACGACATTCAAACTGCGCTACAACGCCATGAGTCAGGCGATTGGGGTAATGTCCCAAAACAAGATTGGTCATCTAATAATAAAGCTGTTAAAAATGGTGAGCGTATCTTTTCAAGCTATCTCAGCTTTGACGAAGTGAAATTTTGGATAATCACTGAATGGGATCGCTCATATACAACGGTAATGCTGCCAACGGAATATTAACTATGCAGGAGGCATTCGACATGTATTCCATATCTCATAGCGAAATAGTAAAGCATGGGCTTTTATATAGAGCTAATGAGCTTTACCAACACGGATACACCTCTATGGATGATGTGTTTAAGAAATTTGAAGCAACACATAATCTTCTTATCCGGTATGAAGACACGGCAGAAACGCTCATTCGGTTCAAAGACGAATGTCAATACCGGTACAAGATAAATAAGGAGTTTGTAATTGCCAATAGACGATACCTGACTGACAAAGTTTTTCGCGACAAAATAAATAGTGCATTCCATTGCATTCAAGGCAATCATAAATTTAGTTTAACACACGCAATTGAGCAACTATATATGCAAATTGATTTTGTTGTGGCTCAGCTGGTTGATTATATAAACAAATCATGTAAATCATATCGTGTGAAAAGACGGAGTGGTGAATATCTTGAATTAACAAATGTTGGCTGCCACGATGCCACATTCGTATGCAATGCAGTCACTTTAGAAGGTTTCCAAGGCTATATCAAAGGGAAAACGGTTATTCGTAGCACATGTCCGAGGCTAGCCAATGATGAAAACTGGGTATTTATCAAAAAGAAAACCGCTGACGGTGTTTTTTATGTGTTATGATTCGAGTTTCAAATGGTTCAAATGAATGAAAATATCCATTAAGACCCTCCCCATCGCGGAGGGTCTTAATTAGAAATGGTAAAAATCACTTATATTATTTAGGAGAGTCACTATGCACAAGTTTTATCAAGCCGTTGATAAGCGGTCACGCAAAGCAATGGTTAACCACCTGAAAGAACATTTTCGTTATTACACGATGAGGTCATGGAACAATTCAAGCTCCTATGCTCATAACATGAAGATTCAAAACCTGAATCTTGACAGCGGCATAAGGAACAAGCTCTATGATTTAATCTATTGCGATGGTTTTTATGACACAATTAACATCTTAATAAACAATTTTGGTATTAAACATAACTGGTTATGGCAGGCCGGGTTTAACGGCAGAAGCGGCGGCTACCTTGTATTGTATCAAGGCGAGGCAACGCCCAGCAAGTATAAAAGCTACTGTCCTGAATGTGGCAAAAAAACTACACAAGCGTATCAGAGAACAGCGGCAAATGTGGAGTATGTAAGCATGACCGCATTGATTTTACTACCATAAATATGGTTGTTAATAGATTTCCAGGCCGTAGTACGGACGATTACGAAGATTATGAAGATTGGGATATGTACGAACTAAGACAACGCGTTAATCTGCTTCAATCTTTCGCCAAACTAGCGGATGCTATTTTAGCTGAAGCAATCTATCTGGCTAACGAATACGAGGCTGGCGAAGAAGAATATACGGTAATTGAAAAACGGCCTGTGATGTTAAGAATGACAGCCGTCTAATAATTAATTCATATATGAGGAGGCGATTATGAATAAAAATAAAGATACAGCGAGTGACACACGGGGAATAATGGCGCACGATAATTTTCTCAATGGAATAAACGGGGAACTGCGGGTTGGCGATACTGTTGTATCAACACATGATGCCAGCCCAGCAGAAGAACATCTCGTAGGTACGATAAATGAAATAGATAAAGGAGGCTTCATTAGAGTAGATTTTTCCAAAGCAAACTATTCGCCATTCCGCTTCGGTGAAATTGTAGCTGCGTTTGATTCATATTTTGATGACAAACTACACATAAGCAAACGCGATCTTGACAATACGCTAATGTGGCCTGATTTACTTATAAACGCAAGTACTTTTTCTAAGGACGAACTAAACGAAATACTACAGTCAAAAGAACTGGCCGCATTTCATTGTAACCGTGTTATATCTGAAATCCTTGCGGCAGAAGAAGCATTGCGCGAATCATTGCGAACCGAAATTAAATTTTACAGCCCTGTTAGCTGCGAACTTCGTTCTAAACATAATGAAAGCAAGGTAGTGCTTACCCAAGAGGAAGCGATGCAATACGAAAACGAATTATCTAAAGCTGCATCTGACACAATTCATATGTCTGAAATGGACCGCGGCTATATGACCGATTTTTATGGGCCTGAGTCCATTAATGAAAAAGTCGAGTCGGTATTTTTCACAATGGAAGCATACGAAGGCAAGTTGTGGGCAGTTTTCACACTTAAAGCGTCAGAACCCCTTACTGATGATGAGCTTGAGTTTATGCGCACGCATTTAACCGATTATTACACCTATTTTGTCGATGATTATATTGACGAAACAGAAATTATCGTTGAGAGCGGCGAAATCCATGTGCAAATATGGAATGATGGCGAGGGTTTTTTCATTGAAACAAAAGAGCAGTTGAATCAGCGGTTGGGTTTGGGGCTACCCGATCTGGCGCCAGAATCGACACTGCGCATGTCCGTTGCCAATGACGAACAGCTCCCGGTGATTTATGAGGAGGCGCTAGATGAATAGTGAACGTGAAATTGGTGAAACAGGCTATCTCAAAAAGCCGTATCGAGGCTATCGCTATTTTGAAATAGTTGGTTTTGATTATGCAACAGGGAAAATCGAAATTGAGTTTTCAAGCGGGATGCAAACCACTGTCTATGATGACGAAATAGAATAATTATCAGAGGAGGATCGACATGATTACTTCCGAATCCCAAACTAATGAAAATCCCAACGAAGTGTTATGGAAATTTTGTGAAGACGAATGTATACCGAAAAATGATGGGCCCTTTATCGTTACTGACGGTGAAGGGTTTTTTTCAATTGGTTATACAAACTGGCTTTACAGAACGCCGGAAGGACAGCTAAAAATACCGGCACACTATGGCCGAGGCATGGATGTTAATTATTGGATGCTAGTGCCGGAGAGTTTGATGTGGACATTATGCAATGAACAGCGTCCTCCCAAAAATAACATGCCTTATATTTTTGATACTTGTAAAGGCGATTATGTTATCGGATATTCTCACGAGCTGTACGAAACAGAAGGAAAATGCCAGGTTCGCGGACATAGCAAAATGTATGTCACACGCTGGGCGGCCTTACCGTTGCTATGCGAGATAAAGAAAATAGACCAGAAGAGTGTCATGGCCCCAAATGTTTATAAAGTTGAGTTTTATATTGAAGGCATTGATGAAGATGCCGGTGAACTAAGACGCAACCTGGCGCAAAGCGTATCGGACGAGTTTAGTTTGCACCGTGTATTCGGTGTTACTGTATGCGTAGATAAGTGATTTGTGCCTAATGTTGTATGCAATTGAAAAGAACAAAGGCTGCCAATCATATGTGGATTGGTTAAGCTTGCTCATATCTTTATCATCCTCTGAAGGAGATAGGTTATTCTATGGCAAATATATGTTGTAACAAATACGCATTTTATTCAAATGATGAAAGCACGGACGAGCTTAAGCGCTTTCACAAAAATCTTTCCGCTATCATGGAGACACCAACGAAAGATAGCACAATCGGACTTGATCTTGTCGTCACAATGCATGGTCTTGATTGTAATAAAATTGCGTGTAAGGGGACCATAGACAATTTAGGCGACTACTCCCCTGAAAGTAATTTCTTCACATTAAACTCCGATACAGCTTGGGCCCCTACCGAAGGACTGTGGAAAGTTGTTACCGCTCAATATAAGGGCGTTTCCTTTGTATATATTGCAGAAGAATGTGGGGCGAACATTTATGTTAATACAGATGCAGAAGGACTTTACTTACCTGAAAGATACTTATTAGAGATTTGCGGCGATGCTCTTATTCCCGATGGTTGGTATGCCAATCAAGAGAAGCCTGATTACCTTGACATTCGCGACTACTTCAACAATTTTGATGATCTCATGGATTATTGCACCGAACTCACAGGCAAGAACTTCGATACTCTTAAAGAGCTGCAAGTCTATATTTCTGACCATTTTGATGAGGAAGCCAACACAATCGCAAAAGTCATTGAATTTACAGATGAATAGGAGGCATTCATGAATAAACTCACCATAGACATCGGCTGTGCAAATCTCGGTGTTGAAAAATATGACGACACCGAATTTGTCATTTACTTGCAAGACAAAAGACCGATTGCATCACTCAAGACATTGCCACAATCCGGCAAGCTGTAAACGATGAGATTACGATACCTGGCGTTGTTTAGTGTATGGTATGGAGTAATAGCAGCATGGATGACTTCACACATAAGATTGTTATTAAGCAATTGATGGAGGGGTTTGATGGATAAATTCATTGGTCTATGGCTATTGGCAAAAGTAGAAGAACGGCGGCACAAATACGGGAATAAACCCAGCGAATCAGACTACAGTTATCGGGCCGCTCAAGACATCATCGCTAAAGCCGCAGGATTTAATCGCAGATGCGAATGGATAGACGCTTTGAAAGCCGAAGGCTACGAAGTTTACCCATAAAAGGTGGTATTTATGCTGAAGCTAAACTTAACGCATTTGCTGGCCTCCGTTCAGGAGTCTCCTTCTTTTGAGTTTCCCGAAATGAACGATGGTACTCGATACTTATTTAAAAACATTTATTGTCGCATTTCAAGCGGTGAAAGTGTTCTATTATCCGACTTAGATTATGATGCATTCGATAATGACGATATAAGCTCTCTTCAAAACTTATATTCCACTGTTTTCAGAGAGAACGGCTACCGAATCAACTGTATAACGAAAGCAGTAAAGCGAGCTATACCGACGTGCAAGACTACGGCCTATATATAAAGATATAAGCCGATTGCTATTTAGGGGGTGATATTGATGTATGAGCTTGAAGGATTTTATGAGGTGCTAAGCTGCATAACTTTGGTAAAAGGACTGCATGATATTAACAGACTTGATGTAATAGGACAATTTAGCGACGTTCTTTCGTGGGAAAGCTTCTTTGAGGTCACTCACGGGATTATATCATCTATCTTTGATGGTTATACCTGCGACTACGACGAAGAAAACGAAGTAGAATTAATGGAGTTCACAGATGATGTTATTTCCAACTATTTCATCCATGCATGGGAGTATGGCAAACTTAACAATTTGCATTACAGCCAAAACCCATATATTCCGCAAGCTAAAAGCGAAATTAATGATTGGTTCTATCGTAGCTGCTGCATAGATTGGAAGCTATTATCTTACATCAGAACTAAAAAGTCAGCTCAAAAGAGCAAATTGCTAATCCATGCTTATACAGGTTGCGGCGGTTGTAACAAGCAGGAAAATCTAGTAAATGGGCTTATTCAGCTATACTCTTGGTTTTCAAATAAATGTAAGGAGTTTGAGGCTATGAAAATTGCGTCAAATAACCTACAAGAAGATATGCCCTTTATAAAAGCGGATTGTGAGGAGGGGATAGCGGCATGAATGCGATTAATGATTTAATTATTCGGATTAACATTCAAGATGGTAGCATTTCTGTAGAGGAACTAAAAAACGGTGTAACATCCTATAAGACGATAACGCCGGAAAGCCTGTTGGAGTGTCTTGGAAAAAGCTATTACCGTGATGGTGTAAACAGTGGTTTATTGCCTAAGAACTGTTTGTCAATAAATGCGTTCAATAGCGGTGAACGGTATGTAACCATTCTTCATCCAATGGACTATGCCGATATCAGCTATGTTGGTACGCAATATAAAGAC
>Ga0123355_10011834_pt1 | contig 13473 bp, 9 predicted proteins | sample TergutEmb28metaG_3_FD_89872 | JGI IMG/M metagenome (GOLD analysis project Ga0123355, IMG submission 89872) | Embiratermes neotenicus P1 segment gut microbial communities from Petit-Saut dam, French Guiana - Emb289 P1 | ecosystem: Host-associated > Arthropoda: Insects > Digestive system > Gut ...
AACTAAATTGCAAGTCTTTATCAATAAAAGTCTGAGGAAAATATTAAGAATTTTCTGGCTGGACCAGATAACAAATAATGAGTTGTGGAAGCGCACGAAACAACCAAGAATAGATTTGCAAATTAGGAAACACAAGTGGGGATGGCTGGGCCATACACTGCGGAAACCAATAGACGACATAACCAGACAAAACCTAGAGTGGAACCCCCAAGGCAAACGGGGCAGAGGGAGACCGAAGAATACGTGGCGAAGAACGGTGCTTAAGAGGCCAAAGGAGTGAAAAAGACTTGGGCAGAAATCAAGTGCGATGCCAAGAACAGAGTGCGGTGGAGGATTCTTGTGGATGCCCTATGTTCTGCAGCGGAATGATGGGACTATTGATTGATTGACAACAGCCATGTGAGTGTAGTTGCTACATAAGCAGAAGCACATGATTTCATGCTCTTGACTACCATCACGTCAGCCCAAGCTAGCTGACCTAATGCCACGTATTTAATGGAAGTAATCCTATTATAACAGTCCCATGATGGTCCAGAAAAAAAATCCCATGTAAAGGGTAAATCCCACTACATGCTTTTTTTTCTCATGAGGGACTTGTGCTTCATCATTGTTAGTAGTGTGCTGCCTGATAACGGAAACTGGAGCATCATCAAAAAATGTTCTAATAAGCCTGTTTTGAATTGACCATATACACTGTGTAGCTTATGTGCAATTTGCAAGGAGAAAGGCAGATTTATAACTCAACCAGAGTACAAAATCTACACTTTTGCTCCTACATCTTCACAACAAAAGAAGAGATATTACTGTAGTTATTGCTGCTAGATCAAATGGGTGAATTTCTGACATGTCTTTTGGACCAGGATTTGCCACTGGTACATCACAAATAGGGTGATTATTTTACCTGACAACTATCAATTGTGACTTCCTGTCAACTAGCTTATATTATGTAGTGAAGTGACAAGAACTAGCTGTTACAAAATAAGGTCCCTTTTACATAAGATATAAAAATGTTTCTGAGCCTTGTTGTGATGCAGCATTCCATGTACACTTCAGATCAAAGTCTCATTTAATGATATACAGCAAGAATTGTTCAACTGAACTGCATCATAATCGTCCTATAAGCACAAAAGATCAAGTGCAACAAAACGATTTGTAATTTGGTTCACTTAGGTAATAAGGCAGAAGTGACTCAATTAATTTTCTCTCAGATTGCTGGAGTACAAATATGGCCATTGCGCAACAAGCCAGATGGTACATTTGACTTGGATGAAATGGAGGAAAAAGTGCGGGATCATGAAGATGACCATGAACCCAAAACATCTCTCATCTGTGTTGAGAACACACATAATTGGTGTGGTGGGAAAGTGTTACCTCTGGAATGGCTGGATGATGTAAGTACTGTACATACTGATTGTGAATGAACACCTGCACTGTGGAGGTTTACCTTCACCTAAGTATTTTAAAAATTCATTTTATACCTTACAGTAATCACTAGTACTCTCCATTATAAAATCAGTATGTTACAGTTATTTATAAAAATAATATATCTTTACTGTCAGTATCACAAAAAGACGTATACATTTCGCAGGCAAAATGCCCAGTTTTTTAATGTTAAAGCTGGAGGTAGATGTAGAAGCTGTTGCCATCGTGGAGTATGACATCACATCACTGGTATATCACTGTACTTCAACAGAAATAGATTCTGTGCCCATTACCAAGATGATCTGTTGATGGTGGTAAAAGCCATTTCTGTAAGAGTTGCAGGAAATGCTTTGCTGTCAGAGGGTTGTGTGTCACAAAGTTGCAGATAACATTTCTTTCTAGTTGAGGATTTAGGTCTTCAGGGATATGACACTGTGTCATTGGGTGAGCGGTTCCAAACCTTTCAAAGGTTTGCGTTGCCTTCATCTTCAGTGGTGAAGCAGTCAAAGCATTCTTTGTGGACCCCTCAACCCTTGGAGATGAAGGCATTACAATCCTTTGCAACATCAGGCACCACATGCCTAGTGAGACAGCATTGCATGCCAGAAGACCTGAATCCACAGCAACACCACTTTGAGATCCCAGTTATTGTCTTCAATTGTAAAAATCTGGGAACTTCAGATGAGATGATACTGTGTCATGCTCACAGCATGGAACGAATCAACTGCAGCCTAGATATTCTCAAGTTAATGTGGTGCAAGTCTGTTCAGTACATTTAAATCTGCAGTGTCAAAAGAAATTATTTCTGTGAAGTGTCATAAGACTGACCATATTGGGATATGCGAATTGATTAATCGACTACAACAAACTACTTAATACCCTCTCACTTTTTTCAGCTGGCAGCACGTGTCAAGAAACTCCACATACCTCTACACATGGATGGCGCTCGACTGTTTAATGCTGCAGTTTACTTAAAAGTACCAGCATCGCGTATTGTCAGAGATTTTGCATCTGCCACATTCTGTATCAGTAAGGGACTAGGTGCTCCTGTGGGTGCCATTTTGGTTGGGGACAAGGAGTTCATACGCAAGCAAGTGTCACTGTGTCTTATTGGTAGGGTTAATCCTCTTGCACTTAAGCTTTTGTGTGATGTGGCGACCCAGTCGGGTTGGTATTTTCATATTACAAGTAAGGTTAAAAGTATGTCTTGGTCAGGTCTGAAAAATGGTTTAGTGGTACTGCATTACAAACAATTCTAAGATGTAACTAAGAGATAAGGTAACTTCATGCTTTTTACTTCTTGTTAATGATGCCCAGCAGAGGAGCAGAACATCAAACACTGCACCATGACCTGTCAGGAAAGCTAAGCCAAGGCACATACATAGGGTATACAGCTGACAGTACAATCTGCTTTTGGAATCTACAGGCTCACTCATAGCATTACTGCATAGCAACCAGTGACACTGTCTGCTCTGCAGTACTCAGTTCCATGTGACAGTGAAAGGGCTCAGGAAGAATACACTGTGAAAGCTTCCTTGTGAGATTTGAAGTTCTTACAGTGGTGCTAGATAAGACTCAAGTCTTCTGGGATGTTACATCAATTGTTCCTATTATGAGCCAGATTAATCCAGTCCACAGCTTTCCATCCTGTTTCTTTAAGATCCATTTTGATTATCATCTTCCCATCTGTGCCTAGGTCTTACAATTGGTCTCCTTCCTTCAGGACTTCCAACCAAAACACTCCATGCCCTTCTCCCTCCTACATGCCATATTCCCACCCATCTCATCCTCTTGGTCTAAAGTACATTAGAACACTCTTTAAATGTGTTACTTTTTACTGTACTATGTATACTTTTTTGGCTACAGGAGTCGACGTTTAAGGAAGGCATTAGGTGGAGGAATGAGACAAGCTGGTATCATAGCAGCAGCAGGAATTGTGGCTCTCGACTCAATGGTTGACAGGCTGCAGGAAGACCACAAGCGAATGAATGCCATTGGGAAAGGTGAGCAGTACGTGACTGCAACTAAGAAGGGAAGTTCCTCAGATGCTACTGGTTGTTTAGCAAGTCAAGACATTCCCTACCTTTTATGGAACCATATGGTTCATTACAGAGTTAAAGACAGCCACCAGTGGCTCTCATCCTCAGCCTGATGAATTGCAACCAGTCTCTTACTCTATTACTGAAAGAAATGTTTCAATATCATGCAAGTTTTGGGGTTGTCATGGTTGTGCTGCTGAAGATTTGACTCTTCTGGGATGTGACATTGCACTGTGGGGTTAGTAGTTCCCGGTGTTTTAAAGGAGCACAGCACTTGCATTTTCAGGGTCAAGCAGTCCAAGAACTAGACAGCTTGACCCTGAACATGCAGGTTTTACAACCCTTCAAAACACCATAAACTACTCATTCAAACAATGTCAGATTACAGAAGAGTGGAGTCTTCGGACACAAATTGAGAAGGATTCTGGCAGCAGTACATTTTGTTGAGGATTAATGGTTTGCTGGACCATGTCCAGTGTCTAGTATGCCAAGCTAACACAGCACTTTGCAGACTGCACCCCTTTTTGTCTCCAGTTGAAACTCTAGGAAGGTCAATGGATTCAGTGACTGAAATTAACTCATCCTATATGACAGTCTCAGTATATCCTCAGGCAAAACTGTGTGAAATGGAAAATTAAGAGTGCATGGTTTGCATGCTTGTACTAATGCAGATATGCCAGACAGTGTTATTACAAGTTAGCAAAGTACCCTGAAAACATATATTCTAAAAGACGTAAAGTATATGCAGTCATAATAAAAGGCTGTAAAAATACATTTCCAGAAGGATCCTGTAATTCTCCCTGACGGTGGTGAGGAATGACTGACAAATGTCAGAAAGTTTATGTAAATAAATACAATATTGTTATTCAATCCTGGTATGTGTGCAGTGGACTGTATTTTTCATTATTTATAATTGTCAGCTCAGAATACTAGGTGACGCATGAAGTTACAAAGCCCAATAATCTGCAGTTATATTCCTTACATGAACATGTGGACAGTGCTTATTATTTTCAGCTGTTGCTGAGTCTGGCAGTAAAATCTTTGAAGTGGATTATGGGAATCTTCACACGAATATCCTCAACATAAAAATCAATAGTCAGCAGATCACTGCTCAGGAATTCTGTGACCGTTTGGCCATGGTAAGGATATAATACTGACTGGTAAAGGTAAACTTCACCCTAGAACTGGCCACAAAGGCCCAGAGGGGGAGTAGATGTATAGCTCTACTCTTTCTTTAAACTCAGCACTAGATGGAGGTGGGTGGTCAACGCCACACTCTGGCTGCTTTACCCCGGAGAAAGACCCAGTACTCATTGTATAGGAGGCTGGTACGGATGGGTGCAGAAAATCTCGGCCCCCCACCGGGATTCAATCCCCAGATCGTCCAGCCCGTAGCAAGTTGCTATACCAACTAAGCTATCCCGGCCCTCCTAATACTGAATGGGGACTTATTTAATCTTAAACTTCTGAAAACAGGCATAAAGTGACGTATCAGTTATGGTCACCAAGTCGTGACATTCTGCAGTCAAGTGGTTGGCACACCTGCTGTGTGTTCAGATCATGGCTTCAAATCTCAGTCCAGAGACTCGCCACCCTAACATATTTTCATGGTTCTCCTCATTCCCCATAGGAAAATCCAGGGATGATAAACCAGATGTGGCCTATGACCTTACTGGATGAATGGGAAGCATGTCTTGTTAAATGTAACTTTTCATGGACGAAAGGGAAAACACGATTCTGTGCAGGTGCAGGCATGAACATTAAAAAACAACAGTAACTACAGCCTTCAGCAGCTGTGTTGTGATTTAAAGGCCAGATGACAAAGGTTAATTACCGTATTTACCCAAGTACAAGATGACACCCTTTTGAAACCTCCAATTGTCAGGAAAATACCTGTATAAAACTTCCTGCACAATTATGTAAGACAACCTCCAACACTGCAGACCATGAATTAGGAAGAACTTATCATCTTACGTTTGGGTCAATGCAGTAATTATCCACTATCATATTATTGAATGCTAAATAGTATGAGTTACTAACAGGGACATTTAATAAAAATACATATAAATAAATGGATGTTGTGTAATGTTCCCAAAAACTGAATAAATATCAATGTATTACAGTGCCACACTTAGATATCAATAAAATAATTAATATGATAATTATAAATAAAATTTTACAGTGCAAGATCACTCTTACTTACAGGTTACAGAAGATGAATCTGCTAAGCTTGGAAGAAACACAGCAATTATCAAGATCTGTCCTATGACAAAGAATGCTGTTCGACTTCTCATGTACTTTGAGATTACTGACGCTGATGTTGAAGCAACAATTGACAAACTGAAATTTGTTATGCAAGAATATGAGTAATCTTGACTACATATGTAGGAACATGATTCAAGTCAAACTTGCATTAGTATTGATCAAATACAGCAACCGTTGATGCATCGTATTACAGGAATGACACATAACCTCGAAACTTGTGCATATGATCCCATCTGGAAACAATATGATTCACCTATGTATACAACAAACAGATCCCCTTGTAGTGCAATTTAAATGTACCAAACTGTTAACAGCAAAAACAAATCAAATATCTGTACTTCAGTTTAATGGTTTCCAAATTTCAACTATTTAGGTCCTCCTCTTCTGGTGTACTGACTGGGAGGTGTGTATAGTTAAGCTCTGCAGTTTTGTGAGAATGAGTGTGCTGCATTTCCAACGGTGTGAACCCTGGGACTGTGTACTGTCTGTATAGGTGCCAAGAAGTGTGGAGGCTGGCGGAAATATTCTAGCAGAAGGGGGGAAAAATACGTGTATAATTTAAACAGAAAGTAAAAATGAAACAAAACTCATATAAGATTAAGATATATATATATATATATATATATATATATATATATATATACAGTATATATAGGCCCTGAAAACTGTTACTGCTGGGTAAATGATAGATCCTGAAGATGAAGGCGTTATGGTCCTTGAAAATGTCTGGAACTGCTCACCGAACCGAACCGCACAACATAACATCTCGGAACACTAACCAACACCACTGTAAGAACTCTCATATCTTCCACTGTTAGGATTACAGGCAAGCACCATGTCTCATTTCCCATTTGTCCTCTGTTAACTGGGTGGCTGCAGCTTGTGCTAATGGAGACCACGTCAAATGTAGCAACCATATAAATTTTAATGTCAAACGTAATTCTGAATTTTTGTGATTAATGGACCTTTGAAAAATAAGCATGTTACACAAAAACATATTACATTTATCATAATGTTTAATTCAGGTCTCATATCAATGAGGGAGCCATAATAGCTCAGTCAGTATAGTAACTAGGCTGTGGGCTGGACAACATACAAGAGTTTGATTACCAGGAGAGAAAAGTTTTTTTTTTCTTCTCCAAAATGTGTAGACCAGCTATGGGGCCTACCTAGCCTCCTGTTCATTGGATACCAGGAGTTCTTTTGTCAGGGGTCAAGTGGCTGGGGCATGAAGCTGACCACTCATCCCTATCTATGGCCAAGGTTAAGAATGAGTGAAGTTATACCTCTGCTCTCCCTACATCTTCATGTTATGCATAGGGTCAATTTTACAATTCTTATCTTATCTCTGTGTGTCTACATGTTCAGGAACAGTTTTGACAGATACTGTATAAATGCCATACTCCTCATATGAAACTGAAACCAAGAAGATACCTTACAATGCCAACAGATTTCCTATAACATTTGAGGTTTCCACAGTGGCAAAGATTCATATTGTGGTCTTTAAAGTTATGACACAACTTTTGTGACCTGAAGATGGAGGTAGTTTCTCCAAGGCACTGGTGTCCACGCACCATACTATACAAATCTGTGATAAACTCATGAGCTGTGGGTGGATGTGGCTAACAGTGTGCCCCACTTACCTGCCATTCCACATTGCACAGTCCCAGTTAGCTGTGTTGAATGTGGCAGGGAAAATGTGAAGAAATGCAAAGTTCTGTTACAGTTGATGGAACAGTGTGACGTACTGTGGGTGTAGTGGTTGAAGAATTACACATAACAAAGATGTAATCAAAGAGTGTCACTATGCCATACATTAATTACCTCTCAACTAAATAAACCAAACAGTTTATTTCCACAATCCCACAATGCAGTGCAAACACATGTGCCTTACATTTTCACTGTGTATTAAAATGCACAAAATAAACACCATGTAAAGACAGCGGTCCTCACACTGTTCTATAATCAGTCCACTGAAGAAGTCACAAGGTAAATCCCCTAACCCTAGAAGTTATGCTTCCCTTCCAGCATACATTACAATCTTGATGTTTGGAATTCAACTTTTTGTGATCACCCATTTTAATACCACTATTTTGACCTTTACTTACTGTTACCAGTGAATATGGATAACACACGGCTGCCAAGTTTGTTTCCAAACTGTCCACTGTGCAGATCACTCCCAGCTCAGGTAAGCTGTACCTTTCATTAGTGAGGTTGATGACTTTCATGCATTATGCAATGAGACTTGCTCATGATTATGTAATGTATTTTATGCTTCTAAAAATTGTATCGCATTTCAAATACACAAGCCATGCAGTTCACATGGATGTTGACAGCAGTGACTTGTTAGAACAAGCATTTTGGCCTGGTTGATTAAGGCCACAGGGTTATGTAACAATAGACAGAACAATAGGCAGCCTTGAACATGATCACCCATATTAGCTTCAAAACAGCCGCCATAGTTACCCAAATATAAGACAATTCCCTTCAAAATCTTAAATTTTCCAGAAAATAACTATACAGGAAGTGTTGAGCTTTGAGAATGATTACAGGCAATGGCTCATTTTTCAAATGATGAATTAGCAAAAAATTCTCATCTTGTATGTGGATAAATATGGCCTACATTGTTGGTACACAAATACAACAGCAGAATCCCCACCCTTTCCACTATCATCTGTTTACTATTTAACACACATGAGCTTTTCTTTGTACAGAAAATTAAATTTGTTGTTCCACATATACAGATTTAGTTTGTACAAAAACCTGTTGTCCAAAATTCATTCAGATGAGAAGATGATCGTATTATGCAACAGCATGATATGGATTATTAGCACAGCCCTTCAGCTGGTATTGTGAATTCACTCTACTAATGATTTACCCTCTCCTGTACCACCACCAAACTTATTGCCACATTATTTATTTGCAAGTAAATTAAGCTCTGGCACAAGGAAGAATGCAAATAAAGATGATGGGAGAGGGTTAATCTTAAGCCATTGGAATGGATGTCACAGAATGATGCAGTACCAAATATATCATTATACATGATTAGGAAAACATTACAGTAACTCAGAGGATTATTAATCAGCTAAGAAGAATCCAACAGATGTTGAAATATTTCACAAACTGGAAAATAAAATTCAAAAACCATCACAAAAATTATACTGATACAGAGAAACAATAATACCTGATTCTTGCTTGGCATTATGGGATTGGAACTTACTATAATACAGGAATGCCTCTTCAGTGTTCAGATCCTCTTGATGGATGAATAAGGATACAACGGTTGAAACGTGTTGTCAGCTAAACAGACGTGTGAAATGTGTAAGGAAAAAATGTAATTACAATCAAATGTCCAATTGAAAGATTTCAATTTAAGATTTTCAGAATACATGCATATGATTAGAGACAGTGACACCATGCAATCTTGTAAACCAGTGTTGTGGAGGAACTGCTGATTCAGTCATTACACTAGTAGTGACACACTGGTAGATCTCTAGCAGACTGCATGGCATCACTTTCCACAAGAATTCTTCTAAAGTACTTTAATACAGGGTAGGCACTAGCCCAAACATTTAGAAGCCACAACTGTTTTTTTTTAGATATATGTTGTAATAATTAAACAACTTACACCTCCATTATTGCTCTTGATCATGCTGTGGTGTCTAAAATCACAAGATATTCATATACAACATATTTTTCTGAAAATATATCACTTCCTACAAATTTTTTTCAAGAGCACCCCAAAAATGATATAAAACAAAATGCAACTGAAATACAAAGTTTCATATCAAAACTACTTAGTACACACTACAGTACAAACAGATGCAACTTGACTACTACCACAGACCACCCACCCCATTAATTCCTACTCGCCCACCTTTCATGCCCATTTTCTGCTCCAATCACAGCTAAGACAATTACAGTTCCTTGCACACATTTTTAAATTGTACTGAACTGACTACAGCAATCAGACTTCATTGGTGGCTATGGGCAGGTTGTTTAGTGATCAAATTTTGGCTGAATGGAGATAAAAAAAAACACATTTACAAAATTCTGGGTGCCATGCCAAATTATCGAGATGTGGTGACATGTACCCAGGATTTGTTGAGCCCTGCCATAATAATCCTAGGTTAGTGTATCACTCAGTTATTTGAGGCACAGGATCTCTTACCTTGGCACTAGATAGAGGTGACAGATCAACTTCTCACCACTTGCTCTGCCCCCAAGATCAGCCCCTCCCCCACACACCAAAATCAAATACTGGATCATCCAGGCCATAGCCTAATCACTATACTGACTGAGCTATCCCAGCTCCCACATTATCAGGGAACCAAATGGAAATATTTAATATACAGTCACCAAAAATACTTTCTTAAAGTAAGCCATTTTGAAAAAACCCTAAAAGTCTATAACATGTTACAATGATGATGCCAGATTACCAAGACCTTACATGAACTGAGAAGCTGTGGAGAAGCCATATTACTAAATCACAATATACAAAATGATGACTGCTTATTGATAGCACAAAAAGTTACTACAGTTAATTGTAGGAGTTTGATGAAACTGGGTCCCCTTGTACCATGGTCTCAAATAACAGTATGTGAGTACAGAACACAAGTGTGAAGTTAGGGTAGAACCAAAATGCTTGGAGAAAAGATTGTCCCAGTGCACCTGTGTGCACCACAAATCCTACACGGACAACTCAGGCTGAACCTGACACTGCAGAGGGAAGCTATGACCTATGACAAAGTCACAAGTCACCACAAAGTCTGTGGTCATGCAGAAGTTCATCATATTCACTCACCTGTCTCTTCGTCATCGGCATCTTCATTGTCTGACTCGAAGGTGTTGTCTGGGATATCATACAGCCGAATCATTGGCTTGTTGGGATCTTTCATAATCAGATATTTTCCATCTTTCTGTTTCATGCAGATATCCACAATACAGCGGAGGATTCCCCACGCATTATCCATATTCAGTGTTATCTGTGTTGCAAACTCATTAGGCTTATATTGTTGTGTACCCAAGATCACGTGTTTGGATGAGTCTCGGACATGAGCACGAGACACATACCTAGAATTAGAATAAAATAGTTTGTAAGATTTCAAGTTTCCATGCCAGTAAGTTGCCACATTTCTCTTTTTTGGGATACCATGCCACTTAATTTGGCACACAGGTTGGAACAGTTCAGAGGATCATGCTGCCTCCACTTTCAGGGTGGAAAAAGTGAAATGTGTGCACAGTATACAGCAACAGTAAGTATTTGATTTGAGCTTCAAACAGCAATGTTGCTGCTGAAGATCTTGTGGGATGTGACACTGTGCTGTTGGGCAAGTAGCTCCCATTGTTTTAAAGAACTGTGCTGCCTTCATCTTCAGGGTAAAGAAGTCCAAGTAATTCTCAAAAGATGGCGTCCATTCACACCTGGTATAATACATCCGCTCTCAGGTCAGGCAGGTGCTGGTGGGTCTGCAGATCCTGTTGGTAGCTTGTGACAGGATACAGTGGCAGAATTGCAGAAAGTGGGGGGAGAATGTTGTAGTTCCTTTGCTGTGGGAGGAGGGATAGGGAACCAAGAAGTTCAGTTTTTTTATTCCTATGGGAATGCTGGGACCTGAAAAAGAATGCACTCGATCCTACAAAATGATGTAAAATGCTTGCCCAGTGACACAATGTCACATCCCAGAAGAATGGTCTCTTCAGCATTACTGCTGTGTGAACATCAAATATCACAACCTACATAAACTTTGGTCCTCTGACCAAAGTACCATATTTATTCAAATCCAAGACAAGTTTTTTCCTTTAAATTTGGCACTCAAAAATGTGAGGTCATCTTAAATTCAGTATGAAGTGCTGAACCAGACTGCACCAAACCTGACTGTTCTGACCCAGACTGTGCAGAGCCGAACTAACCCCTGCATCACCCAATTGTCAAATTTAAACAAGAGAGGGAACAGAGCAAAACTGCAGTTACATGACACGTCTTCTTTTTGGAAATTTTCCATCATATTTATTTTTTAAAGAAGCACTCTTTTCAGAAGCCAGCTTGGTTTTTGTTTTCAGGCAAAGATGCAACTAACCTGATGTACCCCTTACACTAAGCTATTCTGTCAGTGGGCAACCTAGAAACAGTTACTTGTTAAGATATGCACCTCAGAAGAGATCTAGTCCAAGGGTAGTAACAGGAAAATGGCTACTGAAAAATTAAAAATTAACTACATGGGTCAGAAATAAAACCTAGACCAATCAACAAATTAAAAACCATAAAAACAGCCATGAACTGAGACTGTTCAGACCAGAGATACAACACAAAAATCCAGAACACACCTACTCAAAATTACATACATTCATAGGTTCATGTAAGTTTATAAACCTAGAAACATAAATGCACTGTTTAGTCAATGACGATCATAAAAGCATGGCAGCACATCTCACCAGCTGTAACTGCAAAAGGTTTTATTCAGTGCTGTATATCCAATGCAGTAGATGGGACTGATGATACGTTGTAGAATAGCAGTGAAGAGGATGGGAATAATGTTAGGGGGAGTGTGAGGAAGATGAAGATGGAGACAGTGACACTGATTGGTGAAGGTAGATAGAATCTGACATACTTTGTGTATTAAATGTACAAAATTAACAGTAAAATATTTTTTCTTAGCAGAAGTTTTATTTTTGGGGGCGTCATCTTAAAATTAGTCATCTTGCATTCAGGTAAATATGAAACTTATGGGACACTGGTTTCACCATAAATTGTGCAGTTGCGATACCACTTAACATGTCTATGTGAAAAGCATAGTGACTTCAGGTCTGAGAGATACTGATATTGCAAAAGAGATGCCCAACAATGAGCCTCACATTTGGCACAGTGTGAGCAGTTAATTTTATCTCTGTATGCAAATAAGGAAAAGGTGCAGAGACACCCTGGCTTAGAAATATGGATATGAAGGCAGCTCTGCCAGCTGTCCAGTGTTGTCACATTGTCAGTTGTACACACAAGTGGCACGTGTCACGCTATCTGCAAAATGGTTGCCAGCAGATTACAGTAATTCTAGTGTAAAACAAGGAGTCTCTGCATTTAAGCACCAATCCATGGGAAGTGAAGGTAAGCTACACACATTCTTATTCTTAACACTACACATAACTCAGGCCATTTTATCCCTGAAAATGCAAAGTTGTCCTTGTGCACACCATGAATGCATGAGGGGCAGCAGAGGGACAGTGCCACTCATTAACCTCACCATTAGAGAGGGGTGAGTGGTCAGTTTCATGCCCTGGCAACTTCGTTCCCAAAGACAGAACTCAAGGAACTGGGTGGGGCCCAGAGCAGGTGGGTTGATTTGAATAAGACACATACCTCTAACCCCAGCGAGGAATCAAACCACGATCTCAGTTATCCAGCACATAGTGAGGTCACTACACTGACTATGCTATCATGATTCCCTACTTCATCCCCAAAGAAAAGAAAGCCTCTTGTCCACTGTTTTTTAATCCGGGTTGCTAGCACCCTCTGTGTGTGACATGCCAAATTTTTCTTAATTTTACAGCAATATTACAATAAATATTTAATTGTATGTCTTTCACTCTATAGTTAGTGTGTACCTTACATTTAAAATAAACTTACTGACTTTAACCTTTTGGCATCGGAATTATTTTTTTAATTTTAGCACACCCTGTATATAAAATGTGAATAAAACAGGAACCAAATATGTTAGAATTATGAAACAAACTGCATTTTGAAGAGAAAAAA
>Ga0123355_10011835_pt1 | contig 13473 bp, 8 predicted proteins | sample TergutEmb28metaG_3_FD_89872 | JGI IMG/M metagenome (GOLD analysis project Ga0123355, IMG submission 89872) | Embiratermes neotenicus P1 segment gut microbial communities from Petit-Saut dam, French Guiana - Emb289 P1 | ecosystem: Host-associated > Arthropoda: Insects > Digestive system > Gut ...
GACGGGGATCGGCGGATTAAATCATCGGAAAATGTAGAACAATGACAAATGCTAAACATTCAAACAGAATTATCCACGTTGATATGGATATGTTTTATGCAGCCGTGGAAATCCGTGACAATCCCGATTTGGCCGGGAAGCCGCTTATCATCGGCGCACTGCCAAGCGAACGCGGCGTTGTTTCGACATGCAGCTATGAGGCGCGGGAATACGGCGTACGTTCCGCCATGAGCATTAAAGAAGCGTACCGCCGCTGTCCGGATGGGATTTACATGCACCCGAATCCTAAAAAATACAGGGAAGCGTCCCGGCAAATCCATAAGATATGGGATCATTATACAAATATCTGTGAATATATATCGCTTGACGAGGGATTTTTGGATGTCACCCTGACGGCACAGGTATTCGGTGGCGTAAGCGTTGTCGGTCATGAGATCAAGCGCAGGGTCAAAGAGGAAATAGGCTTAACATGTTCTGTTGGCGTAGGATACTCCATGATGTCAGCAAAGCTGGCCAGCGAAGAAGATAAGCCGGACGGTTATTTCGAGATACTGACACCGGAGGTGCTGCGGGAACTCATAATCGACCGCAATGTCAGAATCATTTACGGCATTGGAGCAAAGACCGCGGAGCGGTTGCAGAGCATGGGCATTACAACCGTTCGGCATATATATGAGAACCGCCAAGCGGTAATTAATCTGCTTGGTAATCATGGTAAGCAGATTATTGAGCTGGCGGATGGCATAGACCGGCGCAAAGTTAATCCAAACGCTGAGCGGAAATCTATAGGTAACGAGCATACGTTTCAGGAGGATCAAACAGACTTTGATTATCTGAAAGACGTCCTCCTGCTGATTGCCCAAAAACTCAGCTTTGATATACGTGCAAAAGAACTGTACTGCCGCACCGTAACTCTCAAAGTGACATATGCTAACATGCAGTCCATCACGCGCTCCGTAAGCGGTAAGGACACGAACAGAGCGGCGGATATCTTTGATATCGCGTCCGCTATGCTTGACAAGATAGACAGGCGGCCAATCCGTCTTGTTGGTATATACCTCAGCGGTTTTACCACAACGCCTCAACATCAATTGTCTATGTTTGATGATGCGGTCAAGACCGAGCATCAGGACAAACTTGACGATACTGTGACTCGGCTACAGATGAAATATGGCCGGAGCATTGTCAAAACAGGCGCTGAGCTGCTTGCTGAGAAAAGGTTCGATCAGACAGCGCCTTTCGACGATGAGGACTAGGGCGCACCGGGATGTATAATCCCGATGCGCCTTAGTGTAATTACCAACCGCTGCGCGGCAATGTCGGCCTGCGTGGATTAAAGATAGTCGTCGCTGTGGTCGCGTTTCCGATCACCCATTCCGATGTGCCGACAACCCTGCCGCCGACATCAACCTTGTTCGCAAATATCATACCGTTTGGCAGGAACGCCTGATGCTCGGATAGTACATCCACATAGATACGCGGACGCTCAATTGATGTGAACCCAGCCGGGACTTGGCCGAAGAACAGTGTTATCTCCGTTACATACTCACCGGCCCCAAGTCCAAGATGCACGGGGCGCAGCTCTATGACATTGTTGCGCAGCGTCGATAGGTTATCTGCAACCACGATCTCGTTACCTCTGTTCGTGACAGCCATGACCCTGTACCGTAGCGCGTGGCTATACGTTCCTGTAATCAGCCGATCCACGCGGACGGCGTTAGTCGGCAGGACATCACGCCAGAAGAAGTCCGCAAGCGGAACAGTAGATTCGTTGCGGACATGTTGTATAGTATAGAAGATGTTATGGCCCTGCATAGCCTCGCTCGGCCCGGTTTTGCGGATGGAAACGCCCATGTTCGCTGAGAAGTTAGGGAACTCCACCCGCACAATCTGACGCTCAAACTCGATCTCGAAGTGAATTTCCTGCGGGTTTATCATGTAAAAAGCCGGAGCCGCAACCTCGCGTGCGATATACCTACCAAGAGGCAACGGACGCGAAACCGCCATGCCGCGCTCGTTGGAGATTATGCGATCCACAAGATTGCCGGTGCGTGCGCTGAATATTTCAAAGACCGCACCGGCGAGCGGAGTGCCGGCAGGCAGCCCGTTGTGATAATTGGCGTCACCGGAAATTTTGAGTATCTGCAACTGACCTGCGATGGGCGTGTTCTCCCATACAATCTCCGTAGTGCGGCCCGCGACAAATTCAACTGTACGCGGCACATCGTCGCGAGAGTAGCCCGGAGCCGGACGTGTTTCGCGGATGGTATAACGCCCCGGAGCGAGGATTGCTGTGAAGTCAATCAATCCGCGATTGTCTGTGAGGAAAACACCGACAACCCTGTTGTTGCTGTCGAACACCATGAACTCAACTCCGTAGATTGGCTCCCTTGTAATAGAGTCGATCTTCAGAAGCCTGAATCCGGCAAGCTGATGATTTACCACCTCGAGAACAGCTTGTTCACCGGGGGTAACTGTCACTGTGTGAACAGTGTCGTCCAGTTGATAGCCTGGCAGCGCCTGTGTCTCTGTAACATGATATACGCCGGGTGCGAGGTGATTGAGATTAATGCGGCCCTCACTGTCAGTCACAAATCTACCGTTAGCTGAGAGCTGCGGACTGTTAGCAGGCGTACCCGGTTGATTACCGTCCTGCATCTGACCGGTGACCACTCTGCCATCAGCGTGACGTATTTCAAACTCAACACCGGCGAGAGGCAGACCCGTTTGCGCGTCGGTCTTGATTATGAGCAGTCCCGATGCCGGTGTGTTCTCGACAATCAGAACATGCTCGCGCTGTCTCACGGAAGCGTCGATGGTAAACGAGATTACCTCACGATCAATGATAAATCCGGGCAACGCCCTCGTTTCACGCAGATAAAAAGTCCCGTCCTCTATTGTTAGCAAGTGGATTAAACCGTTGCTGTCTGTCACAAAATCATGGAACCCTGTCTGCGGATTGACCAGCCTTGCGCCGTTCGGACGCGTGATCTCAAAGACAACGTCCTCAAGCGGCGCTCTTGTTACGCTGTTGATCTTCCTGATGGTGAGTTCCGCCAGACGTTGGTTATATACGGTGACGACAGTCGGTGCGCTTGGCCTGACCTCTACCGTCCTAGTCGCGTCTGCACCTAAGATGAATCCGGGCGGCGGCTCAATTTCCTGCACTATGAACCAGCCCAAAAGACCCTGAATCTCTATGACACCATTTCTGTCGGTAACGAACTCGCCGATATGCTCACCGTTCTGCCTCCTTACTTCAAAACGCGCACCGGCAAGCGGGGTTCCGCCGTCAATGTCACGTTTATTGATTATGAGGCTCGACATCGGGCGGTTCGTGAAATCCAGCCGGTAAGTCTGCCCCGTTGCGTTGATACGGATTGTCTGCGGGATCGAGTTTAATTCAAATCCGTCAGGCGCTTGGATCTCCGTTACGATATAACTACCGGGCGGCAAATGCGGGATCAGGATTTCGCCCTGTTGATTCGTTCGGAACAGTCCATTTGCCGTACCCACAACCGCGCCACTGCTGGCGGTCACACGGAACTCCGCGTTTTGCAAAGGCCGGCTTGTTACTTCGCAGCGTTTGGTAATCAGCAGACCGCCGTAAGGTGAGTTGGAAAACTCCACTTCGACAATGCTATGTCCATCCGGGCGTAGGAACACGTGCTGAGTGTTATTCACAGACAGCGTGAAGTTGTTCGGCGGGATAACTTCCTCAACGACATATGATCCGGGAACCAAGCCGGTGATGACGATAATACCACTGCGGTTAGTGGTAAATCTCCCAATTACCGTGCCGCGGGTTCCACTTTCGCCCGCCGACGTGTGAATTAATTCAAACGTGGCTCCTTGCAGAAGTTGACCTGTGACGGCGCAGGATTTTTTAATGATGATAGAATTAAGGGGCCAGTTAAAAATCCCTTCGCCAACCATGTGAGCATCGCCGTCGGTGACTTGTATGTTCCTTGTGAGGAATTGCACAAGTTCCTCATACGTCATGGTATCCAGATCATCACTTGGATTTTCGGGGTTACTGTTGTCTTGATTGGGCGGCGTGGGCGGCGGCTCCTGCTCTGAGTCGGATTCTACAGGTGTTTGGGATTCCATGCCCATGATCCTGTCTAAAAGTTGATAGGTGTTGTCACCTGGAGCGAGGAACACACGATAACTGTTAGACACGTTCAACGCCATGCCCGGCGCGGCTCTCGTCTCAGTTATCCGATACCAGCCGACATCGACAAACGGTATAATAATCTGACCGTTGCGGTCGGTGACAAAATTACCGATAAGCCTAACATTAGCGGAGTTAGGCACCTCAAATTCCACGCGGAAATGCGTCAACGGAACCGGCCTGTGTGTCAGTGCGTTCATCTTGGTTATGACTAATGTTGGCAATAAGGTGTTTTCAACGATGAGCAGATAATCCTCGTTCTCGCGCACCTGTATAGTCCATGAACGGTTCTGCTCAAGCGGATCAAGCCAGTAGTTTCTCGCCGCGCGGGTTTCTATAATCCTATATGTCCCCGCGTATTTGTACGGCAGCACAATCTGTCCGTTTTCATCGGTGCGAAACGGATTACCGGTAAGCATCCCGCGACCGGGATTGTCGAGCTTCTCAATTGTAAACTCAGCGTTTGGAATCGCCTCTCCCGTCACAGCGTCGCGCTTTTGAATTGTGATTGTAGGCATCCGGGTGTTTTCAAAAGTGACAACGTTATTCTCACCCTGACGCATAGTTACGCGCTGCCAGTTGGGATCAGCCAGATGATATCCTAGTGGCGCAACAATCTCCGTTACAATCAGCGTTCGCTCGGCATTACCCTCAAACAACGTCCACGGTATCGTTACAGTGCCGTCAGCCCCAGTAGTAAACGGTGAGCCGGTAACTGTCTGACCGTTCTCAAAAGAAACCTCAAACACAGCTCCCGCGAGCGGTTCCTGCGTGTCCCTGTCGCGCTTGATGATGGTGAGGCTTGGGTTGATATAATTGCGAATGGTCACGCGGTTATTATCACCGGGGGACAGCACAACTTCACGCGGGTGTGGGTTCAACACGTACCCTGATGGGGCTTGGATTTCGGTCAGAATATATGTCCTGCCGGGATAAAATTCGTTGCCGTTTGAGCCGCGCCCGAACACAGCGATGCCATCAGCGCTGGTTGTTGCTTGCCATGTTTCATTGGTGGTGGGGTCGCGGAGTTCAAAAATAGCTCCGGCAAGCGGAGCGCCGGTATCTCCGTCAATCTTCAACACTTCCAAACTGGATTTAGGTGTGTTAAAGAATACTACGGACGGGGCGGGCCTTGTTGGATGCCCGTCAATCTGTCCCCAGCTTACATTCACGCTTCTGTGGTAAGGGTAATTGCGCATAAATCCAGCGGGGGCTTGCAGTTCTGTGATTGTGTAGTTCCCCGCGGGCAGTCCACGGAATACTAATCGGCCATTTTGGTCTGTTGTTCCGACCATGTCAATAATCTGCGGAGCGTTTCCTTCAACAAAAAATCCTTCTATGCGGAAAGTCGCATCGGCGAGGAAATCTCCCTCAATGCCATTGTTTATAGCACGTTTGTAAACCACTATTTCCGAAAATGGGTAATTCTCGAATGTCAACATGATCGAATTAACGCCACCGATTTCGATTATTTCATAGTCAATCACGATATGCAGAACCTCTCCGGTAACAGGGCATTGAATCGGAGTGCCTTCCGCTTCCACAATGACATTCGGCGGCAGGAGCCAGAAGCCATAAGCGGTATGCTGTGGAAGCAGCGAGTAGCCCTGCGGCGCTCGTTCTTCTTCGACCATGTAGAACCCGAATGGGAGGCCGGTTATCGTCCACAGACCGTCCTCAACCACATGCGTTACATTGCCAGGTACAGCTGTCGCCGCTCCTGCGGTCAGGACTTGTGAGAGGTTGATGCCGGTGTTATCCATCTCCCATATCTGGCCGTCGCCTGTGACCACCTGATGGCTGCTCATGCCTCTAAGACGCATTAGCGCGCCGGGGATACGTTCACGAGTCAGCGCGTCGATTTTCTGGATACGGACAGCGGTGGGCGTGGGTTGGGGAGTCGTCGGGCCATTGCCGTTTGGCGGCGGTTCCGGCGTATCGGTCATCGCCGCGCTTGCAATCAGTCTTGGAATATAGAAGAGCATCGTCTGAAACTGCGCGGGGTTTGTTGATGACTGTCCTTCCCAGACCCGTCCGGCATAATTATTGTGGATGCCAACGACTTCAACACCGGCGAGCGTTGGGTCTGAACCCTCCGGCACAGCCAGTCGAAAGCTAAAATCGCTGGTGAAAAGATTATTTGTCGGCAAGTTCGGATATGTTGCAATCACACTGCCGTCGCGTATAATTTGCGTACCGGCCGGAGTCCCGGACTGCCAACGGAACATGACAGGGCTTGGCCGACCGGCCGGGATGTTCTTTCGTACATTGAAAATATCAGAAACTATAAAGCCGTTGTCCGCGTGTCCCATTGCCAAAGTATTTTCCACACCATTGATTTCAATGAAAAAAGCAGGATCGAGAGGTATAGATTGCGGATCATTCATAAGTTGGAGCGCGTATTGAAGTATACGCGGTGTCGCGCCTCTAAGATTTTCTTCTACCATGTGCATTGGTTGGTTAGTTGCCATCGCCATTACAATTCTCGTTATATATGAGGCGTCGCCTCCTGTAAATCCGTTATTAAACCACCAGGCGTTGTTGGGATGGCCATAGCGCATAATTAAGCGCAGCTGCTCATCATCATGCTCTCTTGTAATACCCGATGGCCGGTCTGTCGGCGCGGCTAAGTGCGGATCTATACAGAAAGCTTCGTACACCGCGCCGTCAATGTCAATTACATATCGCGCGGTACGTATGTCTCTCCAGCTGTTACCCCAAGCGGATGCACGCCCTTGGGCGAGAGCGCCGGACCATCTTTGAAGGTCACTTAACCTAAAGGATACGGGCCTGCCTGTTAATGACGATGAAGCGGGAGCGATGGGCTCTGATTCCGCCGCAGATGCAAGTAATGGCACCAGCCCTAGCATCATTACAAACGCAAGGAACGTAAATATCAATTTCTTGCTATTCTTTTTCAGTCTCAACACTAATAATTTTCCTCCTAATTTTCATTATCCATAAGAAAACGGCTGAGCGCATCCCTGCAACTCCGCCGTTTTTCGTTATGCCTTGATGATTTATGGTGCCTAACCTATAATTGACGTCGGCGGCAAGAACCCACTTGGGCCGAGTGTGGTCATAGACGACGTACTGCTTGACGGTGCGGCGCTGTCCGAGATATGAAAGCTCCTGCTCATACCACCACCGCCGATGGGTACTATGTCGCTGCCACCTATGTTTGTACTCTGCTGCACCGCACCCTGTCCGACATTGTGCATGTTGATCGGATTACCGATGTTCGGCGCGTTTACACCCATTTGCAGGGTATCGAAGCGCGGAATAACATTCGGATTCTCCAGCTCAGTTGATACGGTTGGCCTCCAATGATTCGGGTTCACAGGCTGCGGGAAAAAGAAGCTTACCTGCTCTGTCTGTATAACGCCACTGAAAACTCCATATGCAGGCGGGCGTAGTGACACCATAGCGTCCCGGCGTATGTTCGCAGTGTACACATTTGCTGGAACGAGCCCGTCAAATGTTGTGGGACGTCCGAGGTCATAACGATAGTCCATGCCGGATGTGAAGTGATAACTAAATTCAAACCTTTCCCAAACCGGTGCATGGACACCGCTTGCATTGACCGGGCTCTGCATATCCGCCGGGCTGAACCCGCCATGCGGCGAGGCAGCGTAGGCGCTAATTCGTAATATCAGCAGCAATGCGATAATTGCCCCTAATATTAAAATTCTATGTTTTCTTTTTATTTGTCTTTTCAAAAAATCTCCTCCTTATTCAATTTCAAATGCAACCGCAACTCTGCGCAAGTTCGGACGGTACTCCACGCACGTCACAAGTGTCAAGCGATTATCTCCAAACTGCATAAGCGGCTCAAAATCATTTTCGTCGATCTCATACACTCTTGCGACGGCGTATCTTCTCAAAACGCCTCCGGCGTCAAGCGTCAGAATATCGCCTTCACGTAAACTCCGAACAAAGACAAAGAAGCCGTTACTTCGCCCCCGGTTGTGGCCCACCAAGCCTGTGTTGCCTTGATTTATACCGGTAAAACTGAAATGGCCGGCACCGTGATCCATCGCCGCCATTGTTGCTCCGGCGTATACGTTGATGTTCCTGTTAAGCCACTCAACTGTCAACCTGCCTATGCGCTCACCGTAGACGTATGACTCATGACGGATCGCCCCGACTTCTGATAAGCACCGTGGGCTAATATGAATCTGTCTGAATGCAGCGGTTTCCACCACCCGTGGATCAAAGTGTATAACGCCGCCGGAAACGGTTGTCGAGTTTGTGTCAAAGTGAACCGCACTTTCATCACGCCTGCCGAAGCCATAGCTTGGGATAGCGGCGGCGTATGCGGTTTGCGAGACGCCGAATATGATGCAGACTGTGATAGCCAAGCAAGACACCTTTTTCGCAAGTTTCTCCTTGCCTTTTTTACCTACGAAATATGCAAGCGCGACGAAGGCTGCGAATGCCATTGTGAGTATAATCGGAAAAACAATGCTATTCCTCCGCTCATAAACATCAACATCATATGGTTCTTCGACATATGCATCCTGAATTTCTTGGATATAATCATCTATGAACGCTGATTCAACACAGTCCGATGTAACCTCAACATTTATCGCGGGTTCTGATATGGGCAGCCCAATAAAATACACGGTATACTGTACCTGACCGACCGCAATCCGCGAGAGAGTCCCGCAGTAGGCAGCGGTTGTGGTGTAGCCAATAGTGGATGTACGTCTGGCTGTCCCGGTGTACGTCGCCACAGCGGTGAATGTTGTAGGGACATCTCTGTAATCAATCTCCGACGCTCGCTGTGTTTGCCACTCCACATTGTATAATGAGTACGTCCTGCCGCCATCCGTGATGGTACGCGGGACAAGCGCCGTATCGGGACTGGTTAGATGCGGAAACTCCCTGCGCCGGGTAACGGTGTGGCTGCTGGTGGTTGTGCCCATTGATTCATTTTGTATTGTGGATATGTCCAGATGGAGTACGCCGAAATACCCATCCTCGGACATGAACTCCAGCGTGGGGGATAGGAGTTGCATCACAGTTGTCAGATCATTCGTCCGTGTGTTGACTGATACAACCTCCGCATGTTCCCGTGAGCTATATACCGGCATTTCACGCCGCGTTATCTCGGCGAGTTCAAAACGGAACCCATCACGCTCAAAAGGCGCGCGCCTGATGTTTTGGGGATCATCGTTTTCGCTGAGTTCGTATACCCGTATAATCTCCCGGTGTCCGTACTCGCGATTCTCCCACACGCTGATCGGGTACACTTTGTTGGCTAGAGGCGCTGACGCGTCCCGCTCATCGTTCGGCGGCAGAACGACGGTGATATTTACGTTATCGCCGCCGCTTGCTAGAGCCGGATCATCAGCAGCCAGAGCCATTAGCGGGGCTGTTATGCAAAGCACAACACCTAGGATCGTTGCGACTATTAATATACGCTTCATTCATCATCACCTCGCTCATTATCGTAATGGTCATCGTCAAGCTGCTGCTTTGGTTTGACAACCTTGAAATAATAACCCGCGCCGCCGACAGCTGCTACAGCCAGTACGATGATGAATATGGAGCTGCCGCCCCGTCCGCTGTCCTGCGGTTCCGGTACGGGTTCAGTTGTTTCAACAGGCTCCGTTTCAGGTGCCGTCATTGGCGGCGGTGGAGGGTCGGGTATTCCGCTCTGAGTCGTGCCATCGTCCGGTTGTGCGAGCGCCATTAAATCCTGCTCTGTAACCGCGTTGAGCAGGTAAACATTATCAGTGTTGCGATGCCGGTCAACAACTATGAAGAAGTCGTTGCCGGCCTCGGTAGTTATGGTGAAAAACTCTTTGCCGTTCTGCTCAAGCATGTTATCAACCACGGTGCCGGTACCCTGCGGCGTGAATGGCTGCAAACCGTCCGGAACAGCCGATTCAGTCACGGGCGGCAGTAATGTTTCTTCAACCTCCGGCATGGTAGTCGTATAATTCGGATTTGTGATAACGATACTGCCGGAAGCTTCGCCGTCCGCGTTGATTGCCTGTATCGTAATGGTTTCAGGGTTATCGGCGTAGTTGCTTAATCGCAGCTCTACATTTGATACAGCGCCGGTTTCGTTATCCCGAATCTCAACTTGTAGCAGATCCCCGTCCTGCAACTCCGCGTCCACGGTCAGCGACGTGCTGGCCGCAAGCGCCGGGACATAAAACGCGCCCATGCAGAGCATGAGCGCGAGTACAATAAATAGTTTAGTCCTTGACATTATCTGTCTCCTCAATATATTCTGTGGGCGGTCCGGCAGTTGCCCTTATCGCGTTGAGTACCGTGGATATATCGCCGGGTAAAACACTTGCCGAGCGCACCTGCTTGATGATCTCATCGTTTTCTAAGGCAGTCTTTTTACGCTCAAGCTCCGGCAACAGAGCCTCAAGCTCCACGATTTTTGCACGGGTCCGCTCAATCTCGCCGCTGATTTTATTTATTTTCGGATTCACGTTTACCTCCTCATGGTTTTAACTTACTATGCGGCCAAACGCAAAAAAGTGCCGCTGCCAGAATGGCGTCTCGAAGGACGTGATATTAACCGGCCGTCCCGCGTGAGCCATTTGACCATTCCCAACGTAGATACCCACATGCGACACAGGGCGTGGCGTGGAATAGGTTGAGTGGAAAAAGACTAGGTCCCCCGGCCTTAACTCGCTTGGATGTATACGCGTGGACAGATTATATAGAGCTGTTGCCCCTTGGCGGCCAACATTTATGCCAATCCCGCTGTTGTTCAATACCCAACTCACGAAACCACTGCAATCAAACACATACGGTCCCGAACCGCCCCAGACGTAAGGCGATCCGAGCCTGAGCTGAATCTCCGCCCACATTAACGCGAATTGTTCATCATTAAGTGCTTCTCCGGGGATGCCGTAGGTGGGCGCGCTGCCATCATCATTCGTCAGCGCAAAGAATAATGGGTTGAGATGCCTTCCTTTTTTTATGACCTCGAAGTGCAGATGCGGACCTGTTGAGCGTCCGCTGTTGCCGGACAGGGCTATCACATCCCCGACGCTGACCATCTGCCCATTGTTGACGAGGAATCTGTCGAGGTGTGCGTATCTGGTTACAAGTCCATCCGCGCCAGTGAGCGTTATAAAGTGGCCATAACCGTCAACATCGTAGCCGATACTCACTGTGCCGTCATGCCCCGCCAGAATCTCAGTTCCGATAGGCATGGCAATATCGACGCCCATGTGCCGATCCTTTGCACCCAGGATCGGATGGATACGCCAACCGTAATCACTGCTGACAAACGGCAGCCAGTTAAACGCCACAGGACTCGCGGAATATTGCCTGTTGCCGCGGCTCTGCATGAGCAGCATATAGTGCTGCCACTGCTCACCGTCCATACGTGGCCAGATGACATTGGTGAACGAACGCGCTGTTAACCGCACGGCCATGATGTGCCACTCGTACTCCTCAGTAGCCTCGTAGACCTCGCCTGTGTCCGGATCGATACGCGTCACGATGCGTGTGCGTATCTCCACGCTCGGTGTAAATGTCAGTTGATATTGCTCGTCAAAAATCTGCCGAAGGATGGGCTCCACTTCGGCAAACGTGAACTCCTGATACACAGCAGTGAGAAACGCCATTAGTTCGAACGGGTTATGGCTGATGTCGTCAATATAATACCGATATTCATCAAAGCCGGGCCAATCGCTCTCCGCGTTCGCGATTTGTATCTGTAAATCAACTTCCCATTCGGAGTAAATCAGCGCCGCGTCGTCGATGTCAGCATCCATCGCAAGATAGCTCGTTGCCAGAACTGTGGTAGCAACGCCGGTCGCCATGTTGGAACAGGATGTGAATAACGCCGGGATGATACTGAACAAAAGGAACAGCGCGGCGAGTATACCGATTACCGCCGGATGACGCGCGGCAAGCCGTACAACGCCACGGATTGTTCTCGTAAGTATGCTGCCGGTCTGTTTTATACGTCTACCCGCTCTTTGCGCATCACGCGTCTCCTGCGCGTATTGCCGCTTTATTTTTCGCCTCTGCGCAACACGTGAGTGTGTGTTGCTTTTCAGCTTGGGACTATCACGCTGGGACTGTTTGTTTATATGATTGATATTCAGCTTTGCAGTCCGATTTCCCAGCTTCGCTGCCTTGCTGTATTGCGTGGTTTTATGCAAGCGATATGCTCTGCGGAGCCCGCCCTCAACGATACGCTCGGCTTTGTGCGCGGCATGCGTTCCGACATTTTCTTGTTCAGCCTCATGTATCTTCTTATGCCCGAAAGCAATGGCGGAGTTTGCACCGGTCTTTATGGGTCGGGTGGCCGTCGAATCATTCATATATGCGCGCTGATTCTTAGATTCATCCTCGAACACAAGCTTTCGCTTGGGTTTTTCGCCGACCATGTCAAAGGTTCGTTCGATCTTAGGGTTATGTTTTTTCGGCGGGTTCTTGTGAACCTTATCCGGATTTTTAGCTGAACGTACTGACTCTGACTGCGTAATCTCCGGTTTGCCGTTAGGCTGTTTTTCTTCGGACTTTGCCGTAGCAGACAGCGGCGGGGATTCATCGGCGGTAAATTTCAGCTTACCCGGTTTATACGAGCGGCTGTTCCCGAAGTCTTGAGCAATATCAATCTGAACCGGAGCTGCGGCGGATTCCTGAGCAGATGCCGGTTCCGTTCGTAATACCTCTGCATCATGCGGCTGTATATCCGGTGTCTGCGATGTGGTTGGATTAGCCGGATCATGGACCGGCTTTGCGGAGTGTTCTGTGAACCGCCGTGTCTGTTCCCGACGCTGGGCAGCTTTCTTGCGATTGGGTGCGGGCTCGACACGAGGTCTGCCGCGCCCAAAGGCGGCGTCACGCTTCACAGTACAAAAATCTAAGTCACCGGACTCAGCGTCGCCGGTGATTTCGGTATCTTCCGAAATATCGCCCGGAATCTTTTTGCGGTTATCTTTTCTCTCAGGCATTTTTTATCACCCCGACACAGATTCCGAGGGCCGGGTATTCAAGAGTGAATAAATCTCAGTATCCTTCGGGAACCTGTCGATGAATGGGATTATGACGTCGCCGTAGAAAAGCAGACCCTCGCCGGGCCCGGACTGCGTAACGTAGGATAGCTGATGCGGCGATATGCCCAGTTGTTTTGCGAGTATTTGTCTGTCGCCACCGGCTTGGTTGAGCATGATAAGAAAATCCGAGTTGTAGAGTAGGGATGCGCCGCCTTGCTATATTTCTATAGTAGGTTTACACAACCCTCTCCCCGAACCGGACATACCCCTCTCGGAGTATCCGGCTCTCCATTATTGTTCAGTTTTTCAAAA
>Ga0123355_10011836_pt1 | contig 13473 bp, 9 predicted proteins | sample TergutEmb28metaG_3_FD_89872 | JGI IMG/M metagenome (GOLD analysis project Ga0123355, IMG submission 89872) | Embiratermes neotenicus P1 segment gut microbial communities from Petit-Saut dam, French Guiana - Emb289 P1 | ecosystem: Host-associated > Arthropoda: Insects > Digestive system > Gut ...
GTCAGTGATCCACTAATGGTCATTCACAATAGCCTCATCTGTAACAGTACCTTCAGAAAGTTGAGCATGATGTTTCATTTCAACACATTACAGGTGAAGATTGTGATTATGATTATCATCATTGCTACCATCATCACCACATCTTGCACATCTGTGGTATCAGATGTAACCAAAAAGAGTTTCCATCATTGTCATACCTCACTAATCACTTTACTATTTCACAAGGACACCATAATTAAATTAAACACAAACTAATATTGATCAGTCATATTTGAAGTCCTTACAGTAATAAACACAAAGAATGCTGCCTTCTGAGATCTGACACCGCATAGCGTGGTAGGTGAATTCATCTAACTTGATCATGCAATAAGTAAAAAATGCCCTGAAGTGCTGGGATGCATCAGTTCCCTTGTTACTTTGGAAATAATGATATATCAGCAGTTTTCCTAACAGCAAGTATCATGCCAAATCATGGGATTTCTAAATCTGAGCGTTTATGGGCAGGCATTTACTCTAGCTAGAGCTGTAAAAGGGGTGAGACAAGTGAGGCCCTTGCCCCAGCTGCAGTACATGCAGGAATGCAACATTAAATAGTAAGAAGTTAAAATATGTACTAACACCTATTTGCAGCCTCAGTGTATGTGCAATTAGCATCACATGAAATGAATAAAAGTAAAACAAACATTTTATAATTATAGCATTTTTGGGGTAGGTAAAGGGGGCGCAGCTCAGTATCGTGCCTGAGACACAGATCTTAAGTTACTTCTCTAACTCCAAGACCTATATAAACTTACTTTCCACTCTGAATCAGTTGTCAGGCTTCATCCCAAGAAATGGATTTGCCACAGGTGGGTACCTATATTGAGACACATTCTAACATCTAAACCATTATAATTCATAAACGACAAAAACATAATGTAACACACTAAAGTCTAATATTGTACACAAAGTTTTATATTGACACATAATATAATGATTTATAATTTTGTAATATTATGATTTAGTATTTTCTACAACCATATAGGTGGACAATAAATTCACAGAAGTCTTCGGTTACTGTTATGAAAATGCAAAAATATAATTATATTTTTTATTATTCTTTACGATCTTTTATGTTGGCATGACAAAGTTTTTAAGGCTATTATTATGAACTTTTCTGCTATTCTAGATTATCTATGAAAACCACAGTGATTCAAATATATATATCTGTAAATGCATTCCATTTTCTTTAAAGATAGTGTTTAGGAAGCGGTTTTACTTCTCTCTTCAAGTGGGAACAATTTTAATAACCTTCCATTGTGTATAAGATTAACTGTGATTAGAGGCTCAATAAAGCATGAGTTCCTTCACATCCTTTCCAACTCAATACAGAAACAGGTCCATTTCCAAAACATCAGTTTTTATAAAAGAAACTATCACAATCGATAAAGTTAAAAATAAGGGCCTTCAGCACAGTATTCTTTTATTAAAGGTCAGTCTGATTGCTCAAGACATGGCACTCTTCCAACAACTGTTTGCTCTGCAAGAGGCAATATTGGAATTTGGAGAAGAGCTTGAATATTGTCAAAGCTCCAGTGAATCATCACCCTATGACTCGCCGTGTTCAACTCTGTCTAGCCTCAGCCCAAGTGACAGTGATAGCAAATGGACCAGGGTCAGTAACATTGTTTCATGAATTGTTGTTAAAATTTTACTCTAGAAAAAATTTAATTATATTGTTTCAAATGCTTTAAGGAATACATTCACAAGTAGTTGAATGGCATGACATTTGGATTTTAATGATTTATAAAGCTGTCATAGCTCGGACAATAGAATAAATGGATCTGTGGTCAATCCAACATGCAGTGAAGAGAGTAGGTTGGATAAAGGTGGAAAAAAATGGTATAAATCAGGCCATGATCATATTTCTTGATTATAAATGTTTATCACTATGTACATAATCTACATTTGCATCGTATTCTCGTTCCAGCACTCTGCCAGTTTTGTGCGCCAGCAAGTCTCATATCCACCAATAAAGTGCAATCGTTCACGGCGAATAAAAGCCAGAAGTCCCTATCATGGTTGCCAAGACTCATATGATTCAGGAATTCATACGTCAGACCATGAGATATTTGTGTGATGTATAAGAATATATAGGAGATCCTGAGGACTGCTCACGTGTTCTATTGTGCTTCATTGGTTCCTGTAAAGAATTCAGTGTGAATACCTGTAATTATTCCAGAGCCATTCTTTGAAACTTCTCAAGAAATACACCAATGCCCAATTACAAAGCAAACTGTAGATGTTCCTAGGTGTATATGAACTTCCAAATTAAATATTATTTTATGACTAATGTGTAAATATTTATCTGTAGATACATTAGTGTTAAATAACAATAAGAAAGTATAATGAAACTAGAATAATGGTACTGATGTTTAATTGTTGAGTGTGTTAAATGTCAGTAAAATGGATAATTAAAATGAGACTAAAATTCAAATTGTACTTAGTGGCTGTGGTTATGAACAATTTCATATTTGATGTAAAGTGTGATACATACCCAAATATACCTAATTCCTTGTCACCCCACTGGTTTCTGAGTCACTGCATTATTTAGCTTTGCATATAATGGGTATGACCCCCAGCTTCTGCTACAAAAATCTGTCACCTAATTGCCTTCTGGCATCAAGCTACCAGTGTTGACATTGCCCATTATTATTGTTCTTTCAGCCCTACATAATGTTGTTGTGTGGGCAGCAAAATACAGAAAGGATGGCTAGTACAGCAACAAAAATATTATGTTAACTAGAAAGAAATATTTCTAACAAATGTTATTGTACAGTAATTTCAGGCACATACATACAAATTAAGTCAATTCTAACAAGCTTGCAATAATACATTATACATACCTTGAAACAAAAAAATAATTTAAAAAATGAAAATCACACTCTTAAACATTGTATAATTGCTGCCCTTATATCAACATCAAACAATATTCATCATATAAGAGATCGTTTGTGAAGTTCAATACAGTAAGAGTGTCGCCTATCATTTCATCATAAAATTTAAATGCAAAGTATTTTGTATTTCCATCGCAATTTTGGCACCAATAATAACAGTACAAATTAATGATCTACAGGCCAGTGCTTAACAAAACTTAGTCTACCAAGGCACCTTTGGTCTTCACTAAAATGGGGGGAAACTAATCAGTGGGTCTGTCAGAATGAGTTAGTATCAGATACTTCAACCAGTGACAAAGGCAGTGTCAATGACTGAGATTAGCTTCTTCCAACAGACCCAACAGATTTGGCCTCCACTGTTGCCCAAGATGGAAGTACAAGAAGCTTTAAAAATGTTTTGTTCTTGTAGTAACAACCTTGATAAAAAATTATGTCCCACAAATACTGACCTCCTGGCTAAAGACACAGGATATATCATGACATGCCAAGGAGGCACTGAGGGGAGGTAGAGATTTAGCTGTAACCATATTAAGCTTAGAACTACAAAGGTCAACACCAGTCCCTGGTCACTTTACCCTAGGGAAAGAGAGCCAGTACTCATTGTCAGGAGGCTGGGTGGGCCTCAGAGCCAGTGTGGATGGGTCCGAAAAATCTCATCCCAACAAAGGGTCAAACCCCAGACCTACCAGCCCATAGCAAATTACTACACTGACTACACTATTCTGGCTGACCTGACCATTTAATCAAAAATACTCTGAAATGAACTTCACTGGTGTATGCTTTCAAGCCTCACAAATAAAAAGATACAAAATAATTTTTGTATGTAAGAAATGTATAAATGTTAGTGGGTGTCCCCTTACACAAAGAACAAAACTTAATAAGGTATGGCACTGATTTGAGTAGTCAGTGTTTAAATTGTATCCAACAAATAAGCTTACAAGAAACGAATCTGCCTCATACTTAGGAGGAACCAGAAATTTTCAGAGACCAATTATTCTGACTTAAATTTTTCATAGTTACCCACATTTCTTGCAGGATAGCATTAGGATAAAATATGAATTGGAGTTTTCAAAGCAACTTAACGATTATAAAACCTTCACAGGCAACCTGCATGTACACGTAAGTTTGGAGATGATGTCCAAAATCTCAGTGACCTGTTCTGTCCCCATCATAAGGAAATCATGAAGTCTGTAGTAACTATGTCATTTCCTGATGAAAGAGACAGAGCAGGTCTCCAAAACTTTGCACTTCAACACTAAACTGATGTGGCTGGTCACCCACAATGATATTACTAGAATAAAACCTCAAAATATGTCATTAGTAACTACAATAATGAGACTGCAGTAAAATGTATGATTTAAATATGACTAATAAGATGCATTGGGAGCCAAAGAAGTAGGACGGCCTCGAAGGTTCCTGACAGGTACATACTAATAAAACTCGAGTAAAGCCAAATATTCCTACTAAGTCCTATACATGCATGTCCAAGTCATGGCTCCTGGGCAACGTGTACATGGCTAGGTCATATAAGGGCGAAAAGCTAGTTCCCAACGCTTTAAAATTGGGACTGGTCAGCTAAGGGAGACAACTCTGACAGAAAACATTGGTCCTCCAGGATAGCTGGGGGTTGGGCATGGGGCTGACAAGCCCATCCTACAAAATTTATGGTTCAGAAACCATGTAAAGAATGCTGGACAGATTTAGGAAGACGACCATGCAAACGAAATAAGGATAAAGATATGATGTTAGCCACCTGCAATGTTCGAAGTTTTTACAGATCTGGTGCCCTAGCCAAATTAAAGGACGAGTTAAATAAATATGGGATTGCAATAATTGCAGTTCAAGAAATTAGGTGGAGTGGAAGTGAAATTTTTGATTCTGGAGATTTTCTAGTATGCTACAGTGGTAATAAAGAGAAGACGCAATTTGGAACTGGATTCCTAATAAATAAAAAATATAAACATCTTATTATGGGCTTTAGCAGATAAACAGACTGTATATGTACTTTACAGATAAGAGGCGTGTTCTTTAACACAACAATAATATGTGTTCATGCCCCAACAGAAGAGAAAGATGAAGTGCAGAAAGATGACTTTTATGAGGACTTGGAAAGAATATATATGAAAGTACCCAAACATGATATAAAAGTCGTGATGGGGGACTTTAATGCCAAAGTGGGTAAAGAATAAGGTCTAGCTCCAAATGTAGGAAAATATAGCCTCCATGAAGAAACAAACAATAATGGATGGAGAATGATTGATTTTGCTATAACAAAGTATATGGCAATAAGTAGCACATTGTTCCAGCATAGAAGAATTCACAAAGAAACATGGAGATCACCAGATGAAACTACATCAAATCAGACTGATCATGTGATGATTGACTCCCGACATGCTACAGATATACTAGATGTGAAATCCTGTAGAGGTGCGGATTGCAATAGTGATCATTACATGGTTAAAATTAAATACCAACAACGGATGTCAACTACTGGGAAATTAAGTGCCTAGAGAAATATCAAGTATAATGTAGAAAACCTGAAGGAGGGAACCAATGCTAAAGAATATAGAAATAAGATAGAAGAACTACTACAAATACTACCCAATATTTGGGATCAACATATAGAAGCCACCTGGGAAGATATTAAACAAGTAATATATAAAGCAGCAGATAAAATTTTAGGACAGAGGTCAAGAATGATAAAGAATGGCTGGTATGATGAGGAATGTAAGGAAGTACTTGAAGAACAAAATAATGCACGACTAAAAATGCTACAAAGGAAGATGCGAAGTAATACTGAAGCCCACAAAGAGGCACGTAGGGCATCAAAGAAAGTATGTAGGAAGAAGAAAAAATATTATGAAGAGGAAAAACTGGAAGAATTGCAAGAGAAATATAAAAGAAATAGATTGAAACAATTCTATGAAGGTATCTGCAAGATAAGGACTGGCTTCCAACCAAGAACTACAATGTGTAAAAACAAACAGGGAGTAATTGTAGGAGAGGAGAAAGATGTACTGGAAGTGTGGGCAATGTACTTTAAGGAATTACTTAATCCTAAAGGTATTGTGACAACATCAGAAGAGATCAATTATTTTGGACCAGAAAATAATATAATGGTACCTACATTACATGATACTTTGGGAGTCATAAGCAATGTGAAGAATAATAGAGCATCTGGGGAAGATTCAACTACCTTGGAATTAATCAAATATGGAGGTAGGAAGTTATGGAATAGAATCCATCAATTAATTAAAATAATATGGGAAACAGAACAGATGCCCCAAGAGTGGGGCACAGCCATAAGATGTCCGATATATAAACAAGGTGACAAGCTAGAGTGTCGTAACTATCGTGGAATAGCACTTCCAATGTAACTTATAAGATCTTCACAAATCTATTGACTAGATATATAGAACACTACGTTGACGAAATATTAGGAGACTACCAGTGCGGCTTGCAGAAAGGTAGATCTACTACTGACCAGATTTTTTGTCTGAGAATGATCTTGGGGAAAGCATGTGAATATAAGGTAGATATACATCAATTGTATATTGATTATAAACAAGCATATGATACAATAAATAGGGCTGAGCTGGTGGAAATAATGAAAGAGTTTGGAATACCAATGAAGTTGGTAAGATTGGTCAGAATGACCTTAACAAATACTAATGGTAAGGTGAAAATCCAAGGAAAGCCATCACCTAGTTTTGAGACAACAATTGGACTGTGACAAGGAGGTTCGTTATCCACTCTTTTATTTAATTTGTGTATGGAAAAGATAATAAGAAATGTTAGAATCAATGCAGGTGGAATAATTTTTAATAGAACAAGGCAATGCCTTGCGTATGCGGACGATGTAGTGATTCTGGGGAGAACAGAAGGATATATAAAAAGAACATTAGAAGAGATGGCAGAAATAACCCAACAGATAGGCCTTCAGATGAATAACACTACAACAAAATACATGATAAATAGACAAGATGGAAATAAGGTAAAGGAAATTGAGTTGATGGGAAAGAGATATGAAAAAGTAGAATCTTTTAAATATCTGGGAGCAGTGATGACAAGTCTTAATGAGATAGAAACTGAGATCAAAAGTAAAATTGCTGTCGGCAACAAATGCTATTATGCATTAGGACCAATAATTAAAAGAAGATCTATATCCCAGTCAATTAAAATTCGTCTCTACAAGACAATCATAAGATCAGCTTTGACATATGGAGCAGAGACATGGATGCTGACAAGTAAAACTGAAAAATGTTAATGACATGGGAGAGAAAGATATTTAGGAGAGTATATGGACCAACAAAGGAGAATGGACAGTGGAGAATTATAACCAATGACGAACTGAGAACCAAATATAAATCCCAAGATATTGTGACCGTAATAAAGATTCGAAGACTACAGTGGCTTGGACATGTAAGTAGAATGAATGAGACCAGGTGTGTAAATAAGATTTTTGAAGGAAAATTAGAAGGAAGAAGAGGTAGAGGACAACCCAGACTCAGGTGGATAAACAATGTGGAAGACGATTTACAGAAGTTCAGTGTGAAATGTTGGAGAACAAAAGCATTGAATAGAGAGGAATGGGCACCAATTATAAGGGAAGACAAGGCCAAACTGAAAGGGCCATAGCACTATAGGAAGAAGAGGAAGAAGTAAGATCCATCATATCAGTTACCTTTTCTGGCTCATTCTATGAAGTTGGTTCTTCAGAAGTGTGCTTAAATGTGAATTGTTGCTGTCATTTCCAGAATCTGGTAAAAAGGAAGTGTTATGAATGGTCAGTCTGTAATCTGAATCAGTATTTCATTTCTGAATCAATTGCATTCATTTTCTACAACCAGGATAAAATGCTGTACCCAACTGTAGATACAATGGTGAAATATCAGGTTCTTTGGCAGTGAATATTAAGATTATGGTCTTCTCAGATGTGATACCATGTGGTATGGCAGATAGGTACCAACAATTAGTATAAAACTTGCTGCCTCCATCTTCAGGTAGGAGAAAGAACAGGTGACATGTTTCTCTGAAATACTGAAGCATATTTACCAGTCTACTTGGCATCACATCATAGAATACCATAGTCTTAATATTTTTCAAGTTATAAAAGACATTTATATACTACTAAAGTGCCTTAGGTCTTACTAGACAGGATGCAAGTGGGATTCACATCCATTTTTGGTGTGATGACAAAAATAACAATTCCAACAGCCTGTGTCAAGGATTAGAGTCCATATGCACAGACTAAAGACAATACATTAATTCAGTCATCATCAGTATCACATTTCTTTACCACACTAGGACCATAAACAAGTTTGTCTTTCTTACTGGCAGTTCATTTATATTTAAATTTTTTCAAGGAATTTTGGAAGTAAGTAATGCATGAAGAATTTCTAAACTCAGCTTGCTATACAGTATAAAGTAACATTACGGTGCTCTGGAATGTGCAGGTCTACAGTCTGTTACATAGTACAAAGATTTCAGAGACACTTGTTACCTCTGTCAGCAGGGTATAAGAATCTTAATTAGGGTGCAACATTTTTCCCCCTAAATAATGGTGCTTATCTACCAGCCTACAAGTTGTTGGGGGCCCATAAGGCTGTGCTTATTTCTCAGTACAAAAGTGATGCAGATTGCAAATTACTGCATGATACGATACCTGTAGTGAAATACAGAGAGTAACTTCACTTTCTCACTATGACTGCTAACAACAAAATGTAGACACACAACCAGAAATTTTCAATTGGGGTGGGGGGTGGGCTATATATAAGTTCTGTTGGATTTTAAAAACTGTGTTATAGAAGTCATGTCATAAATATAACTGTGACATAACACTATTTAAAACTGCATTTACATATATATAACCACATGTTCCACATGAGAAGCTTTATGATGTATATTCCTCACCAAATACTATTTGGGTGATCAAATCAAGAAGAATGAGATGTGTGGAGCATGTGGCTGGTATGGGAAACAGGAGAGGTGCATAACAGAGTTTTGATGTGGAGAACTGTGGACAAGAGACCACTTGGAAGACCTTGGCATACATTGGGAGATAATATTATAATGGATCTGCAATAAGTGGGATGTGGAAGCATGGACTGCAATGATGTGGCTAAGGACAGGGACAGGTGGTGGGCGCTTGTGAATGTGGTAATGAACCTTTGGGTTCCGTAAAATGCAGGGAATTTCTTGACTAGTATCTCAAGAAGGACTCTGCACCATGAGTTAGTTAGTTCAGTAACTCACTGCTTAATTTACATCACAAGGTCTAATCATCTTGATTTTTTTAAGTTTATCAAAGCCTTCACCTAGTTTTTTATTTTATTTTTCAAAATTGCAATGTACTAGTTTTCAGCATATTTCAATAGCAGGTAAACTGTGTGGAACCAATGACATCATTGTGTCTGCAATTTTTCTTTAATTTCAATTTGGGTGGGGTGGGGGGGGGGGCGCAGCCCAGCAGCCCCCTTTGGATGCATGATGCATGCCAGACTATAAGTAATATGTCTTTCTGTCATCTATGGCAATGAGTTTAATAAAAAGAGATCTGGAAGTGTTTCTTGGAAACCTGTACTTACCATCATCAGAATCATCACTCTCAAAATCACTTGGCTCAACAGACAATGTATGCTGCTTTGCTGTTTCATTAAAGTTCTGGAGAGGTGGTCTCTGACGTCCTTGCACAGGTGTAGGTTTTGAAGTACTGTTTGTGTTTCCGTCCTCTACTCTCTCACGTGCTCGAGCTAGGACGGCCTGTAGTTCTGTTGATCGTGTGGTTTTGTACTGTACAAAAAAAATTATAAAATAATAACACATTAAATAATTGGGCCCCACTTCAATCCCAGGCCAGTCCACATGGAATTTATGGTGGACAAAATGACAGTGGGACAGGTTTTTCTTAAGGTATTTTTGTTTTCCCCTGTCAGTATTACATGGGCAATTCCAATATCAACCTCTGATTGGTTTGTAAAAAGAAACGCGTTGTCATAGAGCCAAAGTGCACGCTCAGTAGTAACAAGTAATGTTTGTTATCGCTGAACACCTACCCTCATACATTTTTGCTGCATAGTGTAGGAGTAATTACTGATGAAACATGAACACTATCATCGCCGCTCCCGCCAGCTGTGAGGTACCTATTCAGGGACCATAAGGAAATTTTGTTGACAGAATTCATGGCAACAGGGACCACAATAACGTCAGAAGTTTGTTGTGAAACGCTGAATAAGCTTCGGAGGTTGATAAAAAAAAATGGCGTGGGATGCTCACTTAAGGCGTTGTTCTCCTGCGTGATAATGCGCGGCCCCACACCACGGCTCACACAAATGCTTTAATCAAGCTCTTCAACTGGGGATTTTCGACCACCCTCCCTACAGTCCAGACCTGGCACCAAGTGATTACCATCTCTTCACCAAGATGAAGGTCTGGTTGGCTACCCAACACTTCCAAACCAATGAAGAGCTCATGGATGGAGTCAACAACTGGCTGCATAACTTGGCAGGCCTTTGACGAGAGACTACAAAAACTAGTGTCACGGTATGACATGTGCCTAAATGTGGATGGCAACTATGTGGAGAAGTATTGCAGTTATGTATGTAACTGTTCCATATAATAAAGTTTTGTTCTCTATTTTGTACTTTTTTATCCAGCCAATTGGATGTTGATTTTGGAATTGCCCTCATATTCTGCCAATGCTCCATCTCATTCAATATATCACCAGTATTATGTAATCATAGCAATTGACAGAATCATCAAATAAAGCATGTCTCTTTGCCTCTACTCTCTAATTCTTGTCAAGAAACACACAGCAGTTAAAGTTTATACAAATGCAATGGGTAAAGACAGGTTGCTGCATGTAGCATATGGATGCAGTCTAAAAGACAAAACAGGCAGATAATGGACATGATATTTTGAAACCAGTGTAGGCATTAAGTTGCCTCAACCATGAAGGAGGAGGAGGAAGAACAGAAAATATGGAAATAATCTTTGCAAAATGTTTTCATGCTCAATTAATTTCATTTCTTGCCACTCATTATTGCATTTAAAAAGTGTGTGATACTCTCTAGTTGCACGTTTATACGTAGGAGTCCCTCTCAAAGACATTAGAATATGCATAATTTCTGTTTTGAATTTATTTATTTATTTGTGTTTTTAATGACACTGTCGGTAGTGCAGACTATTGAATGATATGATCTTTAGTAAATAATAAATTATAAGGGATGTGAAAGGGAATAATAATGGCCTAATTTCAGATACAATCCTGGAATCTGCCTGATGATCCTCTGTAAAACCACAAAAACTCTCAGAATAGTCCACATTCAGGCTAAGGTGCAAAGCAGAAGAACTGTTACTTGAACCAGCTTGTTTGGCATTTATGCCTTAAAGTTTATCGGGAAGGAAAGAATTTAAATCTTATAGTATTAAGTATGGATTAAAAAAAAAAAAGCACTGTGGCTGATTACTTACAAGACTCTGTCTTTCCAGTAATTAAGGACCCACAAAATGAATACTACTCTTACTGATAAGAAAGAGAAATGGATGGTGAAAACAAGGGATTTAAATTGTGGGACAAGTTTTTATTTGCAGAGTTTATCTTACTAGATAGTTAGACAATGAAGCTTTCATTGAAATCTTTTCTTAAAACCTTACCTTACCTCTGATTCTAAAATCATGAATGCATCGGAAGAAATAGAAAGAAACTTTCATTCAGAGTCATCTAGTGTTCATTGAGACAATAATTTGCTTATACAAAGAATGTTAATACCACCATATGCTGCATAAACAAGTTCTTTTATTTATTTATTATTCTGTATTCAGCTTTCCATTATGTAATAGTAATTTGGTTTGATTTGGTTTGGTGTATTTGTTCATCCATTCAGTCACATATGTAACAATGGATACATCAATTACAGATTACAATTTACGACACAACTTATAATCTTATACATCCACACAACACAATATAATAAATAACAATACAAAATTTAAAGACCAAGTGGAAGTGGTACCTGTCATTACATCTACATATATATGTGCATTTATATAAATATACCTAAGAGTTAAGAATTCAAATTAAAAGTAATAATATAGAATGGTATTGAGTTATGTTACATGTAAGAATATTTAGATGTGTACTTTTAAAATGATTACACTGAGCCAAGATCTCTACTGGAATTCCAAGCAAAATATTCCTCCAATGAGTAAAATGAATTTATAAGAAGGAAACTTTTTAAAACGGATCTGAATTGGTTTACGTCATGAGATGTATTTTTTATGCTAGTAGGAAGGTGATTAAGAACTTTGATTCCAAAATAAAAGGGATCTTTTTGGAAAGTTGTTAAGTTTGCAGTTGGAGTATGAAAGTCAGAACTAAATGTGGTGTTAATATTATGAATTTCTAAATTCGATTCATATAAATCTCCATTTTTGGCAACAAATAATAAAAGGAAAAAAATTATTGTGATTTTAATGGTAGAATTTTTAGATTCTTGAATACCTGACGACAAGAATCTCTATTTCTGGCATTCATAATTATTCTAATTATGCTTTTATGGATTTTAAAAATATCAGAGCTGTATGCAGAATTACCCCAGGAAATTATGCCATATGATAGGATGGAATGAAAATTGTCCTTAGTGTATCTTGGGACATAAAATGTTTGACATACCCAATTGCATAGCATGCTCTGCTTAGTTTAATCATCATTTGATCAATATGGTTTTTATATGACAAGCAACTATCTATAGCTAATCCAAGAAATTTAGTATTTTTAGTCTCTTTAATCAGTTTATTGTCACAACTTATTTTTTTATTAATTTCGTAACTATTTTTAGGCCTAAATTGCAAAACAGGTTTTATCAACATTTAATGATAACGAGTTACCTCTGAACCAATCATTTATATTATCAATTATATTGTTAATATCTTCTTTAAATTTTGAGGGACTAGGATTTGTAATTATTATGCTTTTGTCATCTGCAAATAGAATCGGTTTCGATGGCTCAGCTACTATATTCAGAAGATCATTTATATAGATTAAGAAGAACAAAGGACCAAATATTGAACCTTGAGGAACACCATGTTTTATTTTGCCCCATCCTGAAAAAGTAGCAGTATTAGAAGAGCTATTATTTATTAATACTGTGTGATATCTATCACTGAGGTATGATCTTAGCAGTGCATTGGTTTTGCCCCTGAATCCATAAAATTCACATTTAGACAATAGTATATCATGATTTATGGAGTCAAATGCTTTTTCTAAGTCACAAAATATTCCACCAACTGTTAATTTATCATTAGGTGCTAGTAATATTTATTTTATTAGTTTGAAGGAGGCTTTTTCAGTTGAGGAATTATTTCTGAAGCCACATTGTTTGGTTGCTAATAAATTGTTTTGGTTGATGTGTTGGTACAATCTTGTATATACAGGGTGTCCCAGGAGGAATGTGCCAGACTTCGGGAGAGTGTTCCTTATGTTAAACTATACCGATATAACCCAAAACACCTATATCCAAAGTTGAACGGTTATGGA
>Ga0123355_10011838_pt1 | contig 13472 bp, 5 predicted proteins | sample TergutEmb28metaG_3_FD_89872 | JGI IMG/M metagenome (GOLD analysis project Ga0123355, IMG submission 89872) | Embiratermes neotenicus P1 segment gut microbial communities from Petit-Saut dam, French Guiana - Emb289 P1 | ecosystem: Host-associated > Arthropoda: Insects > Digestive system > Gut ...
ATGTTTTATTAGGTTTTTACCTCTATTTTTTTTTTCTATTTTTATTTTGGGAGCTTTTTAAACACTATACCCCCCCCCCCCCCCCAGTGGTAAGACAGATCAGATTATAATATGCATAACAAATGTCTGGGTACAGTTATGTCATAAGTGATGTTCCCTTTAAACTGCATTCAGCTGTGCAACTAAAAATGACAAAATCACAGGAACATTAATTATGCAGTGACATAAAACTGGTCCTGATGATTTAAAATCGAATTATCGGTTATACTGAGAAGCCATCGTAAATGTGGGTTGTCATAAAGAAATGTGTTGAGAAATTGGCTCTGACTGCTTGTGAAAGTGATTGTTTATGCAGTTACTTTAATACTTTATTCATTATTTCAATATGCAGCATTACCAACAGTAGTTATCATAATAACTTTTGTGTATTTAATACAGAATGCAGTATTTTATGATGTTCCTGTATTATTTGGAAGTGGATGTTATCATTTGTAAGAACTCTCAGTTCCCAATATTCTGCATCATATTGGGATATTAGATGAGGTAAACTATGAATATGCTGTGCCTATCTTGCTATAAAGATAGGTTAGCAGAGGATGACGAATACTGATTTTTCATATCCTGTAACTGATTGAAAGAAAGTGTTTCTCATTGTGTTAATTCTTACTGGTTTGTCATAGTAAAAAAAAAACTTGAGAGTTATTCAAAGTTAAGTATACCTGTTACATTTGAACATACAATGACCACACAAGTATTTTACATTCCAAAAACACTACTGGTATGTTTTTACAAAGCAGACAATGAATTAGTCTTATACAATGTTTCAGTAGATGACAGCATGACAGATTCATTCCATTAAAAAAGATTAATTGGTATTCATGTATAATTGCAACGCATTGTACTCCAAGTTTGCCATTCACTTGGTATGACAAAATCTTGTATCAACTGTTTGAGACCACTGTATCAGAAAACATACCTAGCTACTGTAATCTGGGCAGATGTCTTACGTGTGCTTAACTGTCGCAAAGTATGAACTTGGAACCATGTTCCAGAGTTGTTACTAGTTATCTACTACTGTTGACCATCGCATCATACTGTCAGGTAATAATGAACTTTTTTTTAACAGGTGAAATCCTGCTGTATTTTATCATTCAGTATATCAAAGAATAATTCAGTCATCACAACTGTCTCTTTATATGAAAACATTGTCTGTTCTTACAATTCGCTCTGTTTCAACCTAGGAGGTCATCATCAGATGAAAAGAATATATAATATATTCATGAAAAGCAGTGTCCTTTTACCTGCGTTCTATATATTGTACAATTTTTCACCTGATGATTACCTCTAAGGTTAAAACATGTAGCAGCTTGTGAGAACATTTGTCATTTTTATAATGAAATATAATTGTGTTTACTGGGTTTTTCTTTGAAATAAAGTACAATAATGAACTCTGTACTATTAATGCATTCACTTCAGAAATGCTGTCGCTGTATCTGACTAGACCGAGATCAGTAAGAACTGCAATGATTAAGTATGGTTCATAACAAACAAAGAATACACAAGGTTTGAGGTTCTTGTAGCAGTGCTGATTAAGCTTCTGGGATGTTATGGCACATCAGCTGATTACCAGTGTTTCAGAGCACAACGCCTGTCTTCATTTTTATGGTTACTGTATTCTCTGTCATGCTGCCATTCTTGTTGTATATCTTGTACTGTCTGCAGTGTCAGGGCACAGAAGTGTTTTGAACAGAATTGAAGAATTTCTCATTCCATTTTAATCTGCTTATGACTGAATTTATGTATTCAATACACAAAGTTGCCAAAGGTGTGATGATTACTTGTGGTAGCCATTGATGATGAAGTCGCAACTGTTTAGTACTTACCTCATTTACAGTTTTATTATTATATAGCATTCAAATATGTATGTATACATTTCCAATCATGAAGACTGTGTACTGTTAGTTCATGTTAGAAATAGAGGAATGGTTATTCTGGAGTGAGATAAAATGAAACAATTTGCCAGGGCTTTGTTATAGATTTGTAAAACTGTGTTAACGATGTCCTCATTATGTGTTTATCGATTGCTGTCCATTCTAGCAGAGTCCTGCTTGCATTATGTTCATAACAGTTAGTTGTAGTGTACTGTGTTATCAAAAACTATCTTTTTTAAGTACAGGTTTAAGAGGTACATGTCACTTTGTGGTCACCATTTTGTTATTGTTCCTTTTGAAACTGCTCAGAAGTTAAGTCCTCAGTTTTTTGAGAAAGAGAGACCATGCATGCATGCATTTGTGTGTGTGTGTGTGTGTGTGTGTGTGTGTAGTTTGAAATGGAAAGACAGTGCATTGCTTTTACAGACTTTTGAGTGGAGTAAATTCTCTGTTATTAATGGTGACATACAACTTGTTTACTTAATTGTTATTAAATGTTTGCATAATTTTTAGATTTGTCCCTAATTCAGTGAGTTAACATCATTTTTGGGGGATGAACTCATATTTATTATTTTCCTTCATGTACCAGATAAAGTGTATAAAATCTGACATTCTTATGCTGCTGACAACCAGACGTGTTGATGCAGAAAAGAAAAGTGGTTCAACAATAAGTGTTACTTGGAACAGAGAGACAGAATTTCATTTCTTTCAATATGCAGATTACATTTCCCATTCCATTTTGTTCCAAAAACAAGATTGGTAGGTGGGTTATATCTAGGACTATTACCAAATGCCTAGTGACTTCTTCATTAGGAATATTATTATATGTAACTGAAAATGTACACAACTTATCCTATGTAATGTTATGACGCTACGGAGCAACCGTATTCTGCCACAGTTAGTTGTAGTGACAACATAGTTACATATTGTTCATATATACAAGGCAGTGTTATAGCTTTTCAAGATCAGTTGGTTGCGGTGGTAGCTAAAACCTCCTCCTGTAGCAGCTATTACAAAACTAATGTATGTGAGATGATGACTGTAAAGGGTGCTTTAATTTGCTGCTGCGTAGAAATTTAAACTAGGAACAGACCAAGCATTGTATGGTTTATGGAATAGCTCTCAACAGAAGAACTTACAGCAGCTCTGATGGTAATTTATTTCTTAAATTTTTTAGTGTAATTGTTGTATATAATTAGGATACTTGAATTTTCTTTCTTGCTAACTTATTGATGAGTGTGTGGTGGCCCCAAATGCATTCCTGCACTCAGTTCATGCCAGTGTAAATTGTAGTACACCGTTGCTTTCTACATGTATGCAAATCTTGTGCTTTGAACTAGCTTTACACAAGACCAATGAAACTGAATAAAGTAAATTTTAATTCGTACCAACTAACCCAATAAATTATTGCTGCTGTACTTGTCTATATAATCTTTCCCTCCCATCTAACCAACCAATTTCTATATCTTTACCTTCATAAGGTTTCTGTTTCACATTCCGTACTTTGTACTTCTGTAGGACTGTTGTGGTATTCAGCCCTAATTTTTGCAACATACGTCTTTTGGCAGTTTGCCTTGGCCATGCATCAGAAATCATTATACCAGAAACCATGTGGTACTGTATAAATGTAGTACAGTTGTTTTTCCAGTACAATCAGGCCAGTCCACTTTGGATCTGTGGTAGATAAACTGTCATTTGGATAGCACAGTTGTTTTTTCAGTACAGTCAGGCCAGTCGACTTTGGATCTGTAGTAGATAAACTGTCATTTGGATGTACCTTTCTTCAAGTACTTAGGTTTTCTCCTGCCAGTTGTTATACCAGTGCTTCATAATTGGTATTTCATTCAACTACTGCTGTTGTCATATTTTTTGACATTCATTAATCAAACACATCTAGTCAAGACATGAGCTCAGTCTACAAAGAAGAAGTTCTACTGATATTTGTTTTCTTGATTGAGAGAACCTGTACATCTGAGTATTTTTATCAAGATAATTGCTACTGTGAGCAGCAGATTTTATGTGACTGCCCCCAAGGTAACACATTCCGTTACATTTCCCATAGCCATCTCATATTTCTCTGAATGATACAGAGAAGCAGTAACAAATGGCTTGGTGAAGTCTGTGCTGTGGGAATTGAGGATTAATGGTTATCTCTTTTTGTATCTGAAAAGAATTTGGAATGACAGTGAAAGACATAGTGTCCTTGATCACAAGAAAATACGGTCTTTGCGTGTACAAGCACGCCAACCCACAAAATGCTGTGTTATCACCGGAACTTCGGCAAGCTATGGGCACTTAAATTATGTTAATGGAATGTGCAACATCTCACTCATTGCATTTGTGAAATGGTTTCAAAGAGTACATGAATTAGCAACATGAACAGCCACAGTAACAGATACTGGTAATGCAAAAATCCTCATGTGTATTCATGACAGATGCATGTGGTATGTTGGAGCATGTGGACATGCTAACACAATATGCCAAGGAGTCATGTGCAGAATCTCTGTATCTGTGGCTACAAAACCTGAAGAAGGAAGCAGATTGCTGCTGAACAGTAGTGTACTGTGTTGAGAATGTTTATGATAATTGAAAAATTTCTTGTAAATGCTGCTGATGTTCTTGTACAACCATTGTCAAAAGTCTGCATCAATTTTATTCTGATTCGTCTCATTGTGCTGAACTATGTTGAAATACAAACGAAGTATGTAGGCACAACACTTTAACTTATACAACAATGTGTCACATGTTTTGGTTCATCAGAACCATCATCAGGCACCTTTATTACAAATGCTCAAAAACATCTGTTTCCAGTATGCAGTTTTTCCATTAATGGATGCCATTGAATTACACACATTAGACAATATATATACCTTGTTATTTTACATTATACTTTGATCTGAGCAAAATGTGTCGGAGGAAATGTAATGAGAAATAGTAGGGTACATTGCGTACTAAGTGTGGCATTAGGAATGCGGGTGTGGTGCAGCGGGAGGATGTTTTATCGATGTGTTGCTACATAGTTCGATAAATGACCACCATGAGCACGCCACAGAGCTACGCCGGCTACACAAGAACTGTCCAACCGCTTGGGGCGCTGTAATTTGCTTCCACGGAGTTTCCCATCTGTACAAGGTATTAATCTGTAGTTCACAGCGTTTCCTGGAACGTAGTAATCTCTGGTCTGGAAAGTGGTCGTGGTCTTAAGATGGTAGTTGACAGATAGTTGCAGCCGAACAGTTAAAATTCTGCACGTGTGTAAGGATGTTGAGAGAAATTCCATACATAGGCGGAGTTTTCTTAAAATCAGTGTTAAAGCTGAAATCTATGACCTTATGTTGGAATAAATCTTTAGTCACAGCACAACATATATATTTTCTCTCACTCTAAATAGGTACGTGGTTCGGATTGAACAATCCTTAATCGGGCAGATACAAGACTAAATTGTAAGTAAAGTGCGGTTACATGCCGAACACATAGTATATCGTTGTGTTTATTATGGGATTCCACATCACATAAATATCTTTCAGAGTAAACCTGTAATAGTAAAGAAATGAATAAAAGTAGGGTTAACAATCGTTTCGAGCATTATGTATGTATATTAATAGTTAAATAACAGGTGGTAAAAATTCATTAAAGTATATGGGCGGATGCGCAAGAAGTAAGATGTTTATTTTCATGGGTGACATCAGAGGATACAGAGCAACAAATTATTATTATTATTTTTGTAACTCGTATTTTTATATATAGTATACATATATATATATATATATATATATATATATACCTTGATCTGCAAATTAAATATTTTTTAGACTTCAGTTGATATAAGACAGGTTTTTTGAATTTGAGTATAAAGTCGCAGTATATACCCCTATATGGTTACTATTACTATTACCCACTCCAAGCAAACCAAGACTGCATTTAGCAATAATTAAGTCTTCTTTGAGCTCAGTAATGGATTGTTCAATCCAAAACATGTAGCTATTTGTAGAGTGAGAATAATATATGTTGTATTTTGTTTGATGATCTGTTGTCTTTTAATTGAGTTTACAATCAATGGGATGTGTTCTAGAAGCTAAAATGTTTTGCTGTGTTTGGTGGCTATGAGTGGATGTATTTATCATTTATGTTTTTAATAAATTATCTGTTGTCTTTTAATTGATTTTACAAACAATGGGCTGTGCTCTAGAAGCTAAAATGTTTTGCTGTGTTTGGTGGCTGTGAGTGAATGTATTTATCGTTTAGGTTTTTAATAAATTTAATGAATTCTGGTTGGCAGTTAGTGAGCATATCACGTTTCTTTCCATCAAAATTCTTTGTACATAAATGATGCAGTACAGGCCTAGGTCCGCTAGGGCTGTCGAGCCATGAAAAAAAAAGTGTGTGTGGGAATCCAGCACCTTGAGAAGCAGAAATATTTGTACTGTGTGGTAAGATCACTGCTGAAGTCCTTCATTCAGACTCCATAAGTCATACTATATTTAGCAAACATACTGTACAAGAAAAATAATCACAAGTTTTACACACACACACACACACATATATATATATATATATATATCTAAGAATTTCTTTGTGCTGATGGCCCTCTAAGGGAACTTATTTGTAGCTTAACCACTTACACCAAGGCCAGAGGCTAAAAAGAAAGAAAGGAGTTCATGAAAAAAAAAGTATTGTGCAGTTGATATCACCATACAGTAGGTCAGTAATAAAACTATCTGCGGATCAGTTTCCGTTGGTAAAGGCATCGTTAATCAAATGGAATGGTGAAAAGTTCAAACTAATTCCAAAAAAGGAATGTTTGATTAAATTTTGATAAATTCTACCATAATTTTTCTTACCCATTATTGTCAATTTGCAACCATAAATTTGTGTTTAATCACTACTTGTGTCAGAGATACTTGTGTCATTAAAGAGTACCTGTGCTACAAATTTTCAGAGGAGTTTTACTTTTACTGTGTCAAAAATCTATTAAATATATTACAATTAAAATCCTTAATTTTTGCAAAACAAGACCTGATGTCCACATTTGTGTACATTATTTGAGGTGGGAGGGAGCAGGAATGTTGGGATGAAAATTTAATCTGATGAAGTAATCTGAATTACTGAATAAAAAATTCAGGTCTGAAATTTTTAACAAGTTCGCGCTTCATGTACACTTTGAAGCAATGCATGCACTTCATAAAATTGGGAGTGTCAGTTTGTGTGTGTGTGTGTGTGTCATATATATATATATATATATATGTAATTATTGGTTTCTAACAGTAACTTTTCTTGTACTTGACAGAAGGGTGATGCAGGAAATATGCCACAGCTTGTGAAGGACTTCGATTGTCAGAAAGATCTTAACAATGAAATTTCCGAAAAAAAGGACGCTGATGAAGATCTGTACTTTGATGAGGAACTCAATAGCTATCTGAATCAGTTAGAAGCAATTCCCATTGAACTGTTTGAAGAAAACTGTGGAGGTAGTTCTGATGATGACAGTCAGGAACATAAGGATGCTATTACTAAACAAACACAGGCTGCAAGCAGAAATACTCCTGAGTGTCCATCCACAGCTGAGGAAGCTGAGTCTGCTGCAAGTGTCAGCAGTTTTACTGCAAAGACTGCATTTAATGTTGTACAGAAGAAAGTACAGGAAGAAGACAGTAAACTGCCCATAGCATCAATTAATAGGCAAATGGGTTCCGATTTGGAGGAGGATTTATCCATTGCAGTATGTGGCCAAATGATATCAAGGTCTGGACAGAAAACAGTAAGAGCTGATACAGCAAAGAACACGTATGGTAAATGTAAAGAGGAGTCTTCAGAAGAAGAGTCATTTTCAGTGTTTGAAAATCCCAACAGAATTACTGGTTTGGAAGACTCGCCTACAAGAACTGGGATGACCAATTATGTGACAGGAGTCTCAAAATTGGAAACAGATACACAGAGAACTATGATGGGAAGAAAAAAGAAGGAAAGAGATTGCAGTAAGAACTGTTTGTGTGACAGTAGAACTAAAAATAGTGTAAATGCTGAAAAAATTATAGAAGAATCAGTATCTTCAACACGAGAACAGGGTGGAATGGAAACATATATTATTTCTTGCGTGGAAGCTTCCTGCAGATTGAAAATTGAATCTCCAGTACCACAGACAATATATTGTGATGGCAGTAATGCTGAAGATGATAAGAATCTAGTCTCTCTTGATATTATCAGGACAGAACATAATTTACTAAGATGCAGGAGGGATTCTTCCTCATCATTATCGTCATCTTTTTCTGGGAGAGAAACTGTTGTTTTGCCTTTGGATGATCCCAGGCTGCCTCGTCCAAAAGAAGAGCAATGGTGTCCATCTCCAAATAAATTGAAAACATGTGTCTTGGTACATGGTTCATCATCAGAAAGCATGTCACAGTCATTAGATGCCATTGGTGTGATCTCAGAACGTGAACCATCACCCTTTCCCATTTCCAAAACTCTATCAGATACTGCATCATGTCAAATTGCATCAAGTGTCATTGAAACAAAAAAGGATGTTGCATTACCAAAAGCTGTTCACTTAAAGACTACATCAGACTGCATTATAATATCTTCAGACACGTGCGAGAGTGATCTGGAGAGACGGTCTTCTCCCTCACTTTCTCCTATGACACATTCACAATCAATTTCTGATAGCTGCAAGGGCGAATGTGAGGTTTTGCAATCAAAAGTAATACCAAGGAAACAAGGTCACAGAACACCATTACCACACACTCCCCCTAGAGTAACTGCATCTGATTTGTCAATACTTGGAGACATATCATTGACACCCCCACCACCAAGATACTCAGGATCAGCATCTGCTCATGGGATGTTCCATAAATCCAAAATTTCACCCATTCCAGTTTCCACTGTACAACAAACTGAGGAACTGGGAGCACCAATAGACTTAAGATCTGATTGTTCAGCAAAGGCAGAAGCTGAGTCAAGTAAGCTAAAAGATAATATGCATGGGTCATGTGTGGTTCAGGGTACCAAATTTTCTACCCAGAATGATAGTAAGTCCATGTCGATCACACGTAAACATAGAACTGTGGATTGTAAATCCATGTCACCTATAAGTAGTTCCAGCTCATATTCACCAGTAAAGAAAAGATCTAGATCAAGGACTGTGGATTGTAAATCCATGTCACCTGTAAGTAGTTCCAGCTCACATTCACCAGTAAAGAAAAGATCTAGATCAAGGACTGTGGATTGTAAATCCATGTCACCTGTAAGTAGTTCCAGCTCATATTCACCAGTAAAGAAAAGATCTAAATCAAGGACTGTGGATTGTAAATCCATGTCACCTGTAATTAGTTCCAGCTCACATTCACCAGTAAAGAAAAGATCTAAATCAAGGACTATGGGTCATAAATCCATGTCACCTGTAAGTAGTTCTGGCTCATATTTACCAGTAAGGAAAAGATCTAGATCAAGGACTCTGGATCATAAATCCATGTCACCTGTAAGTAGCTGTAGTACACATTCACCAGTAGGGAAAAGATCTAGATCGAGAACTGTGGATCATAAATCCATGTCACCTGTAAGTAGATGCAGTTCATATTCACCTGTAAGGAAAAGATCTAAATCTAGAAAACAGAGAAGGATTTTGAAGTCTCAATCAGTATCTCCTTTTAAGTACAGGAGACAATCTAGATCAGTGTCACCCTTGAGGAGAAACTGGGATAATCGAAGATCATATTCCAAATCAGTATCTCCACCAAGATGGCAATTGAGATCAAGAAGTCCATGGAGAAGAAGAGATAGATCAAGGTTGCGGGTAAAAAGTAGATATTGCAGGTCAAGGTCAAGAGGCAGGAGGTCACAGTCTCCTAATAAAGGTTCACCATCTCCTAGAAGGGGTTCACGATGTCCTAGAAGAGGTTCACGATCTAGAAGAGATTCTCGATCTCCTAGAAGAGGTTCGCAAGCTAGAAGAAGTTCACGATCTCCTAGAAGATATTCACAGTCTCCTAGAAAATATTCACGATCTCCTAGAAGATATTCACGGGCTCCTAGAAGATATTCACGGTCCCCTAGAAGATACTCACGGTCTCCTAGAAGAGTTTCACGAAAACGCAGAAAACGTTCGTGTTCACTGTCTCTTAGTCCTCCATCTGCAGCAGAAAGAAGGATGAAGCTGAAGGAGAAAACAGAAACTGCATTGTGTTCAATAGTTGCTGCTTTGAATGGGTCTCAGACTACTGCTACAGCAGTGAGTGTAATTAGAAGACAGACTGCACCTGCTGCCAGTACTGTTTCATCAGTGCCTCCAGGTGCCTTGCCTACTGTGAAACTAGCAAAGGTACAGTAAATTTTACTATAAATAGAGGAATATTTTCAGATCCTACAATACACAACTAAGAGTTTAGGGAATCACATGCATCACCTCATTTTAGGAGTGAGGTAGCACTATATAAAGATTGTAGTCAGAATTTTGATATTATATAGTCTTTTGGATGGGTACCAGTGTTTACAAGGGGCTATGCAGCAGGTTTACCTGGAGTGCAAACCACTTACAAAATTATGTGTTGTCACAAACCAGATGACCAACAGTCTTCACTTGCATCCCTTCCCCACCACCATGAAAGCCTTAAATTTTATCAAAGCTGTGATTGGCTGAACATGTAGGTCAGTAAGAAATGTATGCAGAAATTGTGTATGGAAGACTAAGAAACACAGAAATGAGAATGTAATATTAACAAACTATGCCTAGAAATTGAATGATTGATTGATTTGCATTGGGTTCAAGCACTTATGGTCCCGATGCACCTAGGCCTTATAGGCGGGCCCTTTGTGCCCCATAATCTGATATCAGCTCAGGAGAGCCCAGTCCCTTTACAAAAGTTCCAGATGGCCCACAGAATTAAAATCTTAATGTCCTCTGGGTCCAAGAAAGGAACCCAGATATACTATCCTTTTCTCTCAAAAAGTCCTGGCAAGTGAATCCCCTCCAGGGTCCCCATTGGGGCCCCTATGTAGAGAGATACCCGCTTGCAGGGCGTTTTTACATCTCTCTTAATATATCTCTTTTTATCTTTCCCTCAGAGTCCCTGGTAAAGGAGCTCCCTCCATGTTCCCTAACAGGGTCCCTGTGGACAGGGATACTCCGTCACCAGATTCACTGGTCTATTTATTCATTCATTCATGTCTGCCGAAGTCCCCAAAAAGGAGCCCTCCTACATATGGGGAAAAACATGGAGCCCCATGCAGACAGAAGGCCTGCTTCAGTGGGGTGTGGCCTGGTTCCCCAATTATGCCTAGCAGTACAGTTCTGGTGCACTGTCTTTTATTACCCCCTTGATTTTCAGTTGGCAGATAACTTCAAGTAAAACACTAATAGTTGCAAGCATTTTAAGCGTATCTTTCTACCATTTAATACAAGAGACAGTGTGAAGATTCTCTTCATTTCGGATATGCTGTGTCAGTTGAGTGGTTCACACTGTTTCAAAGGCAAGGCAGCCCTTTGATACATCAAGAACGATACACTTTCACATCCCAGAAGACTTGAAACCTCACCTCCAGTAGTGTAAGAAATTCAGATCTCAAAACACTATATTTGCTCTGTGTCCTAGCATGAGATTCATATAATGCTGCTTTTTGAATACAGAGAAACCTTTTTGTGTGTATGTAGTAACAGAAAATAGAACTACATATTAAAAGAACAAATACAGACCCTTCTGATCGCAACACCCATTGTGAAAACCTGATAACCTTTAAGGAACTGCATGTTTTGTACATTTTGATTCTATTGTTCTCCTGGATAAGTGAAGTTAACCTTTTAAAGCCTACTGGTTTCATGCACCAACAGGTTTAACACTTAAAAATTATACATTCTCCCCACACTGTATTTATGTGTTTTGCATCTATCTCAGAATAAAAAGTGACTTCTGCCCCAGACACCAAAAACTGATCGGTTTTTATAGCTGAGATTAAAAGCATTTACTGCACAGTACAGACTGGGTCTTTAAATAAAGCAGTCTGTGCTTCGTCTTTAAAGGGTTAATCAGCATTCACAACTATATTTTAAAAACACTGTTTTTAGTAGACACGATGTATGAATGTCAGGTTGTTCTGTAGTGACAAACCACTGGGTTCCATTACATGAGGGAATTTCTTTAACTTTTGAATAATTGTCATCTGCTGAGGGAAAACTTGATATCAAGGACATAGCAGGGCAATAATTGTATCGTATGTTCTGAAATGTATTATTTTCTTATTATTGTTATTATTATTATTATTTATTAGCAATCAGAAAGAATACAGTCTATATAAGCTAATGTGATGATTGTACAAGTATGCTACGATTCCATGTATTACTATGATGTGGTAGTGTATTCATTCAGCAGTGTCACATCAGGTGCCTTGCAAGTCTAAAGGCCAGCATCTTTTTAGTCTCCTAGTGTTTATACGTTGTAGTAGTGGCTCTAATAGTGGATTGGGATGGGCTTCCAGTTTGTTGTGATGTTTATTGATTCTTTCATCGATGATGTCGTAAGGGATGTTGAAGTCTGTATGTAGAGTATGATTTGTTACATACCGAGGTGCATTTGCTGTGGCTCTGAGAATTTTGGATTGGGATATCTGCATGCTGACTATGTTGAACTTGCTGGCACAACCCCACGGTTCAATTCTGTAGCTTCATATCGGTTTGATTACCGCTTTGTAGATGAGTAATTTGTTTTCTATAGATAGATGGGATTTTTTCCCCTATCAACCAGTTGATCTCTTTTTTTTTTTAGGTCTTTTTTTTTTCTTTTTCTTTTTCTTTCCAATTTAACCTGCAATCAAAGTGTAGTCCTAGGTATTTTACTACTTTCTGTTTGGGTATGATAGTTTGATTGATGTTGACTGCAGGGCAGTGGCCTTTCCGGAGGGTAAATGATGACTTGGATTCGTTAACCTTAATTTTCCATGAAATGTATTATGCAGCAGAGGTGTAGGTATGGTAGGTATGTTTACTGCTGTGACACGTGAAACTGTGGTGTTAAAACTCTCCATCTTTTTTAAGGTGGATTGAAAATCTTACACATATTGGGAATTGGCCCTCAGTGAATGAACCTTTTTAATGTGCAGTTGTATATAGTTAGTAAGTCCATTTTTCATACATGCAGTGTAAATATATGCCATGTTCAATGTGGAATAAGAAACCAACTAGATGTCACTTAGTATTATATTTATTTCTCCTTTATAAGTTGCTCTTTATAAGTTTCTCAACATGTTTCGGGCCACCTTGTGCCCATCTTCAGGAGCTGACAACTTAGTGATATTTTTTCACATGTGGTGTAGTGCTGTAACAACGGGTAGTGTTATTCCCATATATGTCTAGTATTTGCGGGTTGAAATGTTCATCTGTTCTCATGTTTTGTTAGGTGGGTTGTTGTGGTGTGGTGGGTTATTGTGGTTGGTAGTTTCAACTGTTGTGTATAGGTGCGATCTAATGTGTAGGTTGATTAAGTTACATACCTGTGGCTGTGTAGGCAGTCAGATCCGGTTGGCTGGTTGTGTGTCCATTGGGAAGTACGTAGCACA
>Ga0123355_10011839_pt1 | contig 13471 bp, 12 predicted proteins | sample TergutEmb28metaG_3_FD_89872 | JGI IMG/M metagenome (GOLD analysis project Ga0123355, IMG submission 89872) | Embiratermes neotenicus P1 segment gut microbial communities from Petit-Saut dam, French Guiana - Emb289 P1 | ecosystem: Host-associated > Arthropoda: Insects > Digestive system > Gut ...
AGTCAAGAAATTCCCCGCATTTCACGGAACCCGAAGGTTCATTACCGCACTCACAAGCGTCCGCCACCTGTCTCTATCCTGTGCCAACCCAATCCAGTCCATATACCCACATCCCACCTCCTGGAGATCCATCCTAATGTTATCCACCCGTCTACGCCTAGGTCTCCCCAGTGGTCTCCTTCCCTCCGGTTTCCCCAGCAAGACCCTATACACCCCCCTCTCCTCACCCATAAGCGCCACATGCCCAGCCCATCTTGTTTCGTGTATTCCCCTTCGAAACGCTACGTCACTGCCAAGTTATTTTCCATTGCTGTCCATAAACCATGACATTTCCATCTGTGGTATATTCAAAGGAACAGCAATAATCATAATGGATAGCGTGTCAACATGCAGTATCCACCGATCTGTATGCACAATTCATTCACTTGCTCACGTTCGTGTGTATGAGTGAGGACTCGCATGTAAACACCTGGAATGAAACAGCTGCATCCCGCTTCTGTACATAGGAAGTTCACGTTATGAAGTTCTGAATACAGACACTAACTCCTGAATTTGAAATCCAGTTTAAATCATTTCTATTCCACTGTTACGTATTATTCACGGTAGAAACAAACATCCAGCAACTGAAAAAGAAACCGAAGGTTCGACACCGTAAATAGATACACCAACTTCTGGATCACACAGTTAAAAAAAATGCTGAAATCTACACGTCTTAGTTTCATTTCAGCATCATTACGTTTCCTTTTCTTCCTGTCGTGTTTAAATCCTTGGTTTCCGCCATTGGAAACCCTACAATTCGGCACGCCGAAGGTAAGTGTCGTAGGCACATTCACATAGCTTGCGAGAAGCGCCCATTAGCTTCGCCATGTCCGTCGGTCCGCACCTATCAGCACGGCTCCCACTGGACGGATCCTCCAGGAGATCAAATGTTGGTGACTTGTATGAAAGTTTATCGAGAACATCCAAATTTCGTTAAAAAAAGGACAAAAATATCGCGCGGCTTCCATGAAGACCGCAGGATGCTGTACCGTTGCCGAATCACTGTTGCACAGTGCTCAATATTCTTACATTGCTGTCACATGTAGCTCAACATTACATACAGAAAGCATTGTTGCGTTTCCAATGAGAATGCTTACGCGATGCGCTACAATGTCACACAAGTAGAGACAAATTACCCGTCCTATTAGCACTTGTTCTAACTTTCTGTTTTGTGACAATGCCAACGATACGGCATCTCTTTTCGTGTAAACAGCGTAGCAAACCGGTGCCGGTGTGATTCTTAATGGACGCAAGACATCCATTCGCAGTCTGCATATATGCTATGAGGGTTCTGTACATATAACTTTCAAATTTAACAGTGTACATTTTCCGTGCAACTATATTATATTCACAAAGAATCAATACCAAACTGTTGCACCGTATTACTTACTTGATGGATAGTTCTCTGACACGTTTGGGCCTGACTTAATAGGTCATTCTTATAATAAAACCAACTAGATGCATTAATTTCTCAAATTTATTTTTGGAATAAAACTCTACATGTTTGGGACAGTTCCTCTGTCCATCATCAGGAGTTTTTCACTGTACATGCAGCAATGGTATATGTCATACAGCTTTGCTGACAGCTTGCGGGCTGTCAGCAAACCTCCATGACATATACCATTGCTGTGTGTACAATGAAAAACTCCTGATGATGGACAGAGGAACTGTCCGAAACATGTAGAGTTTTATTCCAAAAATAAATTTGAGAAATTAGTGTACCTACTTGGCTTTTTATAAGAATTTATCACGATGCACGGTCAACTGAACGTCAAATCAACAGTCATCTTAATTGAGAAATTATGTGTGCAGCATTTGTTTCAACGTAACTATTAGAGTGTTCACATATTTTGCATAACTTGTTGAACTCTAACAGTTGAATTGAAACAAACACTGCACACATTATACAAGTCTCCCTGAAGATGGCCTATTAAGTCCGACCGAATCATTTCGAGGAACTAACAACAAATAAATAAAACAGTGCTACAAGTTAGTCATCATTCTCTCTGAATATGTACCTTTCAGTTTAATAATTAATTTTGCACGAATTTGGGCCGTATAACTTGATGTAATCATGTCTTGGTCTTTGCAATCACCTCAAAGGTTTAAACCAAACGATAAACTTCCATTAAAGTTGTATGAACACACCAGCACATGCCATCAAATCAATAACAATGGCAGGTGTGTAAAATTGTGGGGTGGGAGTAACAATACGTGGTCCTGAAATGTGCCGTAGCTGACATTTTTTTCAAAAACATGTCAAGTCCATCCAGATGTTCCTTGTATACAGAATACGTCCAACACAATGGAGTTGGCACAGAAACTGGATCCTTCTGCGTAACTGCGCTAACAAATGAATCACTGGAAACAGGAATGTGGAATTTTATACACAGATGTGATCATACGCGCAAAATATGTCGATTCATGTTACGTGGTAACTGCAAGAGTGGCGGTAAATTAACTTACACACACGCGCGCACGCACGACACATTTAACACAGCATTTGCAGTAGCTTACACTAGGGGTGGACAAATTTTCCAAAAACCTACGAGACCCTCAAAAGTCTAGGTGCCAGAACGGTGATATGAAACAAGTTCCGAACTGCGAACCCACATATTAGACGCCAACGTATAAAATTTGGTCGCCCGGGCGACCTAGCGCCCGGAACTTGTGCAACCCTGGCTTACATGTTATTCTCAACAAAATACAAAATCACAAAATAAATATAATCAACTACCGAATGTGTAACTACAATTTTTACAAAGTGCAGTTGGTTTATATGGTATAAAATAGTGATAGCAGATCAAACATGAATTGGGTTCCCGACGTTTCGAGAGAGCGCAGTGGTCTCATCTTCATGGGTATGAAGGTCATTACACATATGAATTAGGCTACAAGGCATCAAGTTACCACTATCACGAGCAGCACGGTGTATATACAAACCATTCCAGGCATTTTCGGTCTTCTGGGTGTTTTTTCTCACCATCTACTCCTTGGTCGAGCTGAATTTTTCCGCCGGTCGAGTTTGTTTATACATCAACATGAGAACGCGTGTGTCGTTCATTGTAATAATTAGTGTCCATCTGCATCCACAAACCACATCAACTTATTTTCAGTGCATACAGTTAGCACGTTTTATTTATCCACGTCTGAAGGACTTATCACGTACAACCTGCGACTGACCTTCAAAAAATATGTATTTGCTGTCTCATTTCTTTCATGTTTTTTCTCAGACAGTCGAATTCTCACACCCAGATAGCAACGTCGGTTCTGCCATTATCTGATACGATCTGAACAGTGTTTCCTTAATTGTCTTGCGTGTGCATATAATTGTTCCATGTGTATACTGAAACATCTCCAGTTTAGTCAAACTTCTTTTATTTGTTGAATTACTCTGTTGTCAACTATTCTTTCTCGTATGTGCTTACTTTCTAAAATGCCGTGACTTTGTTTTAAAAGTAGAAATGCCTACGTTGTATTCCTCATAAATTATACACGTAATGCTCGCTGGAACTCTTCTCCGTTTTAGCGCTGTCTAACCGTCAGCAAAAATAAGAGTATTCGATTCTTTATAACATTCTCCACACTTATATTCAACTTTCGGCTTTGTTCCTACCATTCTTCCTACTTCGAATTTCTCCATACCTAGTGCAAACTTCGCATCTGGCTACAAGTTTTGTTCTACCACTCTTATTAAGTGTTGTTGAAAACCCTGGTCTAGCATTACTTGCCAGTTTATTTTTGATACCTCTATCGATATTTGCTCATAATCCAGGAAGCAATGACGGGAGTCAGTGAATAAAATTCCTTTTAAATATCATTTAGATACACCATTGTTTGAGAACATTACAAATTCGCATGTAAATGCCGTCGACACAATGTTTATTAATATTAATATTAGATATTTAGATTATTTCTACCCATAATTAGGTCATTTTCAGACTAATATGTAACACAAATCATCATCTTTATATTACTATTCATCATCATCATCATCATCTTCTTCTTCTCCTCCTTCTTCTTCTTCGATGACTACAGACCAATGTGGACCTTCGCCTCCTTGTTGATTTCTCAGCCAGCTGTCTTTTACCTCTATTTCCAGTTTTTATAATAAAATTATATAATAAAATTAATTATATACGTCAGCACTGCCGTTTTTATTAATACATAAGGCTACATGTTTCGACCCATCAGTCGGTCATCTTCAGGCCTACATAGCAGACTAAGTCATTGGTGCTGTGTGCACACTGGGATCCCAATATGTTTACATTAATAAAATACATAAAATCTGTTAAGTTTCTTTCAAGTTCCAGCTTTTAATTTTGCACATTTATTTGTACAAATTTCCACCATCTGTTTTTGGTCATCCTCTTAGTCTAAGTCTGTAATTATTATAACCGGTTAACTGGCATGTGACGCCGTGTAGTAGACTGAGACTTGGTTATCAACGTCCACAGAAACCTGTCGCTTCCATTTTTGCTAACTGCTGGCTCTGCCTCCAGTGGAGTGTTCTTGTGCACATGGCAATACACCGTCTGTTTCCATAAGATGAAGATCTTCCAACTAGCCAGCGATTCTTACCTTCTCAGGAAGGCCTCTACACCTTGGAGCCATTTACATGAGACTCATGACAACACTGCCAGCGTACAAATCACAATATTTTGTTTGAAGACAAATGATGAAACACTGCGAGAATTTGTTCAGTCATCAAAGCATTATATGTGTACACTGCCAAATTTATGACAGCACAAATTTGACAATTTTCATGTCGATCCTTGACATCCCTAGGATCCAACAATCAGTCAATCATGAGCCATACAAATCCAGCACCCGTTTTACCTTACCAACAATAACACCACATTTGTACACACATTTTATTTTCCCCCCATCATCTGTCCCCGGGAGCTGATATTAGCAGCATACCTGACTTTTGTATATTCCAGCTTCCGAAACGTCGTAACGTTTGGTGCTTTCAACCGAAACAGACACACAGAAGAAGAGATGAAATACCTGTGCGGCATCAGTAAAACAGCATCGTTAACAAACTTTGGAAAAAAGTTGGCTCAGAGCTTAAGAAAACTCGAACACCTGTGTAACGTCAATAAAACACTATCGTTACAAACCTTTCAAGAAAGTTTGCGTCTTGCTGGAGAAAAGTAGATCTCTCCAGAACCATGCTGGATATTTGATTACTTCGCACAGGATTTTGTAACAAAATGCTCGGCTCGATCCTAAAATTGGGTCTGAAACTGCACGCAAATCAGACCGTTTATGTAAGGAACGATAATTTGTTAGGTTGCCCCAAAATAACACCTTACGTAACTTCCAAGTTTCATATCGTCGTCATTGTTCCTATTTGCTCGCTTAAGCATAATATTCACACATAATTAGTAACGCTTATATAATGCTGATTAAAGGTCCCTACAAAATGTCGCGTATCTAGCTCAAGAGGTAAACTAGCTGCCGCCATAAAACAGAGAAGTATAAACATCGCCCGATCGCGATGTTTTTTTACGTTCACATTTTCAAGCATCATACGGCACATCAGGACCGGCGAGTAGCGTGTCGCTGCCACGTCACAAGTTCGAACTTCCCCTATATCATTACTGAAATGGTGAATACAGCGATGTAGTGACATCATATGGTATAACGTTCGTACCAAGTTTCATAAAAATCGGTCCAATGGCTGCAAAGCTGAAATGGAAAGCAACACGTGGCACACTCGCCCTCTCCCTCCCACCGCCCTTCACTCTCTCTCACACACACAAACACGGCACACACATACACACACAAACATACACACAGGGATTACAGTAGTAGCGGGCTGCACAGGCCGATATTTTGATTTTACCCCGCCCAACATGGACAGCATTCGCCTTGCCTCCCCAAAGTTACACTTAAATGTTACCCATATACGATCGAAGTCAAGCACCCTTTTTTACTCCGACCTTGCAAAATCCGCCTCTGTACAAACTTCCGACATATTTAACAGAATTTTCCGTACTCGCGTGCCATTGTACAAGGTGGCTCAAAAATGACCGGGACTGATTACACTTGTTTACACACAAATCAGTCCCGGTCATATTTGAACCACCTTGTATATACCTTCCTGATGATGACCTTGTAGAGGTCGAAATATATAGGTGGAACATACGTCACAAATAATTATTTACTGTTGATCTGCAATTTGTTGGATTAACTCTTAAAGCCTAGCAGTTACTTCACGTACAGCCAGGCTCAACATTCAAAAATTCTACATTCAGCCCCCACAGCGCATTTTTGTTTCGTATGGATCTGAGAACACACAGCGACCTTTGCCTTGTACACCATTCACAGACTAGTTTTGCACAATCGAGGTGGAGAGTATTTATGCGCGGTACGCACTGAGTCCATATAAAAAACAGACACGTTTCGTCTTTAAACAGTTAAATGCTGTACAGTACTGGCGATCGTGTCAAAATACACGTTCCACTCAATGCGTACATCTAACACATTACAGACTAAGATTATTTGCCAAGTGCTTTGTCGGTATAAGGTGCTATTCGAATGTTTGGCCGGTGTTCTTTGTGTTCCTAAGACGAAGCTAATGTTTATGCCAGAACGGCGTGAATTTCCATCGGCGCTTTGCCTTGCAGGGGAAAAAAAACCTTGATGACAGTTCGCGTCTCGATGTTGTTGAAATCGCGCGCGTCCCTGACATGCTTCCGAGCTTGTTTCCTTCCTGGTCGAGCTACGGACTTATCAGCACCCCGCGGTAGTTTTCGTTATTACACTGTTATGAGTAAGACTGTGATTTCGGTAAAGCACGTGCAGCAAGTCAACACAGTGTTTTGCACAAATCAGAGCAGCCTACTAGAAAAATGTTCTTTCTGTCTTGTACTCTTAATCCCTAACACGTTAGAAACGTCAATAATACTTCACAGAATCATCATTGGTTCTGGGGACAAACGAACCACATTTCCCAAGCTTATTCTTTACATAAATTTTCAACTCATCACACTGCGTGCACATAATTCACTGGTCACGTCACAACATACACACAGCGTCATAGCCTCTACGGTGCTTGTTAATTTCGTGTGTCCTAAGCACACGACGAAACCAAACATGCTCAACTTTTCTGTGCGAATAAAGAACAGCCCGAGAGCGTCCAAAATATTTAATATAACTACCAAATGGTATCATCTACGCCAGGCCCCGAACCCAACCCTAACAAGCACATTATCAGTACTACCACACACCAGGGCAGGGCTCGAGAGTTGGGAAGCCGACAGAGTATCTCACAACCGAGCTTCCTTCCTCTTACGCTGTGGCTCCCAATGTGTGCTCCGCGGATCCCGAGGGATCGTGTGTTTGTGCAGATCACTGAATTATAAATAGTGACAGCGTTCCAGCCAGTAAGACGGAAAATGTCCAAGACACCTGTGTAAGGTACAGGGTAATTTATCCCGTTTCCCAGCAGTACAATACAGTCACTCAGGGAAGACATCAGTAGTATATCAGAAAAAATTAAACAAAAAAAGTCACTATACCGAGTCCTTTGTAACTAGGAAGATGCTATAAGCTGCGATACGCTTACTCTACACTGCTAGGGCAGAACACACACACATACAGAGCAGAGACCATGAACTACTTCTCTTTCGCAAACCATAACCATGTTACGAGTAATTTCCAAAAACAAACTTGTTCCGTAATAAAAACGATGCTCAACTCATTTTGTGTATTCCCAGAAACGGTGTACGAAATAAACAGATACACGCAGTGGATTCCGCTAGTTATGGGCATTTTTCTACGAGACTTGTTTCTCGTAGTGAAGTTCGGGTATTTTGGGATGTTAGGCTGTCGACTAGTGAAGAGTTACCGATATTTCGAAGGATCTTATTACATTCATCCGCACAGTCAATAGTCCACATAACCCCCAAATAAACAATCCAGTGTGATGAAGGCTCTTTACGTAAAGTATCCGATATTATTGTCAGATTTGAATGAAACTTGAATTTTCTCGACAGATTTACGAAAAGTACTCAAATTTCATGAAAATTTGTCCAGTGGGAGCCGTTTCGTTCTATGCGGAAGGAAGGACGGACGGACTTGCGGACAGACACAACGAAGCTATTAGTCGCTTTACGCAATTTCGCGAACGTGCGCAGTGTATTTCTACGGTTCTTACAGTTCCCAGAACAAATGATACTGATGTTCACATATAGTGGCAACCGACCGGATTTTATAACCCCCAAGGAGTATGCTTACGAACTGAATTTTTCGATATACTTCTAACTGCAGTCACCTTGTACCGAACATGTCCACTGAGGGCTGTCGTTCCTCACAAGTCGCAATTTGACTGCGTAATGTTCTGGGTTTTGGTGCAGTTCAGATGTGGACAGAGGTTCTGTGCAACAAGCAAAGGGTGAGGATAAATATAACACTTTTTGCTACTAACAGTCTTCAGTTACTGTAACGGAGCGAGGTGCATGTCCTGTTGAACTTATGGTAGCAGCAAAAGATGTTACCAGTACCACCTGACCAAGGGCGGCGAAACGTCAATTCTTCACACTACAACAGACTACAGTCCAGCTTCGATATAGCGCCACTGTTTGTTACCAGAATCTGTGGCGGTAAATCGGAATTACTTCTGTCACCCGACTCGCATGTGCGCTGAGTGAGGGTTGTGCTATATCGGGGGACTACATCTGGGTTTCACTGCACCTGCTGAATCACAGTAAACTCATCTGCTGGCTAGAAGTCAGTATTCGGAAGGTCCTGCGACCAGCCACCTCGACATAGGTTTTTCTTGGTTTCCCTGTGCCTAAAAGCAAATGCTGAGATGGTTCCCAAGATTCCAAGTTGCCACTATATGCTTCTCATGTAGCCCTCCCAACTTAAATTTAGCAGTAACCAATTTCATATTTTGTATACATGTAAAATAACCACTGCCACCGGGTAACAACCCCATTGCAGTAATTATTATTATTATTATTATTATTATTATCTCCTGCTTCTCGCGCGGATTAGGTCCCAAGGCACCCCGCAAAAAGGGGAAATCCGCGAATATTTGTCTGAGCCCCCCACCCGGAAAAACAATGTTTTTTAATTTTGTTTTTCTGTACTTTGCAGAATCACTGATGACTACTGCTTCTTTCTTCCTTTCATCTCCTTGAACAGCATGCGGTATGGCTCGAACACCTGTTCGAGTTGAACAATTTTGATACGTCTATCCACTGCAGTGTGCGAATGATGTATTTTTATTCTCCAGGCGACCCGGATAATGTGAGAAGGATCAGTGAATAGCACAGTTACGGGTAACATACTGATGGCTAGTGGAAAACGGAGATCAGTGCACATCGGCGTTATAACTTGGGTGTAGAGGAGTTCAAAGCTGTCCGCCCAGAATCACTGACAAATCATTTTACACTGTATGCTCAGGATTTACAAAAATTTTTGTTGATACTAATCTAGATATCGACTTGCGAAACACGTAGAATAGCGCAATAATCTTCTAAAACACTGCGTAACTCTCACGGCAGGTATGTTGGAAAACAAAATTGGAAATGTTTGGGGGGGGGGGGGCTTAGAATAGTCCCTGCAATCTGGTGGTGTGTTGAGGAATTAAACATGGCACTTACTTAAATACGGTGGAAAGTCTTGCAGCTTCCTCACATAATTCTGTTAAGTTTCAAATAAAGTCTTGCAACTTCCTCACATAATTCTGTTAAGTTTGAAATAAAGAGACTGTGAAAGTTAAAGAACAAAATCACTATACTCCTTTGGTTTCAAGCTATATATGCAACGCATTTTCCGTGCTCTGCCTTTCGTCCCATCACATCACTGGGATTAATTATGCAAACGATATGCGTACCTTTTTGTCAGAAAATACCCGCAGAAAAACCACTTGAAATTGGAAGATTTTTCTCTTGCATATGTCCTCAGCAATCACTTCGGCAGGGAAGGGAAGGGGTGTTTCCAGGAAGTTGTACACTGGATTCACAACCAAGCACAGGCCTGCATTTCGTTCCGCAGTTCTTTCTTCACAAAAAGAATGGGGAATTACATCAGTCCCTTTCCAAGCACGGTTGCAAAGCAGCGAAAACGGCTACTAGCTGTCAAGCCTGTACGATCGTCCGTTCTCATGAAAAAATTCCGACTTTCGTTGGTCGGATTTTCATTAATTTTATACTGGCGGGTTTTACTAAAATCTGGCATGAAATTCACGTCTGGTTAAAATCGGGTAAAATTAACATACACAATCCCTGCAGACGTGGGAGGTGTACAACGTGCAATTGATTAATAACGTTACCACTGATTTTCTGGTTACCTTTCCTACCATGGTTACCAAGATAACCAACATTCATTGGCTGCTACAGTTACGAGAACGCACCAGGAAGTGTCTGCTCTGAGGACATTGCCTGTTTCATTTATTTCAAAATTCTTAACCCGCAAATCCTCTACATTCGGCCTGTGTATATAAGACGTCACTTGCTGCCGGTATCGTCATCCTTTACAAACGTCGCAAAACTGAAGCATTCTCAACAACAAAAAATGTGAAACGCCTATGCTACGTTATCCATTGGTTTTGAAAATTTTAATACGTCAAATAACGAGACATTTCTGTAATCGGTGTCGCGTTTGTCAAGTAGGGGATTTTCGACAAAATTCCGGTTACTGACGCCCTGGACCAACGGATGACGTCCCTTTAGAACCAAGCGGTGTTGTTACATCAGGCATATTGGTCAGTACTGAATAAACAGATCTACCATGTCGACCCTGTGGTTGTGACACTGGAAACCGACATAATTCGGGGCAAGTCCAGGACCAGTTTTAACCAAGTTAGAATCCCGTTCGGATTATACGCATAGTATATTCCCTTCAATGTACAGAACGAAGCTAAACGGTATAAAGAACAATTTTAAATTCACGAAAAATGTGGCCGTCCGGGATACAGTGCAGTATTTAAGTTGAAATAACATTAACGAATACGAAGTACAAATCCAATTACATACATCCGAACACAACAAACAAAAGTATGTCCATATCAGTTTCACCTAAAAGAGCGGATAACAGGAGAAAAATAGTCTTTAAGTCGATACGATCTACATTTACAGAAGCTTATATGACCGTCAGTGTGGCCTTAATAACATTTGAACAAAAACACTATCTTTGTTCTGCTGAATGAGTTCCTTCCTTTAATATGCAACTGCACGGCATGTTCTGTATCACAATACACTAAATTGTCAGCAATTTCAGTTCTTTCTTTCTTTCTTTCTATTACACAAACTATTCAGAGGCTCCGCAATGTATATTCTGTTACTTATACTGTTAGAACTGGGGGAATGGAAAATCCACGCAGGGAACAGCACAAACTTGGAGACTTCTGAGTACACGATATAGGAAAATGCGCATTACACAGATTTACAGATAGTTCAGTGTTGGGCCATTCAAGCCTAATCTTTGTTCTGTAACTGAACGCAGTCAAAATTAATTCGTTTCAATTCCTTACATTTCAGAGGACGCCTTGGGCCCCTACACCCCCATGCTATACAGCCATTAACAAGTTTAAATCGCTGTGGTTAATATACGTACCACCTGTTTCGGCGCGTTCACAGATGAATATTTTTCACAGACAAAATGTTTACAGTTAACAGTGGTTGTTACCTAAGCAGCATCAAACTTTATAATTAGGACAATGAGTTACTGTTCAGTACGAACCGAATTATACTTATTTAAACAAACTTGTGCTACAGAATTAAAGGGTTCACAAACATGTCTTCATCCTACTCGTACTACGTGCGGTTCATAGGCCGGGCAGTGGCATACATAACGCATTAATTGCACAGTGCGTTAAAAATAAATAATAAACTGTGGTATTAAATGAACATTCAATCCTATTCGTGCATAAACAAGCATAACACACCTGCTTAAAACTGTAGAAATAATTCTCGAAAATTAGTCTGGATTTGTGAACTCAGATTATGAATTTGCTAGAAAAAACTAACTATAACCGGAAAATTGGAAACCCAACAACAGACTGAAATGAATGACTCTGATAATCGATTAACATTCTCCTCGTGGACACCAACCTTAATCAGTGCAGTCCTGGTAGCGAAATCTGTACGCACGGCAACATCAAAACAAAGCAACCGTGACGATCATGGAACTGTGTTAAGCACGCACACATATTGATAACGTAATTAATATCGAAATAACTTACGTGTGATCGGTAAAGACGTAGCACAAGGAAGCACATCTTTCTTGTAGCGGACTGCACAAAGAAGTTCTTTCCGCCTTCCTGTTTATCAGCACAGTTATCTCCAAAAACAAAGATCACAGTTGACACTTCTCACTCCATCTTACTACTTCTCACTACATCTTACATGAAGCAATATTGTATTTACGGTGTAACAGCCATCTCTTCATCATTAAGACGTCACGCATGTACAGAGATTATAGTCTGATAAACCTGAAATAAGATGTCCGTGGCTTATAACGGGGAACGAAATGCACATATGCGAGAGAAGTCTACAAATGTAACAACATGATCGCAAACAAACATTCCGTGATCACTAATTCCGTTTCCTCTTTGTGTAAATGTTCCTTCTTGTACACAAAATGATCACACTTATGACTGATGGTTATCAAGAAATACTGTCACGAATGACCACAATCGACAACGTGTCTCACACCACCTACTTTACTCAGCGCACTCAACTCGCATATTACAGAACAGTTTGAGGATCCATTTAGAATAGCCTTCCTTCTACCCAGCTGCAACAGCAAGCACTGCTTGGAAACTCGCTCTCAAGCTGTGTGGGCTATAGATCAGCCGGCTAGGCACAATCTTCTATCTCTTTCTCTACGAACAGCATTCACGTTTTCTACATCCTCATCCCAAGCGTTGTAACGCCTGTCTTTTCTATTCCGTGTGGCTGAGTCCGAATGTCCTACCTTCACTGCCATGTGTCTTTCTAAAAAGTTTTACGTCAGTAGCTCCCAAAGTATGCGTGCCGAACATGATGATCCTGAAGTAGGACCGAGGTGTTCAACACCGAACTGGAGCAATGGCGGTCTTTCTCCCATTCTCAGGAAAAAGTTGATGGATAGAGTCTGCAGCTACATATGACACTCGACATCTTAGCACAGAAGCTTCCCGTCCAGGTCCATAATATAATATACCATTTTTTATACAGTAATGTTCATGGCACACAAAATGTTTATGATGTGCCATGTGCACGTGTTGTGCGATGTTTGAGACAATTTGGGATTAAACGACAGTGACGGCTTCGATTTGGTGACCGACAAAAATGATTATTATAAGGCATTCAGAAGGCGAGATCTGAGGTTCTCACTGCGGTGTTTCTGAAAATTCATTCTTGTGGGTTGTGATGCTGTGTCCATAGGCGTAACTTGGCTAATAATATTGGGGAAGGGGGGGGGGGGGGGG
>Ga0123355_10011840_pt1 | contig 13471 bp, 13 predicted proteins | sample TergutEmb28metaG_3_FD_89872 | JGI IMG/M metagenome (GOLD analysis project Ga0123355, IMG submission 89872) | Embiratermes neotenicus P1 segment gut microbial communities from Petit-Saut dam, French Guiana - Emb289 P1 | ecosystem: Host-associated > Arthropoda: Insects > Digestive system > Gut ...
CACGCAGCGCGGCGGCCTTGTCCTCCTCCTTGGCCTTGCACCAGATGAACTCGCGGATGTCCGGGTGGTCGACGTCGAGCACGACCATCTTGGCGGCGCGGCGGGTGCCGCCGCCTGACTTGATCGAGCCGGCCCAGGCGTCGGCGCCGCGCATGAACGAGACCGGGCCGGAGGCGGTGCCGCCACGGCTCAGGTGCTCCATCGACCCGCGGATGCGCGACAGGTTGATCCCCGAGCCGGAGCCGCCGCGGAAGATCATGCCCTCCTTGGTGTTCCACTCGAGGATCGACTCCATCGTGTCGTCGACCGAGAGGATGAAGCAGGCGCTCGCCTGCATCTTGGGGCTGCCCTCGGGGTGCCAGCCGACGTTGAACCAGACGGGCGAGTTGAACGCCGCCATCTGGTGCAGAAGGATGTGGGTGAGTTCGTCCTCGAAGGCGAGCTCGTCGGCGTCTGAGGCGAAGTATCCGCGCGCGGCGCCCCAGCCGGCGATCGTGCCGGCGACCCGCTTGAGCATCTGCTTGACCGAGTACTCGCGCTCGGCCGAGCCGAGCCGGCCCCGGAAGTACTTCTGGGCCACGATGTTGGTCGCGTTCTGCGACCACGTTCGCGGGAACTCCACCCCGGTCTGTTCGAACGAGACCTTGCCACCGTGGCCGATGCGCGCATCGCGCAGCTCCCAGTCGACCGTCGCGAAGGGCTCCTGCCCGGCCTCCGTGAAGTACCGCTCGATCGAGAGGCCCTGCCCTGACGCTCTATCGGTTGTTGGGGACTGCGGGGTGTTCGCCATGTTGCGATCTCCTTCTCGTGCCGCTTGCCGAGTGCTGTTTCCTCTGCTCTGTTAGGGGGTCGCGAAGCATCCCGCTCGGGCCGGACGGAAAGCCTCCAGAGGAACCCTGCGAGCGCCGAAAACGGCACTGTTGCAGCGGTATTAATTTTAGCGGTCGGGGCCCCGAAAGCCCGGCTCGCGCGGGATTCGCGGCGCCCGGATCAGGCGTTGCGGCGCTCGGCCTCGAGCGCCAGCGACTCGGTCCGGAGCGCGTGCTCGGCGCTCGCCGAGACGAGTGCCTCCTCGGCGCGCTTGCGCTTCTCGTTTCCGTCCGCGACCGCCTGCCGCAGCAGGTCGATCTCGGCGGCGCGTGCCGCCATCGCGTGATCGAGCTCGGCGAGCGTCGACTCGAGCTCGGCGTTGTGCTGGCGCAGCGTCTCGTGATCCGCGTCGCCGTGCTCGGCGTGCGCGTGGGGGGCGGCGTCGTGTTCGTCGAGCGCCCGCTGCAACACCGACAGCTGCGCCTGGGCGTGCGCTAGCTGCTCGTCAAGCGTGGTGGCCTCGATCCGGCTGGCGTGCGCCCGCGCCTGCGCGACCTGCGCGGCATCGCGGGTGCGCTCGAGCTCCGACACCCGGTCCGCAAGCTCCGCCTCGAGCGCGGCCTGCGTGCGCGTCGCCGCGTCGGCTGCGGCGCGGACCTGGGCCTCGAGCGTGCCCGCGTTGGCGGCGGCGGCGCGCGCCCGTGCCTCGGCCTGGTCGCGGTCGGCCACCGCCTCGTCGCGCTCGGCCAGCGCCGCCTCGCGCTCGGACACGGCGCCGTCACGCTCGGAACGCAGCTGCGCGAGGTCGGACTCGGCGGCCGAGCGCCGCTCGCGCTCGCTCTGCAGCCGCCGCTCGAGTTCCGTGATCGCGAGCCGCCGCGACTCGGCCTGGCGCTCCGCCTCGACCAGCCTGGACGACTCGGACTCCTCCGCCGGTGGCCCGCTGGCCACCGGCGTCGCCGCAGCGCCCGGACCCGTGGCCATCGCGGCCCGCCGCTGCGCCGGGGCCGGCAGCGGTACGGCCTGGCCGTCGGGAAGCGCCAGCGCATAGGTGGCGCCCTCCACAACCTGTGCGGCCGGCGCCGAGAACGCCGTCCGGATCAGCCCGGGTGGCCCGGGGAGCGCGGGCAGCTGCTCGTGCCGGTGCTCCTGCTCGCCGTTCTTGATCACGAGCGCCAGCGGGCCGTTGCCCATCGCGGCGGACGGATGGGCGGTGACGCGCAGCAGCGCGGTGCCGGGCGCCGCCTCCACCTGCTCGAAATCAACCAGCTCGAAATTTGTGTCGGGCTCGGTCACAGCGCGCTCGATTCTACGTGTTTGCGAAGATCTCGCGCACAAATGAGGCTTCTCGTCACCGGCGGCGCCGGCTACATAGGCTCGATCGTCGCGCGCCTGCTGCTCGAAAACGGCCACGAGGTCGTGGTGTTCGACAACCTGGAGCGCGGCCACCGCGAGGCGGTTCCGGCAGCGGCGCGGCTGGTCGTGGGGGACCTGCGCAACCCCGAGGACTCGCGCCAAGCGCTGGGCGCCGGGGACTTCGATGGCGTGCTGCACTTCGCCGCGCTGGCGCTCGTGGGCGAGTCCGTCGAGCGCCCCGAGCTCTACTACCGCACGAATGTGACCGGCACGCTGAACCTGCTGGAGGCGATGGTCGCCGCAGGTGTGCCGCGGCTCGTGTTCAGCTCCACCTGCGCCGTTTACGGCCAGCCGGACGAGGTCCCGATCCCCGAGACGGCGCCGCCGCGTCCGCAGAACGCATACGGCGCGTCGAAGCTCGCAGCCGATCATCTGATCGGCGACTTCTGCCTGGCACACGGGATCGGCGGCGTCAGCCTGCGCTACTTCAACGTCGCCGGCGCCCACGGCGAGGCCGGCGAGGACCACGAGCCCGAGACGCACCTGATCCCCAACATCCTCAAGGTGCCGCTCGGCCAGCGCGACTCGGTCCAGATCTTCGGGAGCGACTACCCGACGCCGGACGGCACGGCGGTGCGCGACTACATCCACATCGACGACCTCGCCGCAGCGCACGTGCTCGCACTCGTGAACGCACGTCAGGGCGAGCACCGGATCTTCAACCTCGGCAACGGCAACGGCTTCTCCGTGCGCGAGGTGATCGCCGCGGTCGAGCAGGTGACCGGTCACTCGATCGCCGCCGTCGAGGCCGAGCGCCGGCCCGGCGACCCCCCACAGCTGGTCGCCGCCGCGCAGAAGATCCGCGACGAGCTCGGCTGGGCGCCGAAGCGGCCCGAGCTCACCGACATGATCGCCGACGCCTGGGCCTTCGCCCAGGCGCACCCGCACGGCTACAGCGCCAGCTGAATCCGCAGCGCGTCGTCGATCTGTCGCATCAATGGCGTCGGGACGTGCCCCAGGTACTCCAACAGCCGGCCGAACGAGACGGCGCGCACCTGCTCAGCTTGCGCGCGAGAGTCGCGACGCAGGCCGCACTCCTCTGCGGGAATCAGCACCTGATATGGCTGAACCTCGGAAACGCGGCTGGTGAGGGGTACGACGTCGATCACTCCCCATCGTCGCTGTCGCACGCTTCGGTTGGCTCCCTCGTTGCTCACAATCACGGCTGGCCGCCGCTTGTTGACCTCCGCACCCTGAGAGGGCTCGAAGTCGACGAGGTACACGTCACCGCGACGCATGTCGTAGAGCCTCGAGCTCGGCCTCCAGTTCCTTGCGTTTCTTCTCGCGAGCTTCGTCGGCCATACGCTCCCACTCAGCGAGGATCGCCGGATCCTCGTAACTTCCCTCCTCGCTGAAGGTGTAGTCATATGCGGACTCGAGCTCCACATCGCGCAGTGCGCGCAGAGCGGCTTGGAGGCCCGCGGATCGCGTCTCAAGATCGTGCTCCGTGATGTAGAAGTCGAGAAACTCGACCTCCTTCTCGCTGAGGCTCACGCTCAATTTCATGAGCTCGATGCTACCACTCTCCTACCCGGGTAGCAAGTCCGCCAACGCCGCGAGCGCCTGGGCAACGACCTCCTCGGGTGGCAGCGACGCGTCGAGCACGCGGATGCGCTGCGGCTCGGCCTCGGCGAGCTGCTGGTAGGCCGCCGCGATCCGGGCGAAGAAGTCGGCGCCCTCCTGTTCGAGCCGGTCGGGAGCTTCTCCCCGGGCATCCGCGCGCGCTTGCGCGGATGCCGGATCGAGCGTGAGCAGCAGGGTTCGGTCGGGTGTCAGGCCGCCGGTGGCGAACAGGTTGAGCTCACGCACCGCTTCGATCCCGAGCTCGCGTCCCGCGCCCTGGTAGGCCAGCGAGGAGTCGACGAAGCGGTCGAGCAGCACCCACTCGCCGCGTGCGAGCGCCGGCTCCAGGGCCTCCTGCACCAGCTGCGCGCGGGCCGCTGCGTAGAGCAGCGCCTCGGTGCGCGCGCCGACCGTCAGGGCCGGGTCCTTCACCAGGGCGCGCACGGCCTCGGAGGTCTGCACCCCGCCCGGCTCGCGCAGCAGCCGCAGCTGCACTCCCGCGAGTGAAAGCGCCCTCTGCAGGCCGGTCGCGAGCGTGGTCTTGCCGGCGCCATCGACGCCCTCGATCGTGATCAGCCGTCCGCGCTGGCTCATGGAGGGCACGTAGCTTACGATCGGGCGATGCTGGACGTGTTGGAGCGACATCCGAACGCGCTTGCGGTGCTCGGCCCGGTGCTCGAGCCCCGCGGCCGGCCCTCGCACGCCTACCTGTTCCACGGCCCGGGCGGCTCCGGCAAGCGGGCGATCGCGCGCGAGTTCGCGGCGCGGTTGCTGTCGCACGGCGCGGCCGATCCGGCCAGCGCGCAAGCGCGCGCGCTGGCCGGGGTACACCCGGACCTGACCTGGGTGGTCCCGAGCGGGGCGCACGAGGTGCTGGTGGCCGACGTCGACGGGCCGGTGGTCGCGGCGGCGGTGAAGACGCCGTTCGAGTCGGAGCGGCGGGTGTTCGTGATCGAGAGCGCCGAGCAGTTCGGGGATGAGGCCGCCAACCGCCTGCTGAAGACGCTCGAGGAGCCGGCCGCGTTCGTGCACCTGATCCTGATCACGGACCAGCTCGCCGACGTGCTGCCGACGATCCGCTCACGCTGTCAGCTGGTGCGCTTCGACCCGCCGACGCTGGCGGAAGTGGCGGCGGAGCTGGTGGCTTTGGGCGTGGCGGCGGAACTCGCCGACGCCTACGCGCGGCTCAGCCTCGACGATGCCGGGCGGGCGCGGGCGCTGGCCGAGCCGGAGGGCGCCGAGCTGCGTGAGCGCGCGGTCGAGCTGGTGCGGCGGGCGCTGTCCGGCGAGGCGGGGGCTGCGGCGCCGTGGGACGGGCTGCTCGCGGCCGTGCGGGCGCGTGGCGAGCGCGTCGAGGTAGAGCTCAAGGAGCGCCAGGCGGCCGAGGCCGAGCTGCTTCCGAGCCGCGAGCGGCGGCGTGCCGAGACGGAGTGGGGCGAGCGCATCCGGCGCGTGCGGCGGCGGGTCGAGACCGGCGAGCTGGAGCTGGCGCTCGACCTGATCGAGGCGTGGCTGCTCGACCTCGTGGCGCTGGCGATCGGGGCCCCTGACCTGGTGCGGAACACCGACCGGCTGGGCGAGCTGCGCGTTGATGCGGGGGTCGCGCACGGGGCCGATCCCGGTGCGCTGCGGCGGGCGGTCGAGCTCGTGGAGGACACACGCCAGCGCTTCCAGTTGAATGTGAGTGAGGATCTTGCGCTCGAGGCACTCACCTATCGGCTCGGGACCGTGCTGGCGGCGGGGTAAGGGGTACCTCGGGTGAGTGACTGATGGCTGGTCTGTGGCATCGAGTGGCAGGGGTTGACGACGAGCCCGGCGATCGCGAGGTCGCCCGTGTGTATGTACGCGCCCCGCGCCGTTCGGATGAGCATGAGTTCGTGTCACTGATGCGCGAGAGCCGCGGGTTCCACCGGCCCTGGGCGAGCGCGCCGACCGACGCGGCGCGGTTCGCCGCCTATCTGGAGGACGCCGGCCGGGCTGACTTCCAGGCGCTGCTCGTCTGCCGGGTCGCCGACGATCAGATCATCGGCTTCTTCAACATCTCGCAGATCGCGCGCGGGTCGCTGCAGAGCGCCTACCTCGGCTATGCGGCGGCCGAGCGCTACGCCGGGCAGGGCTACATGCGCGAGGCGATCGAGCTGGTGCTCCGAGCCGCGTTCGTCGAGCTGCGCCTGCATCGGCTCGAGGCGAACATCCAGCCGGGCAACCAGGCATCGATCGCGCTGGCGCAGGGCGCGGGGTTCAAGCGTGAGGGCTACTCGCCGCGGTACCTGAAGATCAGCGGACGCTGGCGCGATCACGAGCGCTGGGCGCTGCTGGCGGATGACTGGCGGCGCTCGCGCGGGCTCTCCTGATCAGGCCGGTGGCGGTAACTTGCTCGACATGACCATCAACAGACGTCTTCAAATGCTGGTGGCAGTCACGGCGTGCCTCGGTGCGCTCGTTTTGGCTGGCGGTGGGAGCGCGGTTGCGTCGGCATCCGCCGCTGGGAATCGGCCGGCATTGGTGGTGCGCCACGATGCGGTCGCACGGCCGGCGACAGCCACCGACGTCGCGAAGTTCCTGCTGCACGCGGGAGCCGCGTTCTACGTCTTCGATCACTTCATCTGGAAGCCCTACAAGGCGGGCGACCTGCACGGCTTCACGCACAAGTTCACGGTCCTCAAGGCCGCGGTCGCGGCGGTGTTCGTCTACCACGAGGTGAAGGTGATGGCGGGCGACGTCAAGGGCAGCAAGCTGCTGTCGTTCCTGGCGACGCCGATCACCAAGGTCACGGGTGAGCTCTCAAAGCTGAAGTCGGACATCACCGGCGGCAACCTGGCTGCGCTCGACACCGTCCAGAGCGACTTCGGTGCGATCAAGCAGCAGGGCAACGGCAAGGGGATCAACATCAAGGAGATCGTGACCTCGCTGTAGCCGTTGCGGCCCTGCCGCACGGCGGCCCGTTTGTGTGGTTCGTGAAGAGAAGGATGGGTGCGCCCAAGCGCAGATACACTGGGATCCCGTCGCCGACGTAGCTCAGCTGGTAGAGCACTTCACTCGTAATGAAGGGGTCGGGAGTTCGAGTCTCCCCGTCGGCTCTGGAAAGTTCTGCCGTACGCCGGCGAGAGCGGGCTCATGCGGTTCCTGTTTCACGCTCTTCTTGGCGCAGCCGCCTTGCCCGCCGTCTTCGCCAAGGTCCGCGTGCTCGAGGTCTGCCCCGGGACGGGCTGCTGCTGCGAGACGAATTTGACGGTGCAGAGGGCCGAGATGCTGTCGTCCGCGCCGATGAACGTGACTACGGTCGTGTGGCTGCTGCCGCACTTGATCGTGAGACCTTTGCTGAACTGCGCGTTGATCGTGTCCTCGCCCGTGCCGGTCGTGTAGGTGCCGGTCCCGTAGGCGTTGATCGTGTCGTGCCCGTTGAGTACCTTGACGGTGTTCGGGCCGCCGTAGGCGAAGACCGTGTCGGCCCCGTCGCCAAGGGTGATGGTGTTGGGGCCACCGTTGCCGTAGACCGTGTCGGAGCCGTCAAGGGCCTTGATGCTGTCGGTGCCGAACGTGCCAGACGGTCCGTGCTGGCAGTAGTCGGCCCCGGGCAGTCCGTTCGGATAGTCGCCAGGCGCGAGTCCGGCTGGGCACGAGCCGCCGCCGTCGATCACGTCGTTGCCTTCACCTGCCGTGATGCTGTCGGAGCCGCCACGCCCCCAGATCATGTCGTTGCCATTGCCGGCCTTGATCGCGTCGCTACCGGTCGAGCCGACAAGCGTTCCATCGCCGGCGACGTTCGCTGCCAACGCGACCGCAGCCGTGAACGCCATCACAGCGATCGTGAACGCCAGGATGCCCACCATGATCCGGTTCCTTCCAACTGCGCCCTTCCGCTTCATCTGTCGCTCCTTTGCGCGTTTCTTCACATGCATCGACAGCTACGTGCGGCGATTACATCCCCGTCGCGCGAATACATACGGAACGACCCGCAGAACCATGACGTCGGACCTGGGGCGCCCGACTCCGGCAGGGTGAGATCGCGGCTCCGGGCGCCGTTCTCAGCGATCCCGCCGGTGCCCGCATCACCGGTGCTCTAGGGTTTCCGGGGCCCGCGAATGTCAGTGGAGAGCGATTGATGGCCGACAACGATCAGGGCAAGGTACCGCCGCCGAGCCGACGCGAACGCCCACCGGGCTTGCGCGTCGTCGGGCAGGCGGCTGGGGTCTCATATCAGACCGTGTCCCGCGTGCTCAACGGGAGTCCGCGAGTCAGCCCGGAGACTCGCGAGCGCGTGCTCACGGCGATGGAGGAACTCAGCTACCGCCCGAACCCGGCTGCGCGCGCGTTGGCGACCGGGCGCAGCCACACGCTCGGGTTGGTCAGCCACGACCCCACGCTGTATGGACCGGCGTGCACACAACACGCAATCTCACAGGCCGCCGACCGCGCCGGCTACCTGCTGACCATCATCTCGATGCGAACGCCCGACGAGCCGTCGCTGCGGCATGCGGTTCAGCGACTGACGCTCGGTGGCGTCGAAGGCGTGCTCGTGATCGTCTCCTGGCGCCGCGCCGCGCAGGCGATCTCGAAGCTCGAGGCGGGGGTACCGCTGGTCGCGGTCGAGGCCGGGCCAGAGCAGGGCGTCCCGGTTGTCGCGGTCGACCAGCGCCGTGGCGCCGAGCTCGCAACCGGCCACCTGCTGGGGCTCGGGCATCGCACCGTGCACCACGTCGCAGGCCCAGAGGCCTCGGTCGAAGCCCGACTGCGGCACGACGGCTGGCGACAGACGTTACGCGTCAGCGGCGCGCCGCTGACGACGGCGATTCGGGGAGATTGGAGTGCCCGGAGTGGTTATGAGGCCGGCGTGCGGCTGACCGCCGATCCCGCCGTGACCGCGGTGTTCGTCGCCAACGACCAGATGGCGCTGGGGGTGCTGCTGGCGATGCACGAGGCCGGGTTGCGCGTCCCGGACGACGTCTCGATCGTCGGCTTCGACGACACCCCCGAATCGGCTTACTACGCGCCGCCATTGACAACAGTTCGCCAGAACTTCTCTGAGCTTGGGGCACGGGCGCTACAGGTGCTCGTGGACGCGATCGACGGTTCGCTCGACGCGCCACGCGAGCCGGCTCTGGTCAGTCCCGAACTGGCGGTCCGTGCATCGACGGCGGCGCCGGCGGTGCTCACGCGACGGTGAGGCGTCCGACGCCCGCGACGCCGGGCGTTCGACCGGGGTGATCTCCAAACGTCGGGGGTAGCCGGCCGGGGGTTGACAGGAGTGTGACTTTCGGTTTAGTGTGACCGGTCACACGCTCGGGAAGGTGTGACGTCACATCTGGGGGACCCGGATCCCTCAACGACACGGGAGAGAGGAAGAATGGCTGAAAACAGCGCGACTGCGGCGACAGGCCCAGACTCGATCGATCGCCGGAAGTTCCTGAAGGGCGCGGCGACGACAGCCGGCGCTCTGGCCTTGCCGGCCACTGTGTTTGGCGCACCCACGTCGCCGGCCTTCGCAAGGCTCGCACGCAGCACGAGCGGCGGGCACGTCAGCTTCGGCTCGAACTACTCCGATCCTGCCACGAAGAAAGCCTTCGCGTCGCTGATCTCAGCGGCCGAGAAGGCCACTAAGATCGGCGTCACGATCAACACGGTTGATCACAACACCTTCCAGAACGACATCACCTCGTATCTGCAGGGCACGCCCAACGATCTCTTCACGTGGTTCGCCGGCTATCGCGTCCAGGTGTTCGCCAAGCAGGGGCTGATCCACTCGATCGACGATGTCTGGGCGAAGATCGGCCACAACTTCTCGCCAGCGGTGAAGGCGGGCTGCAAGGGCCTGAACGGCAAGTACTACATCGTTCCGATCTACAACTACCCCTGGGTCATCTTCTACAACAAGAGCACGTTCAGGTCGAAGGGCTACCAGATCCCGAAGACCTGGGATCAGCTGATCGCGCTCTGCAAGCAGATGAAGACTGACGGCCTGATCCCATTCGCGTTCGGGCAGAAGGACGGCTGGCCGGCACTGGGGACGTTCGACATCATCAACCTGCGGCTCAACGGATTCAAATTCCACATGCAGCTGATGCGCCACCAGGTTCCATGGACCGACAAGCGCGTGACTGCTGTGTTCAAGCAGTGGGCGGAGCTGATGCCGTACGTTCAGGCCGGCGCGACCGGCCGGATCTGGGAGGACGCCTGCAAGACGCTCGAGCAGAAGCAGGCCGGCATGATCTTCCAGGGGACCAATCAGATCGCCGCCCAGTACGTCTCAGACAAGGCCGACCTGTCCGATCTGGACTTCTTCGTCTATCCGGAGATCAACCCGAAGTGGGGGCAGGACTTCATGGACGCGCCGATGGACGGGTTCTGCATCTCGCAGAAGACGCAGAACTATTCCACCGCCGCCAAGCTGCTCGAGTACATCGGCAGCGGTGCCGCCGAGAAGAACTACCTGAAGTACGACAAGTGGGATGTGGCGGTGGCCAGCGACGTCCACGACCCGGCATACGACGCGATCCAGAAGAAGTCAGTTCAGGTGATCAAGCAGGCCAAGAACATCTCGCAGTTCATGGACCGCGACAGCGATCCGGGGTTCGCCGACAACACCGTCGCCGCTGCTGTCGACAGCTTCATCAACAACCCGTCGTCTTCGAATATCAGCTCGATCCAGAGCAGCCTCGAGGCTCAGGCGAAGGTCGTCTTCGCCAAGGCCTAGCTCCCTCGTAGGCCCTTCTGATGGAAGGCATTGACGCTGGCCGCGCCCGGCGGTTGATCTGGCGGGCGCGGCCACGGATGCGGGTGCTCACAAAGCGTGACAAGTGGGTCATCGCGGCGCTGCTCGGGATCCCGCTGCTGGCCGACCTGGTGTTCATCTGGTTTCCGGCGATCAGCTCGGTGGTTCTGTCGTTCACCGACTGGTCCGGAGTCGGAGGGATCTCCTCGATCAACTTCATCGGCACCGCCAACTACAGCTACGCGTTCCACATCGACCCGCAGTTCTGGCCGGCGGTGGAGCACAATTTCATCTGGCTCGGGGTGTTCGTCGGGTTTGCCACTCCGCTCGGGATGCTCTTTGCGGTTTTGATCGACCGCAATCTGCGCGGCAGCCGCATCTACCAGACCGTCCTGTTCCTGCCGGTGATGCTGTCGCTGGCGTTGATCGGGCTTATCTGGGAGATGATCTATTCGCCGAACTACGGCCTGGTCAACAGTGTCCTCGGGCGCACGGCGAACAACAATCTGATCGACTGGCTTGGCAACCCGCATCTGAACCTGTGGGCGGTCCTCGTCGCCGCATCCTGGCGACAGGCGGGCTACGTGATGGTGCTGTACCTCGCTGGGCTGAAGGCGGTCGAGCCCTCGCTGCGCGAGGCCGCCGTGATCGACGGCGCCGGAGCGTGGACGACATTCCGCCGAATCATCTTCCCGGTGATGAAACCGATCAACGTGGTCATCCTCGTGGTCACGATCATCGAGTCGCTGCGCGCGTTCGATCTCGTCTACATCATGGGTGGGGGGACCATCCTTCCAGGCCTGGAGCTGCTGTCGATGGTGATCACCACCAACATCGTCGGCGAGACCACCCGGATCGGCTACGGGTCGACGATCGCCGTGGTGCTGCTGGTGATCTCGCTGGTTCCGATCTGCTCCTTCCTGTATGCGACCTTCAGGCGCGAAGCGAGGCCGCAATGAGCGCGCTGACGGGGAGTGAGCGGCTGAAGCAGCCGGTGCCGGTGCGGGCCGCACCGAAACGAACACTGTCTCCCGGCCGCACCGCCGCTTACGTGTTCATGATCGTGATGACGGCCGTCTGGCTGGTCCCGATCCTCCTTGCCGTCTACGTCGCGGTCCGCCCGCTCGCCTCAACCGCACGCTACGGCTACATCTCCCTGCCGCACGGGGGACTGACCCTGGGCAACTTCACGGCCGCCTGGAACCAGGGACAGATCGGCCACTACTTCATGAACTCGCTGTTCATAACCGTCCCGGCCGTGATCCTCACCCTGGTCCTCTCCTCGGCGGTCGCGTTCGTGCTGTCGCGCATCCGCTTCCGCTTCACGATCCCGCTGCTGATGCTGTTCACGGCCGGCAATCTGCTGCCCCAGCAGGCGATCATCACACCGCTGTACCGGCTCTACCTGCAGATCCACGTGCCGACATTCCTGGCGTCGAGCGGGCTGTTGTACGACTCCCGGCTCGGCTTGATCGTGATCAACGTGACCTTCCAGATGGGCTTCTGCGTGTTCGTGCTGTCCAACTTCATGAAGACGATCCCCGACGAGATGTACGAGGCGGCGGTCGTCGACGGGGCCAGCGTCTGGACGCGCTTCTGGCGGCTGACCGTGCCGCTCTGCCGACCGGCGCTGGCGGCGCTGGGAACGCTGTTGACGACCTGGATCTACAACGACTTCTTCTGGGCGACGGTGCTGATGTCGACCGGGTCGAAGCGGCCGATCACCTCGGCCCTGGCCAACCTCCAGGGACAGTTCGTCGCCAACCAGAACGTGATCGCCGCCGCCGCGCTGATCGTCGCGATCCCGACCCTGGTCGTGTACGTGCTGCTGCAGCGCCAGTTCATCGCCGGATTGACGCTCGGCTCCACAAGGTGACCGTGGTGTACGCGCGAACGTCCACGCCGCCGAGCGGAGCGTCCTGAGATGGAGTCGAGTGGCAGGCAACGCTCGCCATCGGCAGATGCGAGCGTCATCGAGCGGTTCGAGACCGAGTACGGCGCGGCGCCGGCGGGCGTCTGGTCAGCACCCGGCCGGGTCAACCTGATCGGCGAGCACACCGACTACAACGGCGGGTTCGCGCTGCCGCTCGCGATCGACCGCAGGACTCTGGTCGCGGCGAGGCGCCGCAGCGACCGAACCGTGTCACTGGCCTCGACGGCCCTTCCCGGGCGCGTGACCGCCAGTCTCGACGAGCTCGCGGTCCCGTCTGACGGTGCGAGCTCGCGGTGGGGTTGGGCGATGTACCCGCTGGCTGTCGCCTGGACGCTGACGACCGCTGAGACGAACGGTCATCTACCGGGAATCGAGCTGATGGTCGATTCATCGGTGCCGGTCGGTGCCGGTCTGTCCTCTTCACACGCACTGGAGGTGGCCACCGCCGGTGCCCTGACGTCACTGTGGGAACTCGAGCTCGACAGATGGTCATTGGTTCACACGGTCCGCCGCGCTGAGAACGAGTTCGTCGGTGCGCCGACCGGGATCCTCGACCAGGTCGCCGGCGTATTCGGCCGGGCCGGCCACGCGGTGCTGCTCGACTGCCTCGATGAGACGGCCGAGCAGATCGAGTTGCCGATCTCGTCGCGGGGTCTGGCGCTGATGGTGATCGACACACGCGCCTCGCACAGCCACGCCGACGGGAGCTACGCCGACCGCAGGAACAGCTGCGAGCGGGCCGCCCGCCTGCTCGGCGTGCGTGTGCTGCGCCAGGTCACGGCGGCCGACCTGGAGGGCGCGCGTGCGCAGCTTGACCCGCTCACCTTTCGTCGCGCCCGCCACATCGTCACCGAGAACGAGCGCGTGCTCGAGACCGCTGCGCTGCTGAGGGCCGGAGCGCCGGAGCGGCTCGGGCCGCTCCTGCTCGCGTCGCACAGCTCGATGCGGGACGACTTCGAGATCTCCACCCCGGCGCTGGACCTGGCCGTCGATGCAGCGACGCAGGCAGGTGCGCTTGGCGCGCGCATGACCGGGGG
>Ga0123355_10011842_pt1 | contig 13470 bp, 7 predicted proteins | sample TergutEmb28metaG_3_FD_89872 | JGI IMG/M metagenome (GOLD analysis project Ga0123355, IMG submission 89872) | Embiratermes neotenicus P1 segment gut microbial communities from Petit-Saut dam, French Guiana - Emb289 P1 | ecosystem: Host-associated > Arthropoda: Insects > Digestive system > Gut ...
AACAACACGCCATGTCTTCACACGAGTTGCAAAGTGCACTGATGTTGACGGTGGAATTTTCGAACATTTATTATAAACTGTACCAACTCTGTCACTTGAACAATAAATACCGGAATCAGAAATAGTACGTACACGTAATATCTCTTTCTTATCAACAAATTTGCGGTTGTACATTCAAATATCTCTATCTCGGAAACCGTTCGTAATAGGGCACATGTTCCTATAAACATTTTGACTTAGAATGACCAATAGTGTGACCTCCCAGAATATTGATATTTCCTCCTGGGACACCCTGTATACAGTATAACTGCTAAACAAAAAATGCAATTGTTTTGTTGTGATTCGTACAGACAGGACGTTCCTGCGCTGTTGCTAAACGTAATAAATTGTCGCGGTTATACTGGGTAGGTGTTCAGAGGTTGCGTATCTACAGTTGTCGTTAAGACACTCTCCTTACTTGTTACTCAGTTTAATGCCACACAACTTAATAGGAGGCCTATATCAGTATGTGCCCACAAGAACAGCCATCTTGTCATGTGTCAAGTTGTGCGATGATGCCCATTGTGGGTTGTGTTTACTGAGTGCATGGAACATAGTCTCCTTGAGATGCTGGTGATAGCTCAGTTATTCGTTTTATGAAACCAAAAGGGTTATCATGTTTGCCAGAAATTCCCAACATTTAAGCAACCCGAAGTTCCATCGCCGTGTTCACAAGAGCCCGCCACTAAGCCGTGTCCTGATCTGGATAATTCCACTCCACACCCTCCACTTTGTCTTTTAAGATTGATTTTAGTATTCGCTTCCCCTATATGCTTAGGTCTTTCATCTCACGTTTCCCTTTCGGGAGTTTTAACAAAATATAGCCTCATCTCTCCCACTCATGCTACTTGACATGCCCATCTCTTCCTCCAAGCGGAGGACTATATAGTGTTTAATTGCGTGCTCTTTTACAGAAGGAATTTTTAGGTTCCCGTTCAATCCGCAGGGTGCAACAGACCTTTTGTCGGTTCTCCCCAACTGCTTATTCAGTATATTTGCAGCTACCCTTCATATCTCGAAGCCTTTTCCATGCATGGTCTGAGGATGGACATTTGCATGGAGACGGGCTGGTCTACTGAACATTGTAATTTACACAGAGTATAGAATCCAACGCGTATTACCGGGTCCTGCTTGAGGGTTTCAGTAATACGGGCCTTCTTGCTCTCATGAAAGTAAGTTTCCCAGTCTCTATACCTTCTATCGTTCCTCCCTCTTCTGATTCACACGTTCTTTGTTTCGCTAATTGTCTTTGTACTCCCCGTCAGTAATTAGCAAACCGCTCGAAAGTTGTAATGGTTCTACTACTTTTTAATCGGTGCCTTAATTTGCTCTGAATTGAACATTCCATTTGCCAAATAATTCATATAATTATCTTTAATACAGTCGTAACCTAATACATTAAGCATGTAAGTTGTGAATTAAATAAAGACTAAAAAGACAGTATCCAATTGTAGGCTTAGTTGTTGAAGTGTGTGCCCCTATATGAACTTTTTTTTTTTTTTGACGTTCAGTTGACCGTGCATCTTGATAAATTCTTATAATAAAACCAACTAGATGCACTAATTTCTCGAATTTATTTTTGGAATAAAACTCTACATGTTTCGGACAGTTCCTCTGTCCATCATCAGAAGTTTTTCACTGTACACACAGCAATGGTATTTGTCATACTTGTTTGCTGACAGTTTGCAAGCAGCGTCCTGCTCGCGAGCTGTCAGCATGTAGACTTTTATTCCAAACATAAATTTGAGAATTTAGTGCATCTAGTTGGTTTTGTGATAAGGATCTAAATGAACTTCGTTGATTACATGAAGGCACGGGTCATATCCGCTTGCTGTTTGGTGGCCTTAGTTTTCATGGAACTGATAGAACCGTCTTCATGAAATGTGCGTCGCTGGTATCAACGTTTCTTTTGTCTGAGAGTGCCTTAGTGTTAGCAGTGGGCAGTCATGGGAATGCTTGGGGTCGCCTTTTAGATATTTGAAAGAGATTAGATTTCGCCACTTTCGTTCCCACCCCAAATAAAAGGCATCGTCAGATGTCACGTCTGTTTGATTTGGTGTCGGAGAAGACGCAGCTGCTTTGTAAGCATTAATATTATTTGCTCATTTTTTCCCTTTCTTCCTCTCATAGGGCAACCCGCACTCTCAGCAAACGAGCGGTCGCAGACCCACAACTTAGACCGCTCGACCATTGGGGTCGGCATTGGCTGCTCATACAGAAGTTAATTGTAATAATTATGCCTGAAGTTGTAACTACTCTTCCTTCAATGCTAACAGTCGGTCAGAAGTTAAAACATTTCCTCCTTTTACGTAATTCTAAAATTTGTTACAGTGGTGACAAACGTTAACAAATCCACCTTTTCTGAGCCTCAGCAACCCACTGCACACTATCACACCCTTTTGCTGTATGATCCACTTGAGGACTAGTCAGCCACATATACATAGATTTCCAAAGTGCATAGTTGCCGGCTTCTTAACGAGGACAGTTGTTCGGTCCCAGAGATTTCCGTTCAGGATTTATGGTTTAGAAACTGATACTGGCACGGATTCTACTGCGAGTATTTGGGTTCTGCGGTCTAATTATTCCACCGATACTCCGTACTTATTTATTTACACTTAACCGACGCGTGTAATGTCAGTAATTGACTGCGTCATTAAACAAAACGTTTACGACGACACCGTAGCCGTTTTGTAGTCTGGCTACTGCAAGCGTCGTTAAATAAGCCACAGATCTTCCTTACAAGTCAGCTAGACCAGGGGTCTCCAAACCTCGACCTACCAGCTTGTGTTACGCGGTCCGCGGCCTCATCTGTATCACACACACACACACACACACACACACACACATGCACATATATTTATACACACACACACACACGCTGTATATATGCTGTAAAAATTGCACAGTAATTTAGGTGGTTAGGTACGCCGCTTGTGAATTTTACACATGCTGTCCGCGAACAGGCCCACAACATTAAGAGTGGAAAGAAGTGTTTTTACATGAGTTGTAATTGTTATGCCATGTTGAAGGCGTCATAACAGCATCGTCTGTGTAGGCAGTATAGCCTCTAACCTGTGAAAGTGCAAGGCAGTCTTTGTGGTACGTGGGGGTTAAGACACATACGGCTTGCGAGTACCATATGTTTAGCTGTCGATCTATTGTGGAAGAGGTAGTGCAGTGATGACAATTCGAATGGTAACTACCGAAGACACGGACTAAGTAGGTAACAGGAAATGAAGTTCATAGCTTTCTTTAAATATAATAGCATATTTTTTTTAAAGTATGCCTTTTTTAAGGACTTTTCTTCAATGGAAAAATGCAACTATAAATTTTGACTTAATAACAATGCCCTTACTTCCCAACACGGGTTCCACGGAACATCGTTAGGTCTTCCTGAGAAATCGTGAATTATATACATAAAGAGGTTCAAATGCTGTTAAAGTTTCAAATATCCCTCTAAATATCGCAGTAATATTTCTCCGGCTGTTGGCAATACTGGGGTACTTTCCGAGCGCTGACAATTGCCACCCTTTTCGTCGTCTGTACACATTTTCATAGGAAGGGTGTTTCTGGGGTTGTGAAAAGTTACTTAGGGGTTTCTCCGGGGAAGACAGGTTGGAAAACACCGAGTTAACGTTGGTATGAGTAAGCGAGCTTTGTGCATAATTACGTACCATTAATATTCGGACTACGTTACGATTTATTGGACATAGCTTTAAAGTTTAAGGTTTGCGTCCTCTCATTGTTTCTTTCACGAAGCTCGAAGGGTTTTATATGTACTTTTGTGATCAGTAATCGCATCAAATTACTTTTGTTTATCAGTTGTCTAAAATAACAGAGTCTGTGTGATTTCTTCACAATCTTTGTATTGTTATTGAGTATTATTTGTATAAGCATTTTCTATAATAAATTTAACGCAGTTTTCAACGCCCTTTGACTATATAAACTTTCAGAACCCTGACTTTAAATGCTGCCAGTGTTGCTTCTTCCCGATAAATTAGTACGCTGTCAGAAATTTAAAAATCGTGGGAAACATTTAATAAATTTTGCGTAGGACGTTTCATGAAAATTGGTCATCTTTTATTAAAAATTATTTGAGTGGTCATACGCATGCACACAGACATCGTGACCTCATTAAAGAGTAATAACAGTAGGATTATTGACTTTTACGCGTTTTACCATCGAACGAACATGCACTTAAAATTAACGCGATTTCATATATGATGGTAGTCTGCCCATACACCGAGCGGAATTATTTATATTCAAGTATGCCAGTCCGAGGGGTTGTATCGCTGGAGCATGTGTGACGTAATAGGATAATTACTGCGCCGGTCAGTGTGGAACTGTAATGATAACTGAAATACGGGTGTTCGGTAAACAGAACAAAATCATACTTGGAAGAATTCGGCACTGTGCATCTTTGGTGGGCTTATTAAGAGAGTTCACGGTAAAGTATTTTTATGTGACTGTGATACAGGGTGGCCCACTTTCTGTGTCTTTACCAATACTTTATTCAAATTTCGGAGTGTATTCGGAACATGTGCTGTGTTAATTTCGACTTATTGCATTTTTCTGTTACTACAAATGTATCGAACTGACTCTGCAGTACTGCTAATTTTAGTGTTAAAAGATATATTCGTCTACATCCAGAATGAGACTGTATATCCCTCTTGTCACAAACTCATCCGTGCATTTATGGATCACATCTATATTAGTGCGAATGGAAACAAATGCTATATGAAAGTGTAAGCCGTAATGGAAGTACTAATGGCCCCATCTTTTCGTCCTGCATTGTTTCTGTCTCTTTCCCTCTTCTTTATTTTTCATATTTTGTAATGGCTGCATAAGAAACAACTGCTTTTAAAGAGCAGGTTTTTGTTCTCAGAAAGTTCTTACTTTTGGAACATTCTGTTACCTTTTGAAAGTGTTGTAGCGCTTGATATTCTGAAGGAAATCTTCATAATAGGCCTATACTTTTCCAATGCATTAGGCATGTTGCATAATCTAATGTATATTGAAATGTTGCTTAGGTCGTGTTTTCTGCTATCTCCCAATTTATCGGAATCCCGACCATTTTGAGGGTTTAACCTGTTTTTTCCTGTCAAACGAACTAACTCATGGCACATCTCGCAGAGAGGTAGAGTTATCGTGATGGGAAAACCAACAAATAGGCCTACCCATTCTCTCGGCAAGGTTTGAACCCTGAACATAATGTGTTCTTACATCCCACTAACACTGGAGTCGGCAGAAGTCCGTCTTGGTATTTGCCGTAGGGTGGAATCAGGTTGCATGAACGCCGTGCTGAGAGAACGTGCCTTAGCGGTGGTTGTGCGTGCCTTCCATTCACTTTGAAATTAAACAGTGATATCACACCCGGTTCATTTCCATGTTTCGCATTCGAGTGGCTTAACTTTTTTTTGGCTGAAAATGGCTGTGGAGCTGTCTGTTCAATTGTCACAGAAAATTGCAAAACTTTAAATTGCGGGAATAACTATGCGTCGTTATTTTAGGCACAGTTTGCAATGCGACCTGACGTAAGCTGCGTTGTGCCATGTTTGTCTGCCTGTAATTACGTAATACTGCCTAAACGAACTTAATTCAGTATTTCAAATTCGTGCTGAAATATCCGTTGAATTTACTTCGGTTTCAGATTTGGAAGTGTAGCCTGAAACGTTAGGTGAGTATATCGGCAGATTATTTTGCATCAGTGCGTTCTACTTACGGGATAACTGAGCAGGTACTGTGGCCTTGAAGGATGTAGAGATTCCGGTGTCCCATTTTTGTGTGTTTCGAGACAATGAATGTGACGGATTGATGCCAGGTTGGAAATATTCGTATAGTCTTTTGGAACATTAAAATATTTGTGTGATATCAGGCTTCCACCGCGAAGTAGATGAGAACTGTGTAACAACCTGGAAGAACGTAGTTCTCAGTACATATTTAGACGAAATAGAATCTGTCACATACGTTCTGATCATCTTATTTTTTCCGATAAGTGCAGTTACTTCCATCATGTTCAATTTTCCTATTTTGAAGAACACATGTGCTTGAGATAGAAGAGTCTTTTTATTCCCATATCTTTCAGTTAGGGTTCAAATGCAATTTTTAAGAGATAGGAAAATAAATATGGAAAGTACACCTTCCATTCCTCCGTTTTCTGACACCTTGGACAAATTCTGTGCACTGGCAAATAGTGATTCCATGTTTCGTGTAGAACATGGCTGTAAATTTATTTCGTGTTGTGCAATTTATACGTAAAGTTGAATGCAGCTGGCGGATGTTGAAATACGTACATAAGAGGAAAGGAAGCAGTTGAACTTCCACCTGAATTTTATGACTTTCATGTGTTTTATGTTGTGACTAGCCCCTAGATATCTCAAAAAGCCTTGGGGTTCTTTAATCATCCGTCAGCGAAAGGTTTTTCCATACAAATCTGTTTTGGTAACAGGTTTTCTCACCATATTTCGTTTACTCTGTTCTGTCTTAAATTGCTGTCTGCTCATTTTACCCATTATAAATGATACTGCGTGTACTGTTCGTATTGCCATTACGGAATTTAACAATTGCTTAATATGAAAGTGTAACGGACTATTTCCCTTTTTCGCCTATGATTTACCCTTTAATGTTAAAATGTTTTTCATACATTGAGAGAGGTAAACAAGTTTTCCTCTATACAACTTCTTCTGTTCTTGAAATAAAAAGAAAAGTTTGTTTTTAATTAACAGTTTTCTTATATTGTCATATTTATAATGCACAATAAACGGGCAGTTTGATGCAAAAATTAAGTTGCCACTCCAGTCTCATTTTGAGGACAAGGAGTATCCTGCGTCTGATGGAAGGCGTTCAGAAACGCTGATTGAGAATGTGCAAGTAGTAGGGATGTCCGTAGTAACATTATTGCATTTAAAAACGGAAGGAGTTTGCTCTTTTTTTCATTTCGGACACTATTTGCTTGTAATTGGAGGATTCACAGTGTGCTTCTAATTGGGTACCCTTTTATCTGCTCTACGAAACTGTTGCCGTACTGGCAGTGCGGATTTGTAATTAGGATGGTTATCCCTCTACTAGTAACACAGAGGCCAAGCGGTTGCCTAGATGCGAAGTGTCCGACAAACTGGAGCTGGTTCCCTCCCTCTGTCACTTACTGTGTTGCAGCTAGCGTGATTGTTCGTATTGGCCATGATGAATTTGTACGTATTGTGATACTGGTTACTTGTTATACCTGGAATACAAGAAACCCCATGGAATTCTGAGGTAGGATACGAAATCAGCTTATGATCCGTCACTAGATCTTGAAAATTTCAGTTTAGTTTTGTGATATGATGTGTAGTTTGGATGTTGGTGCTAAGGTCTATAGTAGTTGACTATATAGGAGCTGCAGGTCTCTTTAAACGCCTAAGACTGCGTATTTAAAAGCCTGCATTGTTGGTGTTAGCTCTTTGATATGTAATACCGGTAATCTGTCAGTCTCGAGTTTGTGGTACTTGTTAGTTCCCTTCTGTACAAATATAACTAAAAGTTAATATTGGCTCTGAAAGTAATTACTAAGGTTTACTATACGCTGAAAAATACTGCGGTATTGTCTTTAAAGTTCTTCCTTTTTCCGATTTTAATTAGCCTCACTTTGCAGGTGCTTGTGCCGTGATGAACGAATCGTTACTGACCTTGGGGTGGATTAAATTGTGATGTTTGTATTCCTTATTGTCATAGTTAATACATTTTCATACTTGCGAGACTCGAGATTGTCCTAGCGATGTTGACGTCTTCTGAAATATGACATTGGGTGGATCGGTAAGTAGGTACCAACGCTGTCGAAGAGCTTATTGCCTCCAAAGTCAGGGTAGGCCGTGAGGAGAGACCTTGGTAGAATAACTATTTGCAGTTTTGCACGACGTCCTGTGCCAGAAGACGGAATTCCTCGACTTTACCTTTGTTCATATATTTGGTTGAAGGTAAATACTCATTACTAACATGAATATATGAGACACTGATGTATGGATTTCAATCTTGTTGGCCGACTGTAAATACACAAACCGTAGATGGAAAATTCGGCTTCTATAGAGTCGGGGAATTTCATAACCACGTGAATAACTTCACATTGTCGAATAGAGATAAGGCTTTAGGCAGTTCGTTTTACGAAATACTCATGGAATACAACGTGGCCTGTAATGTACTTGGTTACACAGTTGGTATCGCCTGTTATTTTTAGCTAATAATTAAGAAACTCCGATTATTTTCAAAACGTTTATGTTGTGAATGTACTGTGCGTATGTGCGTAGGCCCGATATTCAGCAGTTTTTAGTTCGGAAAGTAATCATTATGCAAGCACGTAATATCATTACTTGTGGCCTGTACCGCTGGATAAAAAGTCGCTTAATTGACTCTGCGAGTGCTGCGTCATTTTATCGCAGCTGCACATTTCACGGTATCACGACATTCAGACGCTCCTGGCACTGCGGAACGTACTGGTAACCCCAGCTTCTCCTAGTCGCGAGTGATTTAAAGTGTATGAGTTCAATCTGTTAGTTGATGCATCAAATTACTTCGTTTAACTTCTGGTTTCGCGGATGAGTGGGCTGTTCAATTAACATGGCGTGCATATAGCTTACGTACATGCTTATAAATTTTAATAAGAGTTTAATCGAGCCACAGGTTGATCTGCAAGTGAGTAAGCTATTTTTCATGTCAAAATCTTCATCTTCGAGCACTTGGCGAAGAATGAAGGTCACTTTTAAATGAATATTTTCTCTTAATTAAGGTTTCGGAGGTTGATTGCCTTGACCAAATGAGCAACTATTAAGAAATAGCCGGGATATAATGCAACTTTAAATGTTCGTACCATATTTTTATAAGTGTTGCTATACAAACAATATTTATTATTTGATAAGCACGTAAGTACATTTATGATGTACATAAGTACATTTCACATACCTAGCTCCTATGGTGCATTTTGTACATTTTGCGTTATCGTGATGTTTTATTTTCTGCACAAAGTAAGTACCTCCAAGGGAATTGTATATTACCTGTTTCCACACTCACGTCATCCACACCGCAGTAAGCCCCACGGCTGTTACATTACTGTTGTAACGGAATCGTTAGTAAGACTACCGTCGAACCTAACTGTATTTATTGCAGACCACTATTAAAAAGTGAGCTACATGTTTCAGTCCAGGACGGCCATCAGCAGGCTATATATATACAGTAAGTAGAGCAGGTTATTATTAGTTACCTGTATAAATAGAACGGGATGTCCTTCATTAAAATATTTTTCTTAGTGTGGTCAGATTTGTTGGCTTTTAGGAACATGACGGTAGCTTCAAATTTAATGACAATCGTGTAGTTTAAAATTGCAGGGGCCATGGACTCGCTGATATGATGGTACTGTAATTCTATCGTTTCTTATGAAATGAAGAGAGTTAGCTACTAATGTACGACTGATGTATTTACTAGTGTTTCCGGACCCTAAAATGTGCCTGTGGATGGATATTTTGCTCAAGGTTTTAAATTGCATGTGCTGAAGACGTCATTCGATTAATTTAAATAATCAGCAGTTTACCGAAGTTGGAGATGCAGAACGTGCGGTGACTTTAGCGCTGTATACTGAAGTAGCCTGCATCACGCGCGCTCGTAGTGGTGTTCTGTAAGACTGCCAACACTTGCCACTTATTGACACCACTTGTGTGGTTGCTCAACAACGGGAAGTTCCAAATCCTTTGAGTGCATGTTGCTTAGTCTGTCATTCCGTGGCGATCATAGCTATTGATCGGATCTTGGGAATGAATTAAGTGGGCATGCAGATTGTCTTCCAACATGACGCGCGGCGTTGAGCTGTGTAGGTGGGACTTGGAGAAAAGTCGAGTGAAGTCAGCGGCTGCTTGCCTTGTAATGCAACAAGGTTAATGAACAATCTTTCTTTGCTATATTCGGAGCATGGAAACGTACAAATACCAGCTAAAAATGCACCCTATGATTTCTGGCGCGAATTATTTTGTAGTTACTCCTGAATTTGTAAGCCCTCAGAATCTGAATGTTCCAGGACATTGTGTGCAGATGTAGCATTCAAAACTACGCACCTGTGACGCGCTTATGAAAGAATCGTATTATCAATGATAAAAATGAAGTATATTTTACTCGCTACGGGCTAGACGGTGAGGGCGAGATTGCGTACCCATCCAGACCGGCCCCAAGGCCCACCCAGCCTCTGTGCAATGTGTACCGGTTCTCTTCTCCAGGATTTGAATGGCCAGGATGTGGCGCTGACCACCCCTCTCTTTCCATCGCCGGGGTCGAGTATGGAAGACCTATACCTCTACCTCCCTTCTGTGTCTTCATATTAAGTTACGTGACAGCCTTTGCCTTTACCTTTACCTTAAACCACTGATATAAGGGTTATTCGAAATGATTGTCGTACACAATACACTTGAGACAGGAGTATATGTTTTTTTTTATTCAATAGAACAACACTCCAAGTTTTTGTTACATACCTTACAGGTGCTCTGTATGTGCACCCTTTTGTGATTCTTCAAACATCAACATGATAATCGAGTTCGTTCCAAACTGTTTGTAGCATGTCACCGGTGATAGTTTCAATGACGGTTCTGATTCGTACCTTCAGTTCCGGGATACTTGCGAGAAGAGGAGGAATATAAACCTGATCCTTGACGTAACCCCATAGAAAGAAATCACATGGGGTTGCATCTGGAGAACGAGGTGGCCAGGCGAATAGCATCTGATCATCATCCGACAATCATTTCGAATAACCCTGTATTACAATCAGGATTGTATTAAACAGGAACTGTGCACGGAACGGAACGAAAAATTTTAAAGTCAACTAGCATGTCTCGAACTGATAAGTAATATAGTTCATACTGTATTGGTATGTGTATTTGTAACTAATAATTATAGTTATCATTATTATGTAATTTAATACACATTCGTAACTTACTTGGGTCCTACTGATGAACAAACAAACAAACAAAGATATGTGCGTACATTAATCCATACAGTATTTCTGAAATCTCCAACGTGTACAACGTGTTTATTGTAAGGCGCACTTCTCGCAATATAGAGGCTTGTGCACTTTTTTCTGCAACAGGTGTAACAAATGTGAGACAGCTGTGCAGTTATGACTTGCACGTTACGTGTACACGTTGCGGTGCTGTTAATGCCAACTTGCAATGATCTGAAGTGCCTTCGTGCCTGGCCATAATTGGAAATTTTCGTATGTTATTTTGAACCGAAGTATTTTTAAATTTCCAGTAGTGGTTTCCCTGCATTAAGAGACACTATATTAGCGCTCATTTGTTTATCCTTTGTCTAATTAAGCATTAATTTTACGTTTGCCTGCCACAGTCAGTTACAGTCATCAGTTCACAGAACTGAACAAATAAGACAGTTGTGTCACAAAGTAGCAGACACGTGGGTCTAAGTGTCTTGCAGACATATACTGAGCTGTTTAAAAGTCATGCCATGTTTACAGCTCAATTTTTTGCCGTCCGCCCCGAAAGTAATTTTTAGGAGAAGAATGTTCCGTAAGAGCTGCAAAACTGTCACAGAGGTTTGTTTTATAGGTAGAACTTTTAACGTGTGTTGATAAATATTAACCCTTTAAAGACGAAGCGCAGACTGCTTTATTTAAAGACCCCGTTCGTACCGCGCAGTAAACACTTTTCATCTCGGTTATAAAAAACTATCAGTTTGTGCTGTAAGTGGCACAAGTCGTTGTTAGTTCTCAGATAAATACAAAACAAATAAATACAGTGTGGGCAGAGCGTGCAGTTGTTGAATGTTAAACTAATTGGTGCATCACGTAACAGTAGGCTTTAAAAGGTTAAAAGAACTGCTCGTAAATATCACGGAATTCCAGGAACCTTGTTTCATATCTTTAACGCTGTAGTTACGGAAATCTGTGAGGTTGCGAAGTCAGGAAGTAGAATGATTTTTTCGATAGCTATTCAGCTAGTTGAACAAACCGTCTGAGTAGTTTTGTTGTCTTATTAAAAATCACTGCTATTCGGATAGCACTTTTTAATGAACGTATAGCAACACGGGAAGAGTCGTAGTTCTTTTTCAGGTGTTATGTTATTGGTGTCAAACGTGGGATTTTGTGTGAGTAGTTAATCGAATTATTCCAACTTTATGCAGTATAGATCCCTTACGAACAAGAATGTTGTAATCCCTCTTATCAGATCCCTTGGAAACACTATAAACCCCATGCAAATGGAGGCATTAACTGACTGCCCAGCTGTAATATGCCTAACTGCTGCTATTTCCCATTATGGGCACTATTAATGTAGTACCGTGGAGGGTCTAATACTATTGGACACCTACCTTGGTGCTTGGCTACTCTCTTTTACCAGGACCTGGTAATCACGTGTGGGCCTGCCGCGGGTTTTAACTGCAAGTAAGGAAACTAACTGTGCCGAATATACTAAGTATATTTTACGGGAGTACAGAATGCCCCGGGCTTTGTGGTTATTCGCGGTTGTTTAGTGCACAGTTACGTTCCACGTGTGGCCCGTGTAGTTTGTGGTGAGGCAACTGCTGGTCCGCGGAATGTGTGTGCACTAACGAACACTCTTTAATGTAGGCACTTTGGGGGGAGGGGCGTGGCAGGCTCTACAGTTGTGGTGTAGTGTGCGAAAATGTATTACCGGCCTGACCCTTGAATTGTTCTTCGTCATTCGGAATCGTGTGTTTTAAGTCCTTTGTTTCTGTGATGTTGGCGGCCATATGCACATTCAGCGCTGAAACTGAACCGTTCGACGTTCTAAGTCTCTCGGTTTTGATGGGCTTACATACGTTATTTAAATTCAGTTTTTAGGCAGCTGAATCACGTCGTGGTACGTGAGAGATATCTCTCTTACTTGATGGGTAGAGTTAAGTGCATGGTTGTAGGAAGACAGTAGTACTATGTGTGGCCTGCGAACTGTGGCTGTTTGTGTACACGTGTCCAATGATGCTGAGGATGTTGAGCCACCCACACTTTCATATGTGACGAGGAGCTTCGTGAATTATAGCCGTTTCGTACTGTTCGAGATGATATGAAGATTCTCACGGTTGTTATAATGAGAAGTTCCATCTTCTGCTCTTGGACGACCCCGAAGAGAGAAGCAGTATGATTGTCCGAAAAGTCGGTACTTATGTGAGGCGTGATGTCCACAGAAACGGAAACCTTCTTCCTATTTCTTCTAACTTTTCAAACTGAAATGTAGGAGGCTGTAGTAAGGTGGATATGTTGACAGATGGCTTGCAGAATTTGGGGGAGAGTCCTGTAGGAGAACCTGTGTTTTGAAAGACCACGAGGTAGTGGGTGGATTGGTCCCTGGCTAAAAGCCATGTCCAGTGGCAAGCATTGGTTCCGAAAATAGACACCTACGCGAGCATTGCACCCCAAGTCAGCACAATACCCACATTACAGAACACCCCCCC
>Ga0123355_10011843_pt1 | contig 13470 bp, 10 predicted proteins | sample TergutEmb28metaG_3_FD_89872 | JGI IMG/M metagenome (GOLD analysis project Ga0123355, IMG submission 89872) | Embiratermes neotenicus P1 segment gut microbial communities from Petit-Saut dam, French Guiana - Emb289 P1 | ecosystem: Host-associated > Arthropoda: Insects > Digestive system > Gut ...
ACATTAAGGTTGTTTTCAAAAAACTTTTGAATGGTAAGTAACGTTTCATCGTCCAAAACATCAATTGATTCTTTCTTGAACACTTCTTTCAAAAACAGCTCGCAAAGCGTTAACGGAAGCTGATATATAAGCCGTCCGATTCCTAAATTATTGTAAGAGAGAACATTTTTTTCACTTCCAAAAACTTTACCGACCTCAATGGCAATCCTCGCCTCACGATACGCGTTCGCCAAATCCTGCAAAGAATCAACGGCGTTTGAAAGTCCGACATTTATATTCGCCATTTCCTCAGAATTCACAATGTCCACAATACTTTGCGCTGTCTTATAAAAATCTTTTTCTCCGGCTGTTTTTTTAACTTCTTTAATCAAAACCATTTCTTTGTGGTCAATGGTTATAACGAAGTCTTTATTTTTATCCGGAAACATGTTAGTTAAAATATCCGAAACATTGTTGTCCATAGCCTCTTTAAACTTAATCACAAACACAACTCGGCGCACATCCAGCGCCAAATGAAGTTCTCTTGCCCTAAACACAACGTCGCCGGGCAAAATATTATCCATAATTATATTTTTAACAAAACTGTTTTTATCATACTTGTCATCGTAAAATTGACGCATATTTATAAAATACGCCGCCAATAAAGCGCAATACCCGTCCGCGGTTTCGTCTGCTCCCTCACAAAAAGCATAAAAATCCGCAACCGTCTTAGTTTCAATCAATTTATAACTATATCCGTCAACAACTCCGCTCGGTGTTGACGATTCCGCAATTCCCTTAAATCTCTCAGACAATTTATCGGTTAACATATCCACGTTCCCCGCAATAATTCGCCCATGCTCATCAATAACACCAAGCGAGCGAGAAACATCGCCGCCGATTTTTTTAAGCATACTTTGAAAAACTTTGTTGGACATCGTGTGCCAACCTCCTCAATGACTGAACTTCAGCGAAACTGTTTTTGCCTATTCATCGCCCCGCCCTAATAATAGGTATTGTGTGTAGAAATGCTTCGCATTTCTACCGCAAAATCTATGATTTTGCCCATAAATTTGAAATTTGTTTCAAATTTATACAACCATCATTGCAATGAGGCGTGTAAAATTTTTATTTCAAAATTTTTATATGCGGCATAAATGCCGCAACGAAACAGTTTATACTGTTTCGGCTACACGCTCTCATTATAACACAAACTACGTGTTGAAATGGTTTGTTGAAAGAAAAAATCTTTACATTCAAGATTTTTTCTGCGTATTCCATTATAATTCCCCTCCATGGAGGGGTGACGCTTGTTAGCGTCGGGGTGGTCCGATTTTAAGACACATCGCAATCTCCCCTCATTCCATCATATATAATATCATAAAAAGTAAAATAACACAACAAAATCACGGTATTTGTTACATTTTTGTAATATTTTCAACAATCTCTAAATTACGTTTTAGCACATCAACGCCCCGCCAAGTGAAAGAATATAAATCATATTTCTTTTGAAATTCTTCTTCCGAAAGTCCGGCAACATCAGGCATAGCAAGCATTGCAACCCTATTTTCCAAAAGCTCTGCAAGCGCGGTAGTCGGTAAATTTTTATTAAACGAACATGCCAACTGGCAAATATCGCACCCCCAAACCGAACCGACTTTTTTAACCTGCTCCGTCTCAAATTCGTTCAAAATGCCTTTCCGTTGCGTAATATCCGAAATGCACAATTCTTTAGTAAACGTTCCGCCGTTTAAAGCTCCGGTCGGACAAGCGTTAACACAAGATTCACAATTCTCACAAGTTCGCGAATCCGGCAAATCAATTTCAATTTCAAAATCCAAATCAACAACAATTTGCCCTATTGTAAAATATGAACCGAATTCGTCACAAATTAACAAATTATTTTGTCCGTAAAAACCAAGCCCCGCAAGATTCGCCATTTTTCGGTCGTCTTTTTTTGCATTATCAACATAAATTTCGCATTTTTTTGCACCTTTTTTTAATAAAAAATCACTTAAAAAACGCATTTTTTCATTATTTATTTTATGATAATCACGCCCCCGCGCATACATCGCGATATTCCCTTTTTCATTAGCAGCAAAATATGGAAATAAGGCGACAACTACAGTGTTTTCGCCGTCTTTTGTTATTCCGATTTTATCAATTCCCATTGATTTCGCCAATTTTATAAGTTCAGCCCTAATATCATTCAATAATTTCACCCACCAAGTTTTCGCCGTCAAAGTCAACAGCCGTAAGCTTTACACGCTTAATCTTACCCTCCAAATCAGCGTTCGACTGCGCCAAAACATCCATATAATTCGTCGTCAAGCCGTGCCATCGTCCCAACTCGCCATGGTTGCTCGTTTCGTGAGCCTTGCGGCTTTCAAACAAAACGTCAACAATCTCTCCAACATAGTTTTGGTAAAATTCACGTTTCATATTCACGGCTAACTCAAGCATTCTCTCGCTTCGCCGCTGTTTATCGGCTTTGAGAACTTGCTCTTTCATCTCTGCCGCAACCGTTCCAGCCCGTTTTGAATACTTAAAAATATGCATTTGCGAAAACCCGATTTGCTTGCAAAACTCGTAAGATTGCTCGAATTGCTCCTCCGATTCCCCGGGAAATCCCACAATCAAATCGGTAGTAATCGCGCAATCGGAAACATTCTCACAAAGCAGCCGAACTGCCTGTAAATATTGCGTTGTATCGTATTTTCGGTTCATCATTTTTAAGGTTTCATCACATCCGCTTTGAAGCGACAAGTGAAACTGCGGACAAAGTTTATCCAACCTCGCAACCCGCTCCGCAAACGCTTTATCTACAATGGTCGGCGACAATGACCCCAACCGAATTCGCTCAATTCCGTCTATCTCATTCAACCGTTCAAGAACATCAATCAACCCAATATTCTCCGCCAAATCTTTACCGTAAGATGTCAAATTTATTCCTGTAATCACGATTTCGGAAAAGGTTTTCGCAAGTGCTTTCGCCTCGGCGATAATGTTTTCAAGCTTTCGGCTTCTCGCTCGCCCCCGCGCATAAGGAATAATGCAATAACTGCAATAGTTATCACATCCGTCCTGAATTTTCACCACCGCGCGAACCCGCGACTGAGTGTCAACAGCAGAAATTTCCTCGTAAGTATCTGGAAGAGCAATCCCTCGCTCTTTCGCATCCCCTTTATTAAACGGAGCTTTTAAGGCTTCGCCTACTGAGGATTGTGTTTTTTGCACAACTTCAAGCATGGTCGACCCTACATCGAAATCGCGTATCAACTCAACAATATTTCCGCGTTCGACGCCTGAAACAACGTCAACACCGTCAATTTTCGCAATTTCATCCGCGTCAAGCTGCGCCAAACAGCCCGTAACAGCAACGATTGAAGTCGGATTTGCTTGCTTACATTTTTTAATTGCTTGTCTTGATTTTGACGCGCCGGTATTGGTAACGGTACAAGTATTGATAATATAAATATCGGCAATGTCGTTTTCGGTTATTGCGTAACCCGCGTTACGCAATAAACCCGCCATTGCCGAACTTTCATAGAAGTTGGTTTTACAACCAAGAGTTATGATTTTTATAGTTTTGATATGTATCACTTCCAAAATCAAGAGAGCTCCGTTTCGCCGATTTTCGGTTCAACCGAAGAATTTGTAATAAGCGGTTTATCTTTCAGCCTAAACAACAAAATCGGTTCTGCTAACGGAACAAACAACGATAAAATCAGATAAAAAACAGGCTTTTGTCCGCCCACATACAACGAGAAAATTTTATGCAACACTAACGAGTTTAACAAGATTATAACCACATATAATATTTGCATTACTACTACAAAAACAATTAGTAGGCTGAAAAAAGTCAATACTGTTCCCATCATTGCAGTTTCGTCAATCATTCCCGCACCCGTCACCGCAACCATTTGAAAAGCATACCATATTATGATTGCAACATATCCCACGGCAAATACTGCGCCGTAAATTATAGGGAGTAACAGTTTCCAAAGCCCGGGGTTTTTGATTTTCTTGTTGCCAAACTCAATGGTTCCCGCAAGTTTTCCCAATTGATATCTATGCGCAATTGGCACAAACCCTAATCCACCGTTCGAAATCCCTCGATTTTGGCTCATTTTCAAAATCGCAATTCCGCGTAAAACATAATTTAAAATCCCTACGACGAAAAAGATTCCAAAAAACACTCCAAAGAAAATAAACATAGGCATAAGCGTCGCCATCACTTCCGCAGGCATGTACATGTAAGTAGTTTGCATTTTTACATCTCTCCTTTTTGATTATATATCCAAATTCACAACTGATTTCGCGTGTTCTTCGATAAATTCCCGCCTTGGCTCAACTTTGTCGCCCATCAAAATGCTGAAAATTTCGTCCGCCGCAACCGCGTCTTCCATAGCAACTTGCAGCATTATCCGTGTTTCGGGATTCATGGTTGTGTCCCAAAGCTGGTCGGGATTCATCTCCCCCAAACCTTTGTAACGCTGAACATTCGCGTCTTTGCCGATTTCCTCCAACGCTTCCGCCAACTCTTTATCGTTATAAGCATAACGCATATTTTTCCCGCGCGAAACCTTATAAAGCGGAGGTTGCGCGATATAAACATGCCCTTCTTCAATCAACGGACGCATAAAACGGAAGAAAAACGTTAAAATCAACGTTCGGATATGCGCGCCGTCAACATCGGCGTCCGCCATAATTACAACTTTTCCGTAACGAAGTTTGCTAATATCAAACTCCTCGCCGATTCCCGCGCCAAGCGCAGTGATAACAGGCATTAGCTTATCGTTACCGTAAACTTTATCAATCCTTGATTTTTCAACGTTAAGCATTTTACCCCAAAGAGGCAAAATCGCTTGAAACTGTCTGTCCCGCCCTTGTTTCGCCGAGCCGCCCGCCGAATCTCCCTCGACAATATAAATTTCGGTATATTGTGTATCTTTACTACTGCAATCGGCAAGTTTGCCGGGCAACGAACCACTTTCCAACGCGGTTTTTCGGCGAGTAAGTTCACGCGCTTTCCGTGCCGCTTCGCGGGCTCGATTGGCGGTTAACGCTTTGTCGATAATATTTCGCGCAACTGACGGATTCTCTTCCAAAAACGTGGCAAACTTATCGTTTACCATATTTTCAACAACTCCGCGAATTTCTGAATTGCCAAGCTTTGTTTTGGTTTGCCCCTCAAACTGCGCTTCCATAACTTTCACGCTGATAATACAAGTCAAACCCTCACGCGTATCTTCGCCGCTAAGGGATTTGTCATTTTCCTTAATCATATTATGCTTCTTCGCGTAATCATTCAGAACCTTTGTAAGCGCGGACTTAAAGCCGGTTTCGTGAGTTCCGCCCTCGGTTGTGTTAATGTTGTTGGCAAAACTTACAATATTCTCGTTGTAACCGTCGTTGTATTGCATTGCCACTTCCGCCTCGCATGTTTCGCGGGAAGTGGAAACATAAATAACTTCGCTGTGAAGCGTTTCCTTACTGCGATTGATAAACTCAACAAACTCGCGAATCCCGCCCTCGTAATGGAACTCTTTTGTCCGTCCGTCAGGGCGTTCATCTGTCAAGATAATCTTCACTCCGGCGTTCAAAAACGCTTGCTCACGCAAACGATTTTTCAAAACGTCGTAATTATATTCAAGTTCTTCAAAAATTTCCGGGTCGGGTTTGAAGTGAACTTTTGTTCCCGTTTTATCGGTCGTTCCAATGATTTTCAAATCTTCCGCCTTTTCTCCGCGGTTATAACGCTGATAATGAATATTCGTTCCGTCATAGATTTCAACTTCCAAATATTCTGAAAGCGCGTTTACAACCGACGCTCCAACTCCGTGAAGTCCGCCGGAAACTTTGTAACCACCGCCGCCGAATTTTCCGCCGGCATGAAGGATTGTGAAAACAACTTCAACTGCAGGCAAACCGGTTTGCGCCTGAATTCCTGTCGGAATCCCGCGCCCATCATCGGTAACGGTAATGGAATTATCCTCATTGATTTTCACTTCAATCGCAGAGCAAAACCCCGCCAACGCTTCATCAATGGCGTTGTCAACAATCTCGTAAACAAGATGATGAAGCCCTCGGGCTGAAGTACTTCCGATATACATTCCGGGACGCTTTCGAACCGCTTCCAAGCCCTCAAGAACTTGAATCTGACTTTCATCATATTGATTATCTTCCGACACGGCGGACATATTTTGAACTTGATTTAATTCGTTATCCATTATTATACAACTCCTTGTAATCTTTTCCAACCCGTCCCAACAACGCTTTCGCCGACAAGTTGGTGATATACACAATGTTTTGTTTATCCTTTTGGCAAATCACAAATGATTTTGGAAGCGAACCGGGCGACACATCTTTAACCAAGCCGTTTTCTTCAACCGTTTTCAAAAAATCTTTGGTAATCCTTGATATGGTTGTTGTCGTTTCTAAATCCAAAATAGCGACAACGTCGGATTCACGCACCAAAACGTCTTGTCCCAAATGTAGATACACGGGCAATCATTCCTTTTAAATTTACTACCATATATTGTACCATAAAGCAATATATTTGGCAAGGGGTTTTTATAAATAAGATTTCGCGCTTGCGACGAAATCTCGCGCCACGGCATGCGGTTCTCTCCTTATTGCGCCGTGTGTGCATCGCCCTGCGAGGTTTTTTGCTTTATAGGAAATGAACAATTTCCTATAAAGCAAAAAAAGACGGGCAATTTGCCCGCCTTTCCTATGCCAAACTATCAACAAATTCCCGCATCTCTTCTTTCGAATCGATATTGTGTGTCCGGTCGATAACGCCTTGCCGTTCATCCTCGTTCAATCCCGAAAAAACTGCCATTGCTTTGTTGTTTTGCGCAAGCGCCATTCCAAGTCCCAAAGGAATTCCCGCGCCGTTTATAAAGTTATCGTTTAACAAATTGCCGTTATCCAAAGCTTTTCCGCCTTTCTTGCGTACGATATAAAAATATTGTGCACAGCCAAACGGAAAAATATTCAAATACTCGGTAAGTCAAATTAGAAGTGGACATTTTGCGTTGATTGTTGTCGCTCTGAGCAAAGCGAAGAGTCTTAAAGATTCTTCTCTTCATTCAGAATGACAAGCGAGACCTTATTCAGAGTAACAAAAGTTGTTTGTTAACAATGTTCAACGCATTTTGCCCTTCATGTCAAATTTACAAATCCGTCATGCTAAGCGAAATCCGCATTTTCGGAACGTCAACTTCCAAAACTTTAACTTTTACAATATCACCGACAGACACAACGTCCATAGGATGTTTTACAAACTTATCAGCTAGCCTTGAGATATGCACCAAACCGTCTTGATGAACCCCAATATCAACAAACGCGCCGAAATCGATAACGTTTCGAACCGTTCCCGTCATAATCATTCCGGGGTTCAAGTCCTTGATATCCATAACATCATCACGCAACACAGGCTGTTCAACATCTTCCCGCGGGTCGCGCCCCGGCTTTTGCAAAGCCGAAACAATGTCACGCAACGTGGGAACACCAACCCCTGTTTCCTCTGCAAGTTTATTTATATCAGCTCGCTCTGTCTTTTCTTTTAAAAGCACCAACTTGCCTGACTTTACATCGTCAATTGAATATTCCAACGTTTCAAGTAAAGTTTTCGCCGCATCGTAAGATTCGGGATGAACTGAAGTGTTGTCAAGAATATTCTTTCCGTCCGAAATTCGCATAAAGCCCGCGCACTGCAAAAACGCTTTGTTTCCAAGCTTTGCTACTTTCAACAGTTCTTTGCGCGACTTGAATGTTCCTACCTCTTCGCGATATGCCACGATGTTTTTTGCAACCGCCAAACTTATACCCGAAATATAACTCATAAGCGCGTAAGACGCGGTGTTCAAGTCAACGCCGACATCGTTTACACAGTCTTCAACAATTCCGCCAAGCGCCTCGCCAAGCCGTTTTTGGTTCACGTCATGCTGATATTGCCCAACGCCCACGCTTTTCGCATCAATTTTCACCAGCTCGGCAAGCGGGTCTTGCAATCTTCGACCAATAGAAATCGCGCCACGAATGGTTACATCTAAGTCAGGAAACTCCTCAGCGCCTTCTTTTGACGCTGAATAAACCGATGCGCCCGCCTCGTTTACAATAGCGTATTTTACATCTTTAAACTTAAATTCCCGAATGGTGTCGGCGATAAAAATTTCGCTTTCTTTTGATGCCGTTCCGTTGCCAATTGCGATTAGCGTAACTTTGTGCTTATCCACCATTCGTTTGATAAAGGCTTTCGCGTCAGTGACTTGCCGTTCTGACTGAGTTGGGTAAATCACACCCGAATCAAGCACTTTTCCTGTTTCATCCACCACTGCGATTTTACAGCCGGTTCGATAGCCCGGGTCTAACGCAAGTACAACTTTTCCTTTAATTGGCGGTTGCATAAGTAGATTTTTAAGGTTTTCCTTAAACACTTTTATCGCCTGTTCTTCGGCAACAACCGACAATTCTCCACGAATTTCGTTTTCAATCGACGGCCCGATTAAACGTTTATAGCTGTCTTCAATTGCAAGTTCAACGTATGACGTGGTAATAGAAATTGTTTCACGTGAAACATCGGAGCAACTCGCCCTCGTTGCTCGTTTTGCCGCCAAATTCGCGTCAAAAGCTTCGCCTTGCGGACAGTCGCTCCTCTTTCCCAAAATATCCGACATTGGCTCGGATATTTTGGAAGCCCTATAAATTAGCTGATTTTTTAGATAAGCAATCACCTTATCAATGGGCGGCGCAATTTTTACCGACAAAAATTCTTCTTTCTCCCCCCGATTGATTGCCAAAACCCTGTGCGGTTGAACCTTGCTCACCGGCTCGGCATACTCATAATACAAGCGATAAACGCTGTCTTCCTCCTTTTTCGCAACAGATTCCAACACACCCTCACGGAATGTTAAATCTCGAATAACTTTTCTGAATTGGGCATTATCTGAAATATCTTCAGCGATAATGTCGCAAGCTCCCGCCAACGCGTCTTCTGCAGTTGCAACTTCCAATCCCTCTTTAACTTTTTCGCCGACATTGATAAATTCGCTTGCGATTTCCAAAATATCGCCCTCACGCAATTCTTGCGCAAGTAGAATTTCAGCAAGCGGTTCGAGCCCTTTCTCTCGCGCAATCATCGCGCGGGTTCGGCGCTTTGGTTTATACGGGCGATAGATATCTTCAATTTCGGCTAACTTTATCGCCTTGTCAAGCGCGGCATTGATTTCGTCGGTCAACTTGCCTTGTTCGTCAATCAGGCGGCGAACTTCCTCACGACGGTCATTAAGATTGCGCAAATACGTTAAACGGTCGAAAATATCACGCAATGTTGTGTCGTCAAGTTCTCCGGTAGCTTCCTTTCGATAGCGCGCAATAAACGGAATTGTGTTCCCGTCGTCAATTAGTTCAACAAACGCTTCAATTTGCTGCCTTTTTAGATTAAATTCTTGGGTTAAGCTTTGAATAATGTCCATAATTTTTCTCCTTTATCAACAGGGCGAACCCTTTTGTTATCAATGGTTTTATATGTTTGTTTCACGTGAAACAATCGTCCCGACAACCTCATTTCATTCGCTTTGCCAAAGAAAAACACCTTGACAAAGGCTCATACATTTCGGTGTCGCTCCTCTTTCCCTAATTGTCCGACATTGACACTTTATCCGCCAACCAAGCATTTCGGTTGAAATTTTAGTGTTACGCAAACAAATTTTACATAATACTTGCAATTTTCAAAAAATATGCTATAATAATGATAGGATGATATTGAAACGCAAACATTTCAACGGCAAAATCATAAATTTTGCTCATAAATTTGAAAACATTTCAAATTCTTGCAACACCGTGTGTTGCAAGGAAAATGCTTCGCATTTTCGTCAATCTACATTATAATAATATAGATACTATATCACATTAGAGGAATGATGTCAATTATGAAAAAAGCTAAAATTTTAGCAATTGCGAATCAAAAGGGCGGAGTTGGCAAAACTACTACTGCCGTTAATTTGAGCGCATGCTTAGGCGCGGCGGGGAAACAGGTTCTGCTTATCGACCTTGACCCGCAAGGAAATTCCACAAGCGGAGTAGGAATCGAAAAAACAAGCGTTGAAAGCAGCATTTATGATGTTCTTATAAACGACACACCTATGGTCTCAACTATTTTAAAACCTGATTGTGACGGACTTTGGCTGTGTCCGTCAGGCATCGAATTGGCAGGCGCGGAAATTGAACTTGTAATGCAAGAGGGTAGGGAAAACAAGCTAAAACATGCGATTGTGGACGTTGCGGCAAACTATGATTTTATATTGATTGATTGTCCGCCATCGTTGAGTTTGTTAACTTTGAACGCATTCAATGCCGCAGACGGTGTTTTAGTTCCTATCCAGTGCGAATACTACGCTTTGGAGGGTTTGAGCCAGTTGACAGCAACCATTCGCAGAGTAAAATCGGTTTATAACGATAAATTAGACATTGAAGGTGTCGTTCTTACAATGTTCGACGGACGAACAAATTTATCAATACAAGTTGCGGATGAGGTGAAAAAATTCTTTGGAAACAAAGTTTATGCAACGGTAATTCCGCGAAACGTACGTTTGTCCGAAGCTCCGAGTTTCGGTAAGCCTATTATTTCTTACGACCCGAATTCACGCGGTTCGGAAGTATATACCGAATTAGCTTGGGGAGTTATTAACAATAATAAGTAGAAGAATTTCTCGCCCAAAAGGCGCAGGGTTCCCAAATTGCCCGAGCTAATGTCGGACAATTTGGGAAAGAGGAGCGACGCCGAAATGCATGAGCCTTTGTCAAGATGTTTTTCTTTGGCAAAGTGAATGAAATGAGGTTGTCGGGACAAATGTTTCACGTGAAACAACTTTTAAATAAGTGTAAATATATCAAATAAGTAGGAGGGTTAACTTATGCCGGCAAAAAAAGGATTGGGGAAAGGGCTTGGCGCGTTATTTATAGACGCGGGCGAGGCAAAGGTTGCGGAAAGCGGAACGGTTGATTTCGGTCATCGTGAAGCTTTGCCGGGCGAAACTGTAACCAACATTAAATTGATAAATATAGAACCAAACCGCGAACAGCCTCGAAAATATTTTAATAACGAAGCGTTGGAAACATTGTCGCAATCAATCAAAACACATGGCGTTATTCAACCAGTTTTGGTTCAAAAATCTGAAGCGGGAATATACAAAATCATCGCGGGCGAACGACGATGGCGTGCGGCGAAAGCGGCGAAACTTAAAGAAATTCCTTGTATCGTCAAAAATTATGACGAATTACAATTGATGTCAGTAAGCTTGATTGAAAACTTGCAACGAGAAAATTTGAATCCTATCGAAGAAGCAGAGGGGTATCGTAACTTGATGGATTCTTTTGGATTAAATCAGGAAAAAGTGTCGGAACAAGTTGGAAAAAGTCGTTCAGCGGTGGCAAACTCTCTTCGGCTTTGCTCTCTCGCCGATGATGTAAAAGAGTTGGTAAAACAGGACATGCTATCCGCCGGTCACGCGAGAACGTTACTTGGAATTTCGGATAAAACTCAACAAATCGAAATCGCCGAGAAAGTAATTGCAGAGCAGTTGAGTGTTCGGCAGTTGGAAACGCTGATTAAGTCGCTTAACAAAAAACCTGCGAAAAAACCGACAAAAGAAGACACTTTTCTCAAGCAACAAATCGCTTTGGCGCGAATGGAAACCGAACGGCAAATTTCGTCAAGTTTGGGCGCGGATGTAAAACTTACATCAAAATGGGGCAAAAAAGGCGAGATTTATAAAATTGAAATAAATTGCGTTGCCGAACCGGATTTTGAACGTGTTATCGAAATGTTATCCGGCTTTCGTAAAATCGACTAAAATCAGGAATTATTTTCCATAATATAGTCGATAAATTTGTTGTATATTTTGCGAAATTTCGAAGTCGGCAATACAATATGTCGTTTTAAGTGAAAAATCGAAATTTAAGGTGTTTTTTGATTAAATACGGCAAGTTATATTTTTTCTTCAAAATGGCAACACTAAATACTGGATGCTGAATACTCCTTTGGAGGTGTCATTATATATGAAGAAATTTTTAAGAGTATTGCTGTCCTTAGTAATCATCGCGGGGGGATTATACGGCGCATGGGTTGCCGTTGGAATATTTGACGATATGCAAACCGGGTATCGTGAAGAACTTTTGCGAAGCCAATTACTAAATCTCGGAGCGCAACAGCGTATTACCGAACTGTTGCGAGAGAACTCGCAATTACAGGCAGAGTTGGATATGTTGCGAGCTTTACCGGCATTTGCGGAAATGCAATTAACAGTAAATGAAGAAATTCCTGTTGGAAATTTCAATATTGAATTTGAAGACGATGAATTGGAGGAAAACGAAAATGTTAGACATTAAATTGCTCAGAACCGAGCCGGAAGTTGTGAAAGCCGGACTTAAAAAACGGAACGAAGATACAAGTTCAATCAATAAAATTATTGAGCTTGACGGAGCGCGGCGAGAAATTTTGTACGAAGTTGAACAAATGAAAGCACGGCAAAACGTTGTGTCAAAGGAAATTCCGCAACTGAAAAAAGCGGGCGAAGATACCACCGCTATTTTCGCCGAAATGAAAGAGTTGTCGGATAAAATTAAATCATATGATGAAAAGTTGCGTGAGATTGACGATTCAATTGAAACAATCGCAATGCAACTTCCAAATCTTCCTCATGAAAGTGTGCCGAACGGAAGTTCTGACGAAGATAATGTTGAAGTTCGAAAGAATGGCGATATTCCAAATTTCGATTTTGAGCCGAAAGCGCATTGGGACATTGGCGAGGGGTTGAACATTCTCGATTTCGCAAGCGGCGCAAAAGTTACCGGCGCAAGATTTACGGTTTATCGCGGGCTTGGCGCAAGATTGGAAAGAGCGTTAATCAACTTCTTCCTCGACACACATGCGGAAAACGGTTACACCGAGATTTTACCGCCGTTTATGGTACATAGAGCGAGTATGACGGGCACAGGACAGTTGCCGAAGTTCGAAGATGACGCATTTAAAATCGCGGATAGCGAATATTTTTTAGTTCCAACGGCGGAAGTTCCTGTTACTAACCTTTTGCGTGATGAAATTGTCGCGGGAGATGAATTGCCTATTCGGCATTGCGCATATTCCGCGTGTTTCCGTGCGGAGGCGGGAAGCGCCGGACGGGACACCCGCGGACTTATTCGCCAACATCAGTTTAACAAAGTTGAACTTGTAAAGTTTACAAAACCCGAACAATCTATGGACGAGTTAGAAAAACTTACGGCGGACGCCGAACGGTTGTTGCAGTTGTTGGGTTTGCCGTATCGCACGGTAAAACTTTGCACAGGCGATTTAGGATTTAGTTCGTCGATGACGTATGATATTGAAGTTTGGATGCCAAGTTATAATCGGTATGTTGAAATTTCATCGTGCAGTAACTTTTTGGACTTTCAGGCGCGTCGAGCGAATATTAAGTTTAAAGA
>Ga0123355_10011844_pt1 | contig 13469 bp, 8 predicted proteins | sample TergutEmb28metaG_3_FD_89872 | JGI IMG/M metagenome (GOLD analysis project Ga0123355, IMG submission 89872) | Embiratermes neotenicus P1 segment gut microbial communities from Petit-Saut dam, French Guiana - Emb289 P1 | ecosystem: Host-associated > Arthropoda: Insects > Digestive system > Gut ...
ATCGGTGGCTACACCGATAATACCGGCAACGCCGCGAGTAATCAGAAGCTCTCGCAGGATCGCGCCGATAGCGTGGTCACGCAGCTGGAGACGATGGGCATCGCCCCAGACCGCCTTCGCGCCAGGGGATATGGCGACACACACCCTGTAGGCGATAACTCCACCCCGGATGGGCGCGCTCTCAACCGACGTATCTCCATGCTGGTTATTCAGAAGTAGCACTCTCACACTTATTCGTGACCGCCACGGTTCCCGGCGACGAATCCTCGACTTGATCACCTGGGCGCGCTCGACGGCGCAACTGTGAACGCCAACGAAGAAACTGTGATCCCGGTCCTCGAAAAGATATTCGACGAATCATATCAACGGAGATGTATCAGGAACAGGTCACTCTGCCGAGCCAAGAAAGTCACTGTCTCCCGTACTCTCTTTACCCCATTCGTAGTCCCCGGGGAGGGGGCTCAACTAACGCAGCCAATCCCAGAAAGGGAAAAATCCATGAGCAGCTATGAAAAGATCGTTACCCTATTCGATACCGTGGCACACGCCGAAGCCGCGCAGGCGAACCTCGCACATGCGGGCTTCTCCAGCAATGACATGAGTATCATCAGCGGTCAGAATCTACCCAAGAGCACCGACGCCTTGCGCGAGCCTGGCCTCTGGCAGCGCCTGTTCGGGGAGGATATCGAACAGCATGAAGCAACCGTGTACGCCAAGGCGGTCGAGTCGGGCGGGGTTGTCCTCACTGTGCGAGCAGCAGCTGCCGACGTACCCAAGGCGATGGCCATCCTGAACCAGCACAACCTTGTCGACGTGAAAGACCGCGCGGTCGACGCCGGCATCATCTCGAAGGCAAGCGCCGCGACGATCGCGACTCCGGCAGCTGTTGCCGCTGCCGTGCCCGCCAAACCCATCACCGCGGATCTGGGGAAGAACCAAGTCATCCGCTTGGCCGAAGAGCACCTGGATGTAGGCAAGCGGCTAGTCGAGGAGGGCACGACGCGGATTCGCCGCTTCGTCGTCGAGAAGCCTGTCGAAGCACAGGTAACCCTGCACGAAGAACATGCCGAGGTCGTTCGCCGCGCCGTCAGCGACCCCAACTACGTACAGGACATCGACTGGTCTGATAGCACAATCGAGGTGCTGGAGACCTCCGAACGGCCCGTCGTCTCTAAATCCGCCCGCGTCGCGGAAGAGGTTGTCGTCGGCAAGACTGGCTCCGACCGCGTCGAAACCGTACGCGATACAGTCCGCCGCCAGCAGGTCGACGTGGAACGTACTCCTTCACGCCCAACAGACAAGCCTTAATTTGTTGACGCGCCCGGGCGAGAATTTCAACTCGGGCGCGCCTCTTTACTCTTGATGTCTACGAGCAAATCCGGGTTCCACGGCTCGGACACTATCCTTGCCGTCCGTGCCCAGTGGCAAGTTAACTTGTCTATCCGCAGGCGTGCACTTATTGCCAGCATTTCGCCAGCGTGATAGCAGCCACAGCTGGTAACCGCCTATTCCTCGACCAGCCGGATGGTCAACGAGTCTCCTTCGTCGATGGCCACCAAATAGCCCATTCGCGGAACGATAGCGACGTGTGAACGTGCATTAGTGTTGCCGTTCTCACTCAATTCGTGGTCAAGGATTGCGGCCAGCCTGGCTCTCATAAATTTGCGTTTCAACTCGTCTCCCATCGATCACCTTCCCAAACCAAAGAATCGTGCCATCCCTCGAAAATCGGGAAATGTTACGCCACATCAAAAACCTGGTTAATTTTTGTCATCATAAGGTTGCTCGGAAAATGGTGCAATAAAAATTTTCATAAAATGGCGAACTAGACCTCTGGGGGACTCGTGCCAGGTTCCCATCCCCTGTGTAACGGGATAAGCTAACTGTGTTTTGCGCTGGCAAAGTTCCGGGCGCATCCAAGAGTGCAGACTTTCTTTCCGAGAGATTCTGTGGCCACCCTGTCCGAATTAGCGGCGCAGTTTCCACGTAATGCGGCAGACCGCCTCCTCATCAAACTCCAGACGGCTTGGCAAAATCTGAGCAGTTGTACCGACAGGGTGGCTCAGGCTGCGAACCTCGTCGGGCCGACTCCTTCCGATTCCCTCGATCTTCAGGAGATGGGGGCCTGGTACGTGAAAACGACTGGCCAGCTTCTGATGGATCCTCTTGAGCAGTTTCTCAGGCTGCAACCTGTGAAGAATGCGCTCGATGCGATCAGTATGCATGATCCGGAGATTTCTGCTGATGCAGCCAACTCCCGTGCTCGAATCGACAGACACTTCCAGAGAATCCTGATTGCGACGGCCCTTGACCTCCCTGAACCCTGGCGGATTTGGCGCGCCGGAAACAACCCAGCCGAATTCGAGTCATGGCAGAAACGGCGCGAAGCGCGCAACAAGGAGGCTTCAGGCATTCTTGACCGGTATGCACGGTGGGCCCAGAAGGCAACACCCGGAGAGAGGCAGAAAGATCACGCGCCGAGAGTTTCGCGAAGCGATATATGGTGGCGACAACATCGTGCTTTGCTTGAGACCGTTCAACTTGAGATGGCCTGGCGCGAGCTCACGCTTACCTGGTTTTCAGCGACCGAAACATTGATCAGCGATATGCACCAGGAAGGCGAGGCTGCCAATGCGTACAAAGCGGCAACGCTGCGATGGCTTGAGGGGGGCGCACCATCCGATCCCGCTCAGAACGCTAACTTTGGGCTCATCACACCAGAGGAGCGATTGCGCGGATGGGCACTTCCGATTGAATCCGTGGCCGAGCTTAGGCTGAAAGAAAAAACGGAGCTGCTGGTGAGCGGCTTCCGTCCGCGATTGCACCGTGTAGCGATTCACTCTCGGTTCCTGAGAAGCTTCGATACTTATGGGCGCAAACCCATGCGTGGGATTGTCGAACATTCCTGGCAGATTACAGCGCGTGTGGTACGCGATGCGGAGCAGTCGAAGGAGATCATCGCTTATTGGAGCGAGGCGTCCCTGAGCCGGCCGAGTGAAGCTTCGCAACTCATCGAAGATGCACGCCAGAACGCCATCATTGCCCTTCAAGAGGAGCTTCCTGTGCTCCCATTGGAGCAACTGAATCGAGAGACGACCGAGGCGTTCTGGAGATGGCATCAGATCGGCTCTCTGACGCTCGAGGCCGAACAGGACGGATGGCTGGCGCTCTTGCTGCGGCCACGCGCGCGCAGCTTTCTTCCTGCTGTAGCTGCGATGCTGCGATTCGAAGGCCAGGCGGCGCTCGAGCGAAGCGGCCGTTGGGTCATGGCTCGCGTGGAACGCGCGATGGAGTCGGTGGGAGGCAGAGTACCGGCTCATCCCGTCCTGGCTCCGGTGGTTCGGCGAACGACGCTGCGAGATACCTTGTTGCTTCCCGCAGCAAAACGCGAACTGCCTCCACTTTATCGACTGCTCTTTCGCTTGACACCGGTAGAGGACCGCCGCTTTCTCGTGGGTCGGGACCAGGAGCTGGCGGGCCTCAATCAGGCCGTGGCAGACTGGGCGGCCGGAAGATTTGCCGCATGCTTGCTGATTGGTGCGCGAGGAAGCGGCAAGACAAGCCTGCTGAACTGCGCCGTCCGCGAAACTCTTGCCAGCCATCAGGTGATTCGTACGGAGTTTCATCATCGGCTTCTTCATCCGTCGCAGTTTGATGCATTTCTTCGCAAATTACTGAAACTGGACGACGACGCCGATCTGGATGCAGCGTTCGAAGCGGAGCGCCGTGTTCTGATTCTGGAAGAGGGCGAGCGAATCTTCCTGAGAACTGTGGACGGCTTTGCCGTGGTTCACCACCTTATGCACCTCATACACCGCACAGCTGCAACGACTTTCTGGATCATCGTGATGAACGACAGGTCGTTTCGTGTGCTTGATGCCGCGACGCATCTGCATCGCGTCTTCTCGCATCGGATCAACGCCATGAGTGTCTCCCGCAGCGATCTTGAAACCGCGATTCTTGAGAGACATCGGCTCTCCGGGTTTCGGCTGGAATTCGCTCCTCCGCCAGCCGGAGATCCGAGGATCAATCGTGCAAAGCGATGGATCGGCCTTGAGGATTCGCCACAAAAACTTTTCTTCGATTCTCTTTTGCAGCAGTCGGAGGGTATCTTTCGTTCCGCGTTCGAGCTTTGGCTCAGTTCCATTGAGCGCGTTGAAGGCGATACCATTTACATTCGTCAACCCCTTGATCCCTCATTCAATCTCTTTCGCACGGAGCTTGCACAGGAGGACCAGTTCACACTGCTCCTGATTCAGGAACACGGCTCGCTGACGCAGGATGAACTGGCCGATGTCCTGTGCGAGCCAAAGAACATAGGACGAGGCCAAACCGAGCGTCTAACTGCTTTGGGCCTGCTCGAGCGGGATCCGGAACATCCTGGGCTGAGGGTTAGACCGGAGGCGCAGCGCTTCGTAAACGACCTCTTGCGGCGAGCAAATCTCACTTAAGGAAGGGGTGAACAGGCAATGCCAACGTTGACAGAGGCGAGCGAGGCGAAGCTTATCGCTCAGCTTTCCCCGGTAAAGATTCTCATTGTAGTCGTGCTGATCGTCGCCGCCTGGGCGCTTCTCAAGTGGATTCGTGGTTTTTTCGATAGGCTCGAAAAGCACAACCCAAGGCTTAGGTTTCTGTTGCGTCAAGTGGAAGCACCTCTGCGTGTCGTAATCTGGTTTGCAGCACTTCTTATTGCGACGGAGATTCTGGCTCCATCGAAGAATGCGTTTCTTGCTGCGCTGGGATCCGCAGCTCTCGCCATTGGTCTGGGATTGCAGGATCTGATCAAAAATCTGATTGGCGGTTTTGTGGTGATCGTAGATCGTCCCTTTCAGACTGGCGATCGGGTGGAATTCGGAGACGCGTCAGGCGAGGTGAAACAGATCGGATTACGCAGTACAAAGGTTCTCACGGATGCCGGGGTGCTGGTCACGATTCCAAACGCGGATGTCCTCACCAAGCCGATCTCCAACGCGAATGTGGGTGTTGCTGAGTGTATGGTTTCTGCTGAAATGGCGCTTCCCGCAGATATCGATGTAGACCATGCCCTGAGCCTATGTCACAAAGTGGCAGTGTGCTGCCCGTACACGCATCTTGGCCGCCACGTCCAGGTGGAACTGGATAAAGACAAGCGATCGAAGATGACGATGCTCGTGATCAATGCGTATGTCTACGATCATCGCTACGCTCCCGCTATGAAAACAGAGATTCTACGTCGCACGCAGCGCGAGTTTCTAACACACGGGATTCTCACGCCACAGAACGGCACAGAACATCACAACGAGCCGCGTTAGGCGTGTGCCCTGGTCGTCCGCGAAGAGTGACGGCTCGATCGCACAGGCGACCGAGCGTCATCTACTCAAGTGGTATGTCCAGAACCTCGATGGTGTTTTCAGGAACTGAATGCTTCCACCCACCTGGAACGATGCTCACTTGTGAAGTTACCGGTTTGATTGCATCCGGGTGATCGATGGTATTCGTAGCCCAGCGCGTGGCCGCGTGCAGTGTCCACATGGTTGCATTGCCGGTTTTCGCGCCCTTGATGTCGATTGCGAGTGGCTGAGGCTTATCGGATGCGTTGACCAGTTTGAGGTGAAGAATTTTCGGTGTGGAGCTGACGGTAGAGGAAGAGAAGAAGCGAGGATTGGTCCCTTCAGTCTCAGACTTCACCGTGTGGTCGCCCAGATGGTTTGAAAACAGGACCTGCGCCGAGTAACTGGGAGAGGCATATGAGGTCAGGGCGTCGTAGCCGATGAGATCGGTTGACCACTGCATGCCTCCGGGATTCACGTTGGTGAACAGGGGAGCGTAGCTGGCCATCACAATCAGGTCGCTGTTGCGTTCCATGCTGGTCATCCAGGCTGAATCGCCGAGCGCCGCGCCGAAGTCTGGCGTGGGGGAGCCGGTGCGCGTGGCCCATTCGCCGACGAAGATTTTGGGACCGTTTCGGTCTACTTTGTCGTACTTGTGGACCAGGGCAAAGAACTGGTCGGGGGACTGGTAGTAGTGATCGTCAATCACATCAGGCGTGGATTGCTTGACTGGTGTCGTGGCGATGAGCTTGTACTGCGGATATTTCGCGCGAATCGCTTTTGCAAATGCCGCGAACCGCTCCTCGTAGCTCTTCGATTTGTCGAACTCATCCTCGTTGCCGATCTCGATGTAGTGCAACGGGAAGGGCGCTGGATGCCCATCGCGAGCGCGTACGGCGCCCCATTTTGTGCTGGCATCTCCGGTGACATACTCGATTTCGTCCAGGGCGTCCTGAATGAAGGGCTCGAGAGCGTCGCCTGTGACGTGCTCCCCGCGGAGCGAATAGCCGGCATATACGGCCAGTACCGGTTCAATGTTCAGGTCTTCGCACCACTCCAGAAACTCCACAAGGCCCATGCCATCGGTGGACTGATAGTTCCAGGGGCTGCGATGCGTGGGACGGTCGACCAGCGGTCCTACAGTCTCCTTCCAGTTGAAGCGCTCGCGGATGGTGTCTCCCTCGAGATAGTTGCCTCCAGGAAGTCGGAGAAAGTGAGGATGCATTGCAGCCAGCATCTGCATCAGGTCGGGTCGGTTGCCGTTTGGCCGGTCCTTATAGGTCGGAGGGAACAGAGAAACAAGCTGCAAATAGATCGCGCCCGGCTGCGTCACGGTCAGTTCAAGATGATTGGCTTTACCCGGCTGGACATCGGGGCCTGTTGTGAGTGTGTAGGTATATTGCTTCCAGTCCCCCGGATTCAAAGCCACGGGAGCTTCTGCAAGCGTTTTGCCTGTGTTGTCGTCGACAAGCCGGGCACGCAACGCCGCTATTCCTTCGGGCTTTGCATAAAGTGATCCGCGATAGGTGGTCGATGGACGAACAGCCATTCCCCAATAACCGGCATTGGCGACTCCGGCCTCGCTCGATGCCGAACTTTTTGCAACCTCCAGTTTCATGCTGTTGGGCAGCGCTGCGCTTGGGCCGGTCTTGCCCTCGGCGATCTTGGCTTCCGCATCGCCTCGGACGATCAGGGTCCAGTGCTCAAAGCCCGGCCAATGATTATGGAAGGTGCGATTTCGCACCATCTCGGCATAGAGGCCGCCGTCGTAGGCATAGTTGATCTCTTCGGTCATGAGACCGTAAAGTGTGGGACTTACGTTGGCGACTTTCGTCGTCGTGTCAATCGAGAGTCTGGCGTCTTGGGCGAACAGCGAGGTAAAACTCGAGGTGAGGATGAAGGAAAACAAGGCAAAGCGCTTGAGCAAGATGCGACCTCATCAATAAACTGTAAAAACGAACTAAGTATACGTTTTCCGGAACGGCTCCGGGGGGAACGTAAATCTCTGAAAAGTTTCGCAAGAAGAAGCCCGCGCGGTCACGCGGGCTTTTGTGGCCTCTGCCATTCGAACACGTCAGTGAGTGCTCGGGCCAGCCTTCTGAGCCTGGGCGAGCTTCAGGTGTTCCTGGAGAGTCTGGGCCTCGGGAATGAAGGTGACTGCCTTCGCGATCTGTGGATCCCACTCAGCGCGTACCTTCAGTCCTTCGAGCTGGCCGAACTGGGAGGTGAAGAGCTCGCTCTTGATGCTCTGCTTGATCCAGTCCTGAACACCGGCAACATCCTGGTCGGTGTAATCGACGCTCTGGGACTTCAGGAACGCCTTGAACTCCTGCATGACGCTGTCGTCAACGGTGAAATCTTTCGCTATCGAGCCGTGGGCGGCCATGTAGTGCTTGCTGAAGTTGAAGAAGACGTAATGCTGGAGAAGCGAGTCCTGGAAGCGGTTGGTCTTCAGGTTGTCGATCTTATCGTCGGGCGTGATGCCGCCGCCGCCATAGACCGTGCGTCCGGAGTCGGTGAGCTTGACTTCGAGGTTGGCCTTATCCTTGGGCTGGGTGTCGGAGTCGCGCACGTAGTAGTAGTCATAGAGCGAGACGTGGTTGTAGTTGCGCTGGATCAGGCGTCCCGAAGGCGTGTAGTAGTGGTAGGTCGTCAGCGCGAGGCCTGTGTTTTCGGAGATCTGGAAGACGGTCTGGACGAGGCCCTTGCCGAATGTGGTTTCGCCGACGATCAGAGCGCGGTCGTGGTCCTGCAGCGCGCCGGAGACGATTTCAGCGGCCGAAGCAGTATTGCGGTTGACCAGCACTACAATCGGATATTTTGTATCGGAGCCGTGCGAGGCGCGGTAGACCTGATCGGGAAACGCGCGTCCGCGCTGGGAGACGACGACCTGTCCCTTCTGCAGGAACTTGTCGGCCATGTTGACTGCCTCGTTGAGAAGGCCGCCGGGGTTGCCGCGGAGATCGATCACCAGGCCGTTGATGTCGCCGAACTTGTCAAGCGCTTCGCCCACCTCGCGGCTGGTTGTCTCCATAAAGTTGGTGACGTGCATATAGCCAATGCCGGGGCGAATCATGAAAGCGAGATCCACTGACGGACGGGAGACCTCGTCGCGGACCAGGTCAAAGACTAGTGGCTTCGGGGAACCTTCGCGCGACATTTCAACCGAGACGTGCGTGTTTCGCGGGCCCTTCAACAGACCGGCTACGGCGGCCGAGTCCATGCCTTCGGTGCTCTTATTGTCGACCGATAGGATGACGTCGCCGGGTTTGACGCCGGCCTTGTAAGCAGGTGTCCCTTCAAAGGGATAGAGGACCACGATCTTGGTACCGCCCTTGGCCGCCGGATCAGGCTGCGGCTGGATGGTCATGCCGACGCCGTAGTAGCGGCCGTGCTGGTCCTCGCGCATCTGCGCGTACGCCTTGGGATCGTAGAAGTTCGAGTGAGGGTCGAGCACGTGGAGCATGCCCGGGATCGCGCCGTCGTAGATGGCCTTGTCGACCTTATCCTGGGTCATCGGCTCGGCGTAGTTCTGCTCGACGAGGGAGTAGACATTGGTAAAGGAATGCAGGTTGTCACGCAGCACCGACTCATCGTTAGCCGCTTGAGCAGCCACCTTCTGGTTGATGAACGATCCCGCCACACCACACGTGGCGAGGAATACGGTGACGGAGAATAGGGCGCGGCGGGTGCGGGGTGCCATCGGCTAACCTCGAAAAGCAAAGCTGCGCAAAAAGCTGCGCCGGACGCCCCGTAAGATTGACGCGTCCTTCATTTGACGGAGTATAGCATCGGGGGGTTAGTCTCCGCCTTGCACTTTGGGCCGGAGGCAGATTCGCATCCTTTCCCCGACACGATTAGAATTGGTGGACGGACTACCGTGCACCCCCCGCATGAGTCCAATCAGAAGGTAGAAGGCGGCCGTTTCCGGCCGCGGATGCTGGGCATAGATACGAGTGACGATGACCTTGAGAATTTCGCAGTTTGCAGCGCTTGGCGGGGCCTTCCTGCTGGCGCTTCCGGTGGTGCAGGCACAGGCGCCACGCTACCAGAGCCCGCTGTCGGTACCGGCTCCGCAGCCGCAATTGAATCTTCCAACTCCGCCAGCGATCACGCCGAACGGACAGGTGGTCGAGGACGTGATCGTGCGCGTCAATGACCAGATCATCAACCGAAGCGATCTGGAGCGGGCCCAGCAGCAGATGACCTACGAGAACCAGCAGAACAACGCGTCTCCGGAGGAGATTGCTGACCGGCAGAAAAACCTGCTGCGCGACATGATCGACCAGCAGCTCCTGCTCTCGCGTGGCAAGGAGCTTGGCATCAGCGGCGATGCGGAGCTTATTCGCAGGCTGGACGAGATCCGCAAGCAGAACCATATGGATACGATGGAGGACCTGGAGAAGGCGGCGCGTCAGCAGGGCGTTTCTTTCGAAGATTTCAAGGCGAACATCAGGAACAGCATCATCACGCAAAAGGTGGTGCAGGACGAGGTCGGCCGCCGCATTCAGATGACGCAGGGTCAGGAGCAGGCCTTCTACGACGCCCACAAGAACGAGTTCATGCAGCCGGAGCAGGTGCGGCTGAGCGAGATCCTGATTCCTACGCCTGAGAATGCCACCGACGCTCAGGTCGCTCAGGCACAGTCGAAGGCCGACGATGTCGCAGCCAAGGTTAAGGCCGGCGGCAGGTTTGAGGACCTAGCGAAGACCTACTCGGGCGGACCGACCGCTTCGCAGGGCGGTGACCTGGGCCTGTTCAAGCGTGGCGCGCTGGCGAAGGTACTTGAAGATCAGACCTTCGGCCTCCCTGCCGGTCAATCGACGGCGCCGATCCGGACCCGTCAGGGCTTCGTCATCCTGAAGGTGACTGAGCACCATGAGGCGGGCGTTCCTCCGCTGAGCGATGTTGAGGGGCAGGTGCAGGAGGCGATCTACATGCAGCAGATGCAGCCGGCGCTGCGCGCTTACCTGACGAAGCTGCGTGAAGAGGCTTACATCGACATCAAGCCGGGGTTTGTGGATACGGGCGCGAGCCCGCGGCAGACCAAGCCCGTGTTCGCAGCTTACACACCGCCGGCACCAAAGAAGAAGGCGAAGGCAGAGAAGCAGCGATTTGATCGCGGCGGGCGCTTCTCAACGGTGAGCAAGACGACGAAGACTCCTGCTCCAACTCCAGCCGTCGCGCCGCTGCCGGCTCCGGGAGCTACGAATGCAGCTGCCGCGTCGGCGACCGCTGCTTCGGCGGCGACAAAGACGGCTGCCGCACCTTCGAAGCCGCAGAAGATCAAGCGTGAGAAGATCCGTTTCGGACAGGCGCCGCGGAACGCACTGCCTGCGGGTGAACAGACAGCTTCAGTAGGAGCGGGCGCGGGCGAGGCCTCGACAACGCAGACTGCTGATGCCGGCGCTGCTGTGGCTCCAGGAACTGCGATTGCTCCAACCCAGAGCACAACGACTATCTCGCCGACGTCGGACGCGGACCCGCTGGCGCCGAAGGCTGCGGTGACGGGCAAGACGCGGTACAGCTATCGTGCGAAGACCGAGGCCGCCGACAAGGCTGCAAAGAAAGCCGCGGCGCAGAAGGAGAAGATCGTATCCACGCCGAAAGGCCCGACGCCGGAAGAGCAGGCGAGCGAGAAGGCTCAGGCTGGCCCGCTTGGCCTGAACGGCGATACGGCGGCCAAGCAGAAGCCGAAGAAGCAGAAGGGCGCCCCGAAGGAGCGGCTGCAGAACAAGGACACGAAGCCTGCCCCGCCGCCTCCGGCGCCTGATCAGACGGTGAATCCTGCGTTGGGGGCTACTCCCACGGGGCTGACGCCAGGTGCTCCGGCTTCGAACCAGCCTCAGCAGCAGCAGCCTGCACCCCAGCCGAAGCAGTGATCCATCGATTCGGATGATGGGGAGACTCCAGGCCCCAGGCCCTCCCCCTCCCTATCCCCACAGTTGCCCAGTTAAAGGCGGAAGCCCCGTATATTTCCGGGGCTTTCTCTGCTTCTATTTTTGTGGTCTTTGCGATCTTTGGGTTCAGCCTACGTTTATGCAGGGAAAGAGCTTGACAATGTCGTTGACTGGCATTTTGCGCGCCTACGGACGGATCTTCTATCAGCTGTGAGCAATCAGCTAGGAGTTAGAGGCAATTCCGGCGCGGGGTATTCTGGTGGGAATGAAAGATTTTTTTGTCGCGGATGCTGGGGCCCATGAGAATGCGGTCGTTACCTCCTATTTTGTGCTCACTTCGCTGCAGCTGCGGGACAGGCGGCAGGGAGGGCAGTTTCTTTCGGTTGTCCTGGCAGACAAAACCGGGTCGCTGCCGGCGGTGATGTGGGAGGACTTTGCCGACTCGATTGAGGCCTGCTCGGAGGGGTGCTACGTCAAGGCCAAGGGGCGTATCGGGCGGTATCAGGGTAAATTTCAACTGGACATCGAGAAGATCCGGTTTGCCGCAGAGACGGAGGTCGATCCGGCGGACTATCTGCCGGTAACGCTCTTCAATGTCGATGAACTGTGGGCGGAGCTTCGCGGCTATGTGGAGCGGTTCGCGAATGCCGACCTCAAACGGCTTGTCTTTGCGTTTCTCGATGATCGGGAGATTGGGCAGGCGTACCGGACGGCCCCGGCAGCGAAGATGCTGCATCATGCGTGGCTTGGTGGGCTGCTGGAGCATGTGGTGACGCTGGTACGGGTGTGTCTGGCGACGGCGCCGTTCTATGCGGAGGTTGATCCCGACCTGCTGGTGACCGGGGCGATTCTGCACGACATTGGCAAGATTCGGGAGCTGTACTGGAAGCCGAGCTTTGGCTATACGCTTGAGGGCCAGCTGGTGGGCCATATCAGCATTGCGCAGACGATGCTCGGGGAGAAGGCGCGGCAACTGGAGGGCTTTCCGGAGAAACTGCGGATGCTGGTGGAGCACATGATTTTGTCGCACCATGGCAAGTATGAGTTTGGATCTCCCAGGCTGCCGATGACGCCTGAGGCGCTGCTGCTGAACGCGCTGGATGATCTTGAGGCCAAGATGCAGACGATGCGGAGTGCCTTTGATGCTGCGGCGGCGCAGGGCAAAGGGCCCAGGGAGATGACGGAGTGGGTGAGATCGATGGAGCGGCCGTTGTTTAATTCGCGGGCGTATCTGAAGGACAACGAGTAGTGCCGTGAGCTATTAAAGACCTCATTGTTACAATGAAGTTTCCGCACTCGAGCGCGAAGGGCGCAAAGTGAGCACGACGAATGCGACAAGGTTAAGCAAGAAATATGCTTCGATTTTCAACAGCAGGTGAGAGCCATGGCGAGAGCCTGGTAGCAGTGGTGAGTGGTCTGCCGGCGGGGGTTTGCGTCGACCAGGAGTTTATCAACCGGGAGCTTTGGCGGCGGCAGAAGGGCTACGGCCGAGGTGGTCGGATGCGCATTGAGCGCGATACCGTGCACATTCTTTCGGGTGTGCGGCACGGCAAGACGATTGGCTCGCCGGTGGCGATGACGATTGCCAATAACGACTGGAAGAACTGGACGGAGATCCTGCCGGTGGAGGAGGGCGATCCTCGGAAGCACAAGGCTGTAGCTTCGCCGCGACCGGGGCATGCCGACCTCGCGGGTGCAATTAAGTACGACTTCAAGGATGCTCGCTATGTTCTTGAAAGAGCAAGCGCTCGTGAGAGCACGGCGCGGGTGGCTTCGGGCGCCTTCGCGAAGCTGCTGCTGCGCTCGCTGGGGATTGAGGTGCTGAGCCATGTGATCCGCGTTGGCAAAGCCGAGCTTTCGCGGCCTGCCGAGTGGGAGGAGATCGTCGCCCTGTCGCAAAAGGATGAGGTGCTGCTGAACTGCGTGGACGCGGAGAGCGAGGCCCGGATGAAGGCTGAGGTCGACGGCGTTCTGCGGACGGGCGATACGGTGGGCGGTGTGTTTGAGGTCGTGGTTCATGGGCTGCCGCCGGGGATTGGGACGCACACGAACTGGGACGAGAGGCTGGATGGGCTGCTGGCCCAGTCGGTGATGAGCTTGCAGGCGGTGAAGGCGGTGGAGATTGGGCGTGGAGTGACGGCGGCTGAATCGCTGGGCTCGACCGTCCACGATGCCATTGGCTATGAGGGGTCGGAGGAGGATTTTACGAAATTCTCGCGTGACCATAACAATGCTGGCGGCATCGAAGGCGGTATCTCGA
>Ga0123355_10011845_pt1 | contig 13469 bp, 6 predicted proteins | sample TergutEmb28metaG_3_FD_89872 | JGI IMG/M metagenome (GOLD analysis project Ga0123355, IMG submission 89872) | Embiratermes neotenicus P1 segment gut microbial communities from Petit-Saut dam, French Guiana - Emb289 P1 | ecosystem: Host-associated > Arthropoda: Insects > Digestive system > Gut ...
CTGTCGGTTCCATCTTCATAGGGAGGTGAATGAAGTACTTCATTCACCTGCCTATGAAGATGGAACCGACAGTGAGTTCCGAAACGCCGGCTATTAGAACTCAGACGCCGGGGAATTACCCAAAAAGGAACACATTACATGAGAAAAATTTGTTTAGTTAGTAGAGGAAATTTTAAAAATTTTAGCTTATTGATATTACTTTTGGTGCAAATGTGGACAAAAAGAAATTGTTAAGTATATGGAGTGAAAAAACACGTTCTTAGTGAGATCTATATTAAATGTGTAGAAGTATTTTACGCTTCTATAGAGGTATGATAAATGGGTAACGAGTAGGAAGAGTCATATGAATGTTTATCCGTATTAGCAGAAAGAAGTTATATGTTTTTATATTGTGTATGAATCATATTAGTTATGTATAATTTCTATATTGTGTATGAATCATACTAGCTAAATAGAATTATAAAAACTTAGTATAAGAAATGATGGGTGTATCCTATACACATTGTTGTCAAAAGGATGAAATAAATTGAAATTGAAACTGAAATTTGGTGTGAAATAGTTAAATAAGGTAATTGCCATAAATAACATAACTCACTTGGGTTTTCTGCTTGAGTGACAAGTGAATGTGCCATGTAAACAAGAGCATAACATATGCTCCATACTAGATCAATGTTTTCGTTTCATTATTACGAGCTTCTGCATTACGTGTAATGTCTTTCATAAACGTGTTCTTCAGTTGAAACTGTGATAATTCTTAAAGTTATAATTTGGACATAATTTTTATGTACATTGATTACACAGGCAGGTTTGAATATAATACATGTATTAGAACACACAAAACTTGCTCATCTGTAAGCTATATCATAAGACAATAAGCCATTCATCCTGTGTAAACTCTTGCTGTTTTAGGAAATATCAAGATGCAGCAGTTTGTGGTGGCCTCCATGAAAGCATGCAAGAAGTGTAACTGTGTGTTCAGTAAAAGAGTTAAGCATGTGAGTAACACTGATGCTCCAGATCACAAATGTCCCAAGTTTTTCTCAGTAGTGGGCTACATGATCAGAAATCCACATGTGTGGGCTGCATGATGTAGCTATTATTAATCTTCATGTCAGGTATTGATAATACCAGAAAATTAGATATTAATTCAGTGACACAGCTGCAGTTGGTTGTACAATGCTACAAGCAGGCATGTTAGATTCTGCTGACATATTATATCATGCATGCTAGATAATAAGTTGAACTTTTTTTTCTTGTTTTTAAGCTTTTGCCGTGTTCTAAATGTAATTTGTTCCTTTTTGGGTAATTCTCTGGCGTCTGAGTTCTAATTGCCGACGTTTCGGAACTCACTATCGGTTCCATCTTCATAGGCAGGTGAATTAAGTATGTCAGTGGCAGGATTGTGCGTGGTATTTATACCTGGTTGGGTTGGAACGGGGAAGTGGCAGAGCCAATAGGAAGTAGTGTGCCCATGCGGGGTGGTTAGAAGTCCAGCAGGCAGTGGAGGGGGGAGGGTGTATTTAAGTGCTTGTGCAGGTGGGAATTACTGTTGTGTGTTGGATGGCTGTCTCCTCTCTTTGAGTTTATGAAGCAGTGGCTTCCATGATGGGGGCTTCAATCTCAGCAAATCATGTAAGCCACTGCTTCATAAACCTAAAGAGAGGAGACAGCCATCCAACACACAACAGTAATTCCCACCTGCACACGTACTTATATACACCCTCCCCCCTCCACTACCTGCTGGGCTTCTAACCGCCCCGCACGGGCACACTACTTCCTATTGGCTCTGTCACTTCCCCGCTCCAACCCAACCAGGTATAAATACCACGCACAATCCTGCCACTGACATAATTCACTCACCTGCCTATGAAGATGGAACCGACAGTGAGTTCCGAAACGTCGGCAATTAGAACTCAGACGCCGGGGAATTACCCAAAAAGGAACAAGTTACAACTTTTTTTTTTTGCTAAAATTCTCAGGCAAGCTACACCCGTAGGTCAGTTTGGATGCATGTGGGATGTCCTGGCCCTAGATGGTTTTTATTTACTGATATTTTACATTTTTATTATCATAACTGGATGTGCAGAAAACCAAAAGGTTCCAACATGACAGTTTATTAAACTCAATACAATTTTCTGGGGCTAGCAGCCACATCAGGTGGTTGAATGGTGAGTGAACCAATCTGTTGAAAACCATCTCTGTTCTTGTCATCAAGGAACACTAATGATTCTGAAATGTTAGGTCACACACTGTTCAACCACCTGATGTGACTGTTAGGCCAAGAAAGTTTCATTGAATTCAGTAATTATGAAAGCTTCATATAATATGTTTTATTAAACTGTATTGCATTTTGCTTAGTTCCTATTATGTTTAATTACTGGAGCAGTGTTCTTCCTTAAGTAACCTTTTTCGTCTGTTCTAACAATTTTATGTTGCTGAAATGAAATTCTACTGGTAACTATGAGGCTCTCATTCTTGACTCTATCCTTAGTTTTTTAAGGTATTGGTGTGCTAACATACTGTATTTGTGTTTGGAAGGTAAAAGTTCAGACCTTCGCCTGGATAGCATTTTACTGACTGAAAGTTCTTGTGATATTTCTGTTTCCCCATGAAAATACTGTGTATTCAAATAGCCACCAGCAGCTTTCCTTTCACATTCTTACCTACTCACCATTTGCAATTAAATTTCATTATCATTTGAGATTATTCAACTTTTGCAGTTAGGATAGTGTTGTTAAATTATGTAAGAAGCAGTCAAGTGAGATGGTTTTATTGTTTTTGTAGTTTTGAAATTTTGCACTTATCCCATTTGTTAATAACTAATTGCATTTAGTAATGCAAGTTTCATTATTTGGCCATTTTATTTGGTGTTGTATAGCATCGACAGAAATTATTACAACTTTGACTGTAGCTTGAGTTGTTACTGAAAGCTTACATTTTGAGGTAGATGAGAAAATCTGTGAAATATATGTAGTTTCAGAATGTTGAAATGTTCTATTTCCAGACCTCAGTACAAGGAAAGGTAATAGCAATTCGACGGGAGGATCAGTCGGTGTGGGAGAGGAGAGCGCCACTTGCTCCATCCAATGTGCGTCGCCTTACTCATGCTGGAGTCAAAGTCATTGTACAACCATCCAACAGAAGAGCTTATCCAATGCAGGTGGGAGTATTAGACATTAGGTGCCTGTGAGAATGAGAATATTGTATCTATCTGTTAACTTGTAGTTTATTTAATGATGCTGTGAGTATCTCAGACTGTATGAAAATGAAAATGAATAACGAATATGACTTTACAAGGAAATGGTTATGGTATAACTAGAAGTACTATCACGGTAGTTGCCAAAGGGGAACCAAGGAAGACTATGAAAACCTGTCACTATATCAAGTCTTTGGGCGAAATATGAGGAAGGAGTGCAACCTACTTGACCAACATATTTTACAGGATATTTGTATCTGACAGTTTTTCAGTATCTCCCAGTTTTTGTAGGTGGTTAATTTTGTTTATTGTACAGTATAGTTTTGTTTTTAAAGTCTCAGTTTAGGGCACAATTTTAAATTTGTTAAAATGCTACATTTCGTGCCTCATCTGGAGGTATGCAAATTAAGAACTATGAACCTTATGCTTACTAGTATAATATAGAAACCACAAAGTACAGGAAGCAAAAGTAGCATTCTGTAATAAAGAGTGGAAAGTAGTGCTGCTGTTAGTGACATTCCAAACCAAAATTGGAGGTACTAATAATGATTGTTTCCTTCATGGAAAACTAGTTTGTGTCACACCTTATTTATTGTATAGAGCATTCTGATACAGCATTTTCAGCTAAATCATTATGAATCAAACCCTTTAATCTCCAGTTTTTATTTTTATTAGAATTGTATAAAAAGTTACACATACCAAAATTCTTTTAGGATTTAATGTTTTAAAAGTGTGGATGAAATTAATTAAACGTATATAGAAATGTTATGTGAAATAAACAAAAATATACAAAGATCGAAAGGTGAAAATGAATTGCAGTAGCAGGTTAAAGTTGATACATGTGTAAGGTAGATTCTGCATGTCAGCTGTGCTAGTAGTCAAAGCCTCACATAGAATAGGCAAGATGTGCTCTTTCTCAACAAGGTGTGTACTGATTGCAACAGGCAAATGGTTATTCTGCTTCATACCAAGAGTTCTATGGTTGAAGTGTCAATGTGAAGACCACGTATCTTGATCAAAGTCTTCTGTCACTTTCCTCAGTGCATCCAGCACATATCAGGGTAGCCACTTAATGTGGGCTGGGACCACTGCATTCCACTTCCTATTCAATTCATTATTCTAACAATTGTTTTTTTACTGTGGCACTGTATTCCACCATGTTCCATGGCCTCCTCAGGTTTCTAAATCATACACAACAGCACACCACAGATGGTAGGGCACCTCTGGATGAGTGATCAGATTGTCACAAAGATCTCTGACAACACACAACACTCACAAGAAACAAACATCCATGCCCCTGGTGGGATTCAAACCCACAATCCCAGCACATGAGTGGCTGCAGATCCAAGCCTTAGACTGTGTAGCCACTGAAATCGGCTTCAACACTATATAAATTTACAAGTTGAAATTATTGTTAAATGAACCAAGAATAAGCAAGGCTTACTTTTTCTTCATCAGTTAAAATGTTCCTTAGTTTGATTCTGTAGAACAGCAACATGTTACAGACATATGCTGCAGCTGGAGCTGTCATCCAGGAAGATATTTCTGAAGCATCTGTGATTTTTGGTGTGAAGCAGGTCCCAATAGATTCACTGATACCCAACAAGACTTACTGTCTCTTTTCACACACAATCAAGGCACAGGAAGCAAACATGCCTCTGCTGGATGCTATACTAGAGAAGGTAAGGATGTAATATTTCAATTTCTTGTTTTTAAGCTTTTGCCATGTTCTAAGTGTAATTTGTTCCTTTTTGGGTAATTCCCCGGTGTCTGAGTTCTAATTGCCGACGTTTCGGAACTCACTATCGGTTCCATCTTCATAGGCAGGTGAATGAAAGAATACTTCATTCACCTGCCTGTGAAGATGGAACCGACAGTGAGTTCCGAAACGTCGGCAATTAGAACTCAGACGCCAGGGAATTACCCAAAAAGGAACAAATTACAATATTTCATGTTCTTACTTCCATCTAGCCTATGTTGTTTGCAATATTCAGATTTTACTTAAAGAGTATGTACTTTTTTGGGGGTATTTAAAAATGAAGTGCACATATTTGTAATGTTTGTGTTTGGTGGTACTGTAAAATCCTTCATATGCACTGTATCCCTCCCCACGCATGACTTTCATATCTTTGGGCCTATGACAAGGGCATTCAGAGAATATTTCTGGTCACTTGCTGAAGTGATTTGTTGATGTATTATGTTCCATTGTTGTAATTATAGTGTAATATATGACTAATAGTGGTCATTGAATTAATTTTACAGAATATACGCCTGATAGACTACGAGAAATTGATGGATGAGCGTGGGCAGCGTGTGGTCGCATTTGGAAAATATGCTGGTTTGGCAGGCATGGTCAACATCCTGCATGGTCTTGGACTACGACTTTTGGCTCTAGGGCATCACACACCATTTATGGTTAGAGTGAGATTGTATTAATGTCAATGCATTATTTTGCTTAGCGTTACTGTAATTTCAAACATGTTGGAGAATAGTTACATGCAGTATGACTTTTTGACTAACCCAATCTTAGACATAGAGAATTTGTTTTGAAATTTACTGTGTGAATGACATACAGATGTGGTACAAATTTTGTTGATATGGACAGAGTCAGATCAAGTTAATGGTGGTACTTTGTCCACACTTGTGTTAGTGCTTTCTTGCCACCAGTATCTTCACCAGAGATGGGTAAACTAATGCACCTGTAATCCATTGTATCTTTCATACCAGTGCATTACAAGAGTATTTATAGTTTTATTAATCGTTAGGTCAGGGTTATTGTCCATAATATTTATTGAGTTTTAGTGGTAATTATTGCTTGTTGTTTTACTAGTTATTGTAAACAAATTTCCATTGCAAATAATTACAATTTAAAATTGGTAATTATGCATGTTTCACATTCTAACATTTGCCTCTTATCACCCTTGAGTCGGTGCTAATGTATATTATAATATGTACTATATATGGCAGTATACAGATTATTCAAAATGTCAATGAAAATTCCTGAGTTAAGAAAATGTAATAGAGCTATGGAAGATCTTTCCAGTATTGAAAGACAAGAGAAACTGCCTGTACACAGACTATGAAGACTGGATATGCATATGTAGAATGGTTACAAGCTGAAAAATAAGACAATGCAGCAAAAACAAAATACAGTATACCAGTGATTGTGCCAGTGTATGCTTTAACCATCAAGCAACTGAATCAGCAGTACAGTTCAGGACTCAGCTTGTAGCCCTAGATGCTTTCTAGAGGTAGTACCATGAACTACACTTATTAGAAGAGAAGGTGTCTTATGAAATTTTTCCTGTTGTTCAGAACTGAGTCCGGAACTGTACTTCTGTTGCTTCATGTGATCTTTGCAAGATCCCAAAGTGTGTAATCCAAAGCTGAGTAACAGAAGAGACTAAGTAGGCAGCAGATAAGCAGTGAACCATGCTACACACTGAATCTGAAATTGGTGCATTGTTGCAGCACATAGGACCAGCACACAACTACAGGAACTCGTCTATGGCTCTACAAGCAATAAGAGATGCAGGGTATGAGATAGCTCTCGGTATGATGCCTAAGTCCATTGGCCCTCTGACATTCGTGTTCACAGGCAGTGGGAACGTTTCTCAGGGAGGACAGGAAGTATTTCAGGAGTTGCCACATGAGTATGTCCCACCAGAAATGCTAAAGAAGGTGGCAGAGCATGGATGTGAGTCACTTGCAAATGAAGGTGTTAATTATAGGGAGGAGATATTTTGATGTAAATATGTGGAAGTTTTATTATAAATACTGGTATAAAATGTAAATTAATTTATATCAGTTTCTCATGTTGGGTGCACATTTGGTAGATACAGGTTTGTGTGCTAAGTTGTTATGAACAAAGCCTTGAGGTCCTACGTGGTAAACCAGTTGGAGTGCCCCTCTGTCCTTATGTAGCAATACTGCTAGCTACCAAATATATTCCGAATGGTTGTGACTTCTTGGATGTTATTTTCATAACCCTTTGTTGATGTTGCTACCAGGGAAGATTATCTTATGATAAAGCCTCTTGCATCCTTCTCTTACCTCCCATTAGTGCACCTGTTGTATTTTTTTCCTTTCACTGATATGCATATCTGACTTCACTATATCTATCGCATTGTCATCTACTGTTTTCATGATTTTATTCTTTTGGAATAACCTTGTTATTGCCCATACCTGTTATACTTTATTTCTTCAGTTCTGCATGAGGGTTTTCAGATCATACCTAATTTCCTGTATTCAGAATTTATCAGTTGGTCATATGAAGTGAAGCTTATTCTGATTATTGCAAGAAAAAATTTTGATGCATACATCCTAGGCTTTTATAATATTCATGTAATATTCTTGTTTTATTCAGGATGTGGAAACATGTTCCACTACCAACACTTTATTTATTTTATTTTATCTGAAGAATCCTTTTACTAGAAACCAAAATTTTGACCCACTATGAATTTTAATGTGCACATTTTAAAATAGCGTACAGCGGGTCTTTTGTGTAAAAGTTGTAGTGAGTGAAGGCTTATGCTATTCTTTAAAATAAAAAAAAAAGACTGATTATATTTTATTTTTTGCTTGGATTTTTCAGATTATTTGTGCCTTGAAAAAACGTTATATTGATGAACAAAGTAGCACAGTTTTTATGATCAGTTATTAAGCGACTGCTATGTTTGTGTGATATCTTGTTATTTTGAGGTAATGTGCTCATTAGTAACTCTTGTGAGTAAGGCTTTTCTTGATTTCCTACCACTTATTGTGACAACTGTTTTCATATTTCTAAGACATTTGAGATAATTTTTTCTGTCAGAAAGGGTGAAGTGTAAAAAAAAAATCGCTAAAAAGTGACAAAAATTTTGTACTGTTTTGGTACCGTGTGCCCGTAAACACATTTATAAGGTCATTATAACTACATTAATTGATACGCAACATAGCTAAGAATGGTTTCATGCTACACATTACTTTCAGCACATAGAAACATAACTTGTGTGTTCCTTTGTTATCTCCTGTCATGTCACTTTTCAAGTAGACAGGTCCAGTGGTTTTTCAGACATCATGAAACTGAAAATAGTATGCTCTTACCATTACTTAATTAAAATTTTAGTCAAAAACGCCTCTGCAAGGAAGCAGGTACTTTAAATAGTATATTGAGCACTTTCATTGCATAAGTTTTGTTAATACAGTCCCTACATTGCATAAATTAATGTGTAGTTTTATAAGGAATAAATTAAAAGTTTTTAGATGCTGAATAAGTACAAGAACTGCAGTGTTTAGAACTTTGAACTCACAATTAATAGAAATTGAGGAAAGTAGGGACATGGTCCTTCCTTCCCTTTGTCCTGGATTGTCCTCTCATATATCCCTTGCTCTCCTACCCTGAAGGTGGAAGTACCAGGTTTTTTGAAAGCACTGATAAATTTCTATAAAACTACACAGCATCACCTTCCAGAAGACAATAATCTTAATTACAACCATTATGCTAACCTCAAACATCACAGATTTACAGTAGTTTAGTTACTTCTTTCACAACATTTAGACATTAAATTTTCAATGCATTGTCAGTTATTTGGCTACAATTACTGACAAAAGTGTTTGTCAGAGGCACAGAAACTAGTAAGAATGTGTTTGAAAAATATGAAGACAAAGGTGAATTTGAAAGAGGGAAGTATGATGTTACAGGTTTGTCATTCTTTACTTCACATTGCTCGTTTCCAGCTCATACCAAGCTCTATGGATGTCAGGTACGAAGAAGACATCATTTGGAGCGGAAAGATGGTGGAGGGTTTGACCCTGACGAATATGAGAAATTTCCATCCCAGTACATCTCAACATTTAGTAAGAAGGTTAGACATATAATTATATAACTTAATCTGTAGTTTATGAGAAGGTGATTGTTTCATTACAAATATCTGCAGACCAAGATATGATAATTATTTATATTTTTGTCTGCTTTTCTTAATGTCCTTACCAAGTGTTCTGTAACTACTGTAAAAATTACAGTGACACTTTGATAATGAAGTTTGAAGGGAGCAAAATATATCAATTTTATTACCATGAAAATATGCAAAGTGGGGTTTAAAATTATATAATAATCTTTTGGATTATGTATTCTTAACCCTCTGACAGATATGTTCTCCAGAGGAAAATGAATTCAGTTTTATGTGGTAAAAGAACATTAATCTTTTCCATTTTACTGAACCCAGCCATGTTAATTTGTGTGCCTGAAAATTTATTAGTTTTAGGGGTAACTATGCATTAACAAATTCATGTTGCACTAGAATAGATACAGTTTGTTCTTCAGCTGCCATAACTGGAACATTCAGATAGTGGAATAGACTATGAAACATAATTGAAACTATTCTGCAAGCTGTTCCAGATGTTGCATAGTACTGTGGTCTGAGACTGAGAGTGCTAAATTTACAAGACTTTTTCATGTAATGGAATTCAGTCAGAAAAAATATTATCACCATGAATATTACTTTCATCAAATGGAATTATCTACATTTAAGGAAATGAGCCTGTTGTGTAAGTCCAGTATGGGTTGAATGAATTGCTTAAGTGTGCAAATTACATTAATATTTAAATTGCGTTTATCGACATTTATATTAATATCAGACTCCCATGTACTGGAAGCGCATATAAATCAATGAAAACAGCAGTGATTCTAAACAGCTAATGTTTCTGTATATGATTGGCTTCAGAACAGCATATTCTTATTTTTAGAAATGAGGAAGGCTTACACCAAAACAGATCCCAAGAGCCTTAACTCCTTAAGCTAAATAGACTGTCCAAAATGTTATTCACTTCAGTACACTGATGCTGGCATGTTACTTTTATTTTAGATAGCACCATATGCCTCCATCATCATCAATTGCATCTACTGGGCAGTTGATTCGCCCAAACTTCTGACAATTCCAGATGCCAAAACTCTACTCAGGCCTGCCAACACTCCATGGCTTCCAACATCAATTGGTTCTCCCGCTTTGCCTCACAGAATGCTGGCAATCTGTGACATCTCAGCTGACCCTGGAGGCTCGGTTGAGTTCATGAATGAATGCACAACGATTGACACACCATTCTGTTTATACGACGCAGATCGGAACAAAGATACAAAAAGGTAACATCATTATATTGCAAGAGTCTGTTAGCATTTTCTGGCACAGTTCACTTTAGTTTCCCCTTGTTCCCTTATGTCTCTCACAGGAAGTCAGAAAGTATTGTGGATTTCATATCACCATGCAGTGTTCCTTTTTGTAGTCATGTCATAAGTAAATGTTACACTTGTATTTGTTTAGGTGCTTAAGTGATTGTGTATTATGAATGAGCCTTATTCACACAGTATTTATCCCATAATGTAAAATTACTTTTCACTGCTGTGTCATCTATACTAATGTCAAATGTGACCAACTACTTGTCCCTTATTATTATTGAAGATTAGATTCAGCTTATTATCTGGGTTATGTTTCTGTGCTGCAGCTTCAAGGGTCCTGGTGTGCTGGTGTGCTCCATAGACAACATGCCAACCCAACTCCCCCGAGAGGCAACAGATTTCTTTGGAGAACTTCTTTACCCATATGCATTTAACATCCTTCAGTCTGATGCTACTCAGCCCCTTGAGAAGCACAACTTCACTCCTTCTGTTGCAGGAGTAAGTAGAGCTGCACTGCAAAACATACAACTTTTTAAACCTCTCACTAGGCAACACTATCAGACATAAGGGGTCAAACAGATCATTTGTTTTCCTTAAAGTCTTGGGCAGTGAGTAATTGTCTTCTGATGTGCTATGTGCAGAATGTGTCATACCATATAACCCATTCAAGAAACAGGCTCATCATAAACTAGAGATCAGTACATGCAGTGTCTTATATTCCTTGCACATTAACTGAGGCAGAAATACCTTGAACACCACAAATGTGCTTTTGAATAATGTGGGCAATATGGAATGATCAGGGCCTACACATTTAATAAATGGCACAAAGTTAATTAAAACTACTGAAATCTTTTTGTATTTAAAAGAGAACTTCAATTTTCTAGTGAAGTAATCTTGATTTTAAAAGTACTGATTCCACATTTATAGGATGTTTGTTCATTATACAGACATGGTAGGTAATGGACATGAATAAGATTCAATAAATTTTTTAGGCATATTTGCAGAATTGTGAAGAGCAACTATTAGGTTTGTCATGTCTGTCCTCCTGTCTGTCTGTCTGCCCATATGTAACAACTTCGCTCCCACTGGACAGATATTCATGAACTTTATATTTGAGTTTGAGTTTTGTTAAAATCTGTCAAGAATCATGGGTAGGTAGGTAGGTAGGTAGGTAGGTGTCACCCTTTTTATAGGCCACGAAGGCCCTTAGGGTGAGTAGAGATACAACTGTAATCTTTCTAGGACCTTGGCACTAGATGGGGGTGGGGGGATCAGCCCCACGCCCCGGCCGCCTCTACCCCCGGGAAAGACCCGGTACCCATTGTACAGGAGGCTGGATGGGCCCCAGGGCCGGTCTGGACAAGTGTGGAAAATCTCACCCCCATCGGGATTCGATCCCTGGACCGTCCAGTCCGTAGCCAGTCACTATTCCAACTACACTACCTGACACAACAATCGTGGGTGCTTTACATAAAGACGAATATATATATGTAAATAGTTATGATCGTGTCTCACTCATTTCATCTTAGAATGAAAAGTGTTTCAGACAAGAGTTGTAGAGAAAATCAAACTACACATTTTATGTTCATTGACTTTATTTTTTATCGTGCCACTTAGGAAATAATGTGGAGAAATATTGTAGAGCCAGACAGGCCACAGATAACAATATGTTGCATGTGCACTGCATGCTAGATACCTAAGGCTACAAACACATGCTCAGAATATGTAACACTTATACACTAGTCTGTGTGATGTATAAGAGAAAGTAACAAGAAATTGTTGTCACCACTGATCATCATTATTTATATTCAGTAAATGAGAGTAAAATTTTGTTTTAAATTTATGTCAGTGCCTGGGAATCCTTGTAATAGTAATTTAAATAAAGACAGATTTCAGAAGGAGAAGAATGTACTTATCATACTCAAACAGCTGACAAAGAATCTCAACCAAGAAAACCAACACAACAGAAGGTTCTGACCGAGTTGTTGAGCTCAAAACTGACACATGCTTCTTGAATTTAGGAGGGTTTTTTGGCCAAGGAACTGACTGTGTTGCCATTTTTTTTTGGTCCTAGAGTGATAAAAATTAAGTCATCACATCTTCATTCTACAGCAATCTTGTCTCACTGTTCATGATCAACCTCACACTAAGGTGTCTAAAATTTAAATATCACCCAATAGCCTAGGCTGTTAAACTATGCAATATTTGTCATTTATACTTGACATTTTCAGCTGCTGAAAATGTTCATTCACATTGATATGAGTTCTGTTGAAGGCTGCCTATGACAGCTTAATTTGGAAGCCATACTTATGCAGAGAAGTGCATGAAGATGATTTTATCTGACTGCCAATTTGATGTCCCTTCTGGCTGTTGAGTTAATTTGAGTGTTGTGCTTTCTGGTGGTGTTTTTGATTCAGAGTAAATGTTTTCCACAGGCTATTATTGCCAGCAATGGAAAGCTGACACCAAACTTCCAGTACATACAAGAACTCAGATTAGCCAACAGGTATGTCATAGTTATACCATTTCTCACACATTTATATGTTTTTATGACATGTGCACAATTTTAAGTATCATTGTATTATGTTACTACAGAATTAAGCTCATAGTGAAATTATTTTCATTTTATTTTTTTTTTATTTTCATTTTTGTTCCGTGCAAGAGTTTATGATTATAAAATGAGCCAACTACTTGCACTGTTCTATGTCTTTTAAAATATTTATTCACATAGAATACTTTATTAAAAACATATAACCTTGATTAAAATTATTCACTATGACTCCTACATGTTTCGGTCACTACACGACCATCATCAGGGAGTATTAAAATAATTTTCCTATATGAAGTTGCTAGTATTTGTTCCGTGATGTGGCGGCATGTGTTTGTATGTTCATGTTATTCCTGTTTGCTCCGTTGATGTTCCTGCCGTGAGCGGTGTTGTTTCTGTACTCAAGAAACAACACCGCTCACGGCAGGAACATCAACGGAGCAAACAGAAATAACATGAACATACAAACGCATGCCGCCACATCACGGAACAAATACTAGCAACTTCATATAGGAAAATTATTTTAATACTCCCTGATGATGGTCGTGTAGCGACCGAAACATGTAGGAGTC
>Ga0123355_10011846_pt1 | contig 13468 bp, 7 predicted proteins | sample TergutEmb28metaG_3_FD_89872 | JGI IMG/M metagenome (GOLD analysis project Ga0123355, IMG submission 89872) | Embiratermes neotenicus P1 segment gut microbial communities from Petit-Saut dam, French Guiana - Emb289 P1 | ecosystem: Host-associated > Arthropoda: Insects > Digestive system > Gut ...
CCCAGGGCGGCCCCGCGGGGGGAAAAAACACCATAGAAAAACGCCCACCCACAAATCCGCCGCCGGGGAAGGCGGGGGGGGGAATTGTTGATTTTTGAAGGGGGGGGGGGGGGGGGGGGGGGCATTTTTCGTTTAACCGAGGGCTGTCAAGCGGGCTAGCCATCTAGTAGCAAAAGAAGGTCTGATGATATGACCGTCAAGAAAGTATTTGTACGGAAAACAGACGGAAGAAGAACAGCAGGAAGACCAAAAGTAAGGTGGAAAGGCTGTGGGGAGATTGATCTGAAACGGACGGGTGTCAATAGGTTGAGGAAGAAAGCTGAAGACACGTCTGAATGGGGTATTATTCTGAAGGAGAAACTGATTAAACTATAAAAACCGTATGCAGAAGAATACGGAGAAGAATAAAGGAAATGAAGAAGAAGAAGAAGAAGAAGAAGAGAGCAACTAAAATCACGACCCGTTGGTTTCATATGTAAGCTGTTCTATTTCATAACAAGTAATTCAGAGTGCAACAGTAATGTGATGCTGTCCCAAAAGTGCATTCGCAGATCGAATAGCTGATTGGTTTCTACTGTCCAGTTTGGTAAAAATGTAATTTTTTGAATAGAAAATGGTGAGAAGCAAAAGTAATGTCTCAGTAATTAAAATGGAAATTCAAGTTCAGAACATCTGGGGATTCTAGTTGCAAAAAGTGGATTTTAAGGAAACGGGATGTAAATTCCGGGAAAATTTCGCTACCATCATTCGGTAAACAATACTCTTCGCTTTTGCCCCCCAACTACAATTCTGTCTGCTGTTTTGTACGGGTGTCAGAAGTGGCCCCTCGCTTTAAGAAAACAACATATATTGGACATATGACCTATCATATAACAGGGACAGCAGGAAAGTATATGGACCTTACCGGAGGGAAAAAATGAAAAACGGCCACTTGGGGTATTAAAGTGTGGATGGAAGGATAATTGACTAAATGAAAGTTTGGTGTGAGGATGCTGAGTGCGCCGAGCCGAGTGAGAACAAGGAGCTGTGATGATATCCTAGGAATACAACAGTGAAATATCCGGTACCAGTGAGACACTGAATTTATTGGCCATCATAGTGTGCATTAACTTCTCCGGAAGGTATCCGTTTCAAGGACTTCGATACTTTTAATTACTCAAGGAAAGACATTCATATAAAAATGTACGTAGGTCTTGAAAACGTCCTTAAGCCACAATATCGATACGCAGATGCAGTCACGTAGATGCGCGTGAGAAACAGCTGGGGCAGAACACATCAGAGGTGGGAAATCCAATCTCGGTGCTCTACCGTTTAAGCACGACAACAGACACATTCTTACGGAGGCAAAAAAAACGCCTCTTAAAAATCTGCCATGTTCATTGTGTTCTGTTATGCACGTACCACATCGACTCTTTTACTTGCGTTGCGAAACCATGTTAGCGTGACTTCAAGCTTCACAGTGTTAATTACACTTCATGACGGAAATTCGCAGTCCACAGTTATAATTTGAGACAAGTTACAATGACGCAGAAAACAAGGTACTTTATAAACGTAACCAATTTTTTCATAATATATTACGTTAAATTTTTTACCCACTTTATCATACTGATAGCCAGACGAGAGTCGAAAATGGCCGAAACATTTTGCTATACCAAAATAAAGAACAATATTGTGTTCGACGGACATTAAGCGCTTCGTTTTTAAATAAATTTTTACCATTCATTAAGTTGCAGACAAAATCTATAGACAGAGATGACATAAACTATTTCTTTTTTTATCATTAGGCCTTTTGTCTTCTGGGATGTTAGTTGGCGGAGGGTGATGGCTGCTTACCAACTACGCCTGCAAACCAGAATAACGAAGGCATCGATTACAGAGCAGCGGAAACCTGAAATTTCACACAGCACACTTTTATGATGAGTTAGCTGCGTTATTCACAGAAACGACGTCGAGACAAACTAATTTCTGATTCCCTCTCACTTATCTTTCTCAACCTGTGTTTCACTGTGCGATACGCAGGTTCGCCTATCCTATGAAGTAATCGTTTCTAAACCAACACCTTCAAATTAAAAATGGTGGAGTGGAGATACAGATCCAAACATTCTTAACCTCGCCACTAAATACAGGTAATTACTTTCACTGCAGTATTACATCCGAGGAAAGAACCAGCGGCATCGAACGAAGACCAGGCTACGAGGATCCCAGAGACGGTCTGGACGCTTCTAAACACAAATAAATTGATTTCCTTGTTGGGACTCAAATACGAACCCTAAGCTTTTAAGGGCTGTGCTCCAAGTAGCTAGCTAGTATATTTCCCTGACCAGAACTGTACACTATGCCACCGATAGGCGGACGCTGCTGATATGAGCTACCAGTTCACATCTTCTGAGTTTCTCCTCCCACCGAACAAGCTTTTGTCTTTCGGAATTGAAACGCTGTGATGGTAAAAGCAAGGTGGCGGAGGTAGGCTGGGGGGTGGGGTGGGGGGTTGGTTTCAAAATGAACCGGTGCTCATCAGCAGATCCTCCTCTATATGTAGACCATATACAGGCTCTCATTACAGGGTTCAAGTTCCCTCAATCGCACGCATGTCTTTTCTCAAAACCAAACAGAATTGGTAGCACATCAAAATAAGTCAGCAGTACAGCCATGAATTTGAATGGCATTTTAGGTAAAGTATCATGAACAATATCCTTCATAATCGTTTGATTTATAACAATACAATGATAAAAAATTGGCGGCAAATCGTGCCTCTGTTAATTATTATGTAATACGTACAGTGGTAGGGGTTTAAATCTCTTAACCTTTTGGCGCCGGAATAATTTTTTTTTTAAATTTTAGCACACACTGTATATAAAATGTGAATAAAACAGGAACCAAATACGTTAGAATTATGAAACAAACTGCATTTTGAAGATAAAAAAACGGAGAGTATATACCGCGTTTAAAATATTCAGTACCTATATTTGTTGAATAAATATATAAAATGCAACGTTTAGAGGTTAGCGGTGCGGTACGACCCCTATAGCGGTCGTTAGGCGTCAAAGGGTTAATGTTCCCCAAATGGTAGGGATGATATGTGAAAAGATTATTTCTGACGCAACCATGCTTAACTAGTTGATGATTCTGTTTATCTCGGCCATGTCGCTGATTCAATGGAAAATACATGTTTTGAAACGTCGGGACCCGTTTAGTGGAATCTTCACCTACATTTCTGCAAAAATTAAAAAACTCGCATTGGAGACGCACCTCTTTGGACCACGGTTCTTAAGAAATAAGTGCCAGCTTATCTTGCGAAATCAGTATTCCTCACTTTACGGAAACCGAACTTTGGTTACCGTGTTCACAAATTCTCGTATCATCATCAAAACTTCATTACAACATGCCATAATTAATAATAAAGTAACCTAAGTTTTTGTAAGGAGCGTTCTTAACTGGCACATTAATAAAATAATGCAGACATTTCCTGATGCACAATTCCTTTACCTTTCAGGGCTCTAGGAAGAATATTCCACCAAGGGGCACCTGCAGAATATAAAGTGCCGCCATGTAGAGTTATCAGGTAGAACACCGGTAAAAAGTCTGCCGTCACTTCTACATCATGCGGCACTTCAGGTTATCACAGCAGTAGCGCAGTAGTGCTAGAGTGTTGCGCCATCTTCACTTATTAAATGTTACCCTCGTCTCGCAGGCACTACGTTCCTTCTGAAAGTCTTTAACATTTTACGATTCTACACTGCCAAATATTCCAAGAGATTTGAATCCTGAAAATGAAATCTGAAAATAATTCCTACACGCCGCGATATTAGATGGACCAAAAGTCAATCAACTCCAAACACTCTCTGTATTAACGGAGATCCCAATATAGAGTTACGATAGTCAATTTGGAAAAAGGCATCACAGAGTTGGCACTAGTGCACTGACCATGGAGGACCTCATTTCAAACATTTTTTGTAACTTCAGTACGTAAAAGAATTAACAATATATTTTATGTTACTTATTAGTAAACTGTTAAGTGACTTAAGACACACACTGTGCATCAGTAACTACACCAATAAAAAAGGAGATTTCAGGTGTTCCTCCCCGAGTGACTTAATAAATAATCGCCGAATCGATAGTACATGAAAGTTCGTAAATAATGAAGTCTGTCTTTCGTTAGCTTAAGAAAATATATATAGTTCTTTGAGAAAAAGTTTCGTTCGCGAAGGTTTAGTCCTCAGTGCTACGTTCCGGCCACAGATGGTGCCCGAACACATTGTTTGTACACGATAGTCTTCTGAAAGACAGAGAAACAAGGAACCTCAAAAGATTTGTTTGTGTTCTCTCACAGAAACAACACAGACAGATTTCTCTGTTAAAAAAGAGGCACTGTACAACTTTTCTAGGAATACCCATAACTTTCCTAGACTTGTATATTCCTTCTTCGCGAGCATGTTCCACACATCATCCTGTCATTTAAAAAAAAAAAAGGGTTTTGTAACGTTAATGTCTAGGGAGTTCAATCTTGTATATACTTGTGTCAGATAGAACGGTCTGTGTTTACCGGACAACGACACACCACTGTAAAGGCTTTTCATAATTGTCCCTTTTCAGTTATATTTATTAGCTTACGTAGCAGCTGACAAACCCAGCAGGTTGGTGTGGTGGAAGGTGTCAGGTTCGAAACTTGGCTTTTAGTAGTTTTTCTTAGCCCAGGGTTGCACAATTTATCTCCCGGGCAATGACATTTTGCACCATGGCGCGGAATATTTGTGAGTTTCCAACCTGGAACATGCTGCATGCCAGCCTTTTACTGCCTTGAATCTTGAGGTAGCTCACAGATTATTGAAAAGTTTGTGCACCCCTGCCCTAGTATCTCCGGATTAATTGCGGGATATTATCTCGATTATCAAGCGATCGCTGCTTTAGGAACTTTTTTTTTTGGGGGTGCAACAGCCCCCAGCGGACCATGGCCTCCTAATTCGCGAGATTTCTAGATCACACACAACGACACGCCACAGTCGGCAGGACTCCTCTTGACGAGTGATAAGCCCGTCGCAGTGACCTCTACCTGACAACATTCACAAGAGACAGACATCCATGCCCACGGTGGGATTCGAACTCAGTCTCAGCAGGCGGGCGACCGCAGACCCACGCCTTAGACCGCGCGGCCACTGGGACCGGCTTTCCGAACCTCTACCACGTTACAATTCACCAGACCAAGACAGAGACATCATCTGACCCACAAAAACAACTGACAACTGTCATCAGGCCAGGTAAGGATGTTTTAAGCCTTCTGGGATATTACGAAGTGTCGACGTTTAGAAGTATCTCCGTGCGTTCAAGCGTCGCAACGCTCTGACATTTCTGCAAATTGACCTCTGGCAACACCACTGTCAGAATGTAAAGCGTCGGTTTGTTTCGTCACATCTCCCCAAGAGTCTTGTTATGGAGAGCTAAGCACACCCCAGCAGAGATGCAGGTGCAGTCAAATGAATATGTAACAAACAGTGCCTTACACAGTGAACACAACTTCCTATTGTTTATAAAACAGTCACGTTATCTCTCAACGTGTTTCGACAACAGTAAGCCATCTTATCGGTTTAGCCTGAAGATGTCTACACAGTCGAAATATGTTGATGTGAGATCATGTGACCGAAAATAATAATAATAATAATAATGTGATATTAGTAATAATAGGGGCGACTGGGACTATTTCAAAGTCATTTAGAAAATACGTGAGCAACATACCAGGAAAACATGAAGTCAAGTAACTCCAGAAAACAGCCATATTGGGCACTGCACATATACTTCGGAAAGTACTAATGTAAAAGTACAATAGATTCAACATTGAAACTAACGATATAAGCACCACGAATGGTAACAACAGAATAGCTGCAACACTGTATTTCCTAGGGACACAGTTTGTCTCAGGAATATAAGTACAAAAAACCTGCATAAAGGAGATGATAATGATGATGATAATAATAATAATAATAAGAAGAAGAAGAAGAAGAAGAAGAAGAAGTTGTATCGATGGTGTGTGGTATTGTTCTTTTATTGTTACAGACAGCACAACGGGATACGAAACAAAATGAAAGATATGGTCATCCTTTAAAAAAATCTCTTCCTGTATTTAGTATTAACTCATGAATTCGTACACTGAACTTAATCAGCACGGTCCTCTCTGAGAAGCCAATGTTTGCTCGGTAAATAAAAGCATTCCACGTCTTCATTAGAACCTGCAGGTTCATTTCCGTACTCACAGCAGCACTTTACTGGTTCCTGCCCTGCGACAGGTTAAGTCCATTCTTTTAACCACTTTTCCTTTATTTTTATATCCACTTAATTTTTTCATTCCGTTTAGTTTATGTTTCTCAATTTGTACATCGGACCAAAATTTTGTATCTTTTTCTCCCCTCTCCAATTCGTTCCATACATGTGACCACTCTCATCCTCCTCGATTCTTAGCATACTGGTGAAAAGTCATGTTATATTTACCACGGCCGTGGAATATGAAGTTTAGCAACAGAAATACATTACGTAACTTTAGCACCCATTTCGTGCACTTAATATCGAAAGCAGAACTCCGATTCCAAGAGGTACTGAAAATATATCTTTTGATGTTTTGCTGACCGTGCATCTCACTATATTTATCTTAGTGATTAACCAACTTGATGCACAAAATTTTTATTTTACAATAAGTTTATTTCATGCCTCTACGTGTTTCGAGCACTGTTGTGCTCATCATCAGGAGGTCAAAATTGTATTACACAGCATCTGGAATCATCACACTCTGTAGGTGGTCGTCCGGTGCACGGGACGGCCACCTAAAGGTGTGATGATACCAGAGGCTGTATAATACAATTTTGACCTCCTGATGATGAGCACATGGCACTCGAAATATGTAGAGGCATGAAATAAACTTACTGTAAAACAAAAATTTTGTGCATCAAGTTGGTTAATTACTAAATAAAAATATACCGTTTATTACCTGTATGTAGACCTGATGTAGTGCATTGGTACTTTGGATTTCAGAATGTGTCTTATATTAAAAAATGCAGGAGTTAATTCTTACGCCTAAAATCAAAACAGAGACGGTGTTCACATACAAAAAATATTAATTAAAATGTATTTTGTCACAATTAGTTCGTGTGATATAATAAGCAAAATATAACTCATAGATTACTCGATTTAAATCTTTGTAAGATCACTACGTAAAATTGCAATTTGTTTCACTGTGTGATTAATACTAAGCACGTGAGAGGAAGAACAGTTCCAGTCCATGCTGCTCCCTTTCCTTCCAGTAAACCAGGTACTACAAATGTAATTGAATCTTGCCCGATATTACCACTATAATAACTGGTGAAGTGGACAAATTACGAAGTTCCTTATAACGCAGCATTTACTATTTCTAAACCATGAGCTATTTATTTACAAACATTCTCTCCAGCCAATTTTTTGATGATCTAATTCAGTATTTCCCCCTTGTAGTAAGAAAGGAATTTTACAGTATGTAAAATTCCTTTCTTGTAAATTCCAGAAAATTAAAATTTCCCTACTGCAGTTCTTCTGTGGCCACTGCCAACACCATTATTTTGCCACACTACAGTTAAGAAAACCAAATAGAACTTTTGCTACATTATAATGGACTTGAGATATTGGATGCAACTTGTATTATAAACAAGAGTGTTGCCCTAATCGGTGGCTAATGCCTGTATACATAGCATCTGTCTTACAAGCCCAAGAATGATGGCACATTTGCTCTCCAGTGGAAGTCCTTTAGAACGCACCTCTGTTTGTGAAGTGTTGTTTTATTATGCATGGGCTCCCATTCCTTTGCCAGATAATTACAAGGGGAGGTTCCCCTGGAGTCAAGTCAGCGACAGAAAATGAATCTTTTGTTTCAATCTACTGAGGGTAATTAAGCTTAAGGCTAGTGAGTGCCGGCCGGCCGGCCGGCCTACTCGCTGTGCCCGCATCGAGCCACACAGAGGTGACGGTTGCAGCACATTTACACTGCAGAACTGCCTTGCAGAATACTAATGACTGCTATTTTAACTATCTGCAACACTAATTTCATATAACAAGAATTTAAAATCTGATCTTCCAACCTCACAAAACATACTCAACAGTCTACATTACTTTCAGCTGCCGTTGGTTGAAATTACAGCTGTTTATTTTCAGAACCATGCGGGGGGGGGGGAAACTATGTGGCGAAAATATTCAGCTTTGCAATGTTCAGGTAGGTAGTAGGTTTGCATTAAACTTGTGATTTTTAAAGACAAAGCGCAATGCAACATTGAAGATCTCTATGCACCATATGAGGATTTACTTCCAATTGAATTACGTACTTATAAAGACTATTTTCGTACCTCACAGAGGAACCCGTAACAGCTGTGAAGACCAGGCCCTTAATGCTGTTCAGGTAAATAATGATTGTTGTCACAATCATACGAAACACACAACTATACATTGTGGAAAACTAATGGAAGTGCGAGAGGTACATATAGCCCTACCTACCACTAGCCTCTAACATAATTGATGATAATGATGATGATGATGATGATGATGATAATAATAATAATAATAATAATAACGGTAGTTGTGTAATAGACTTAACGTGTACGCTTACAATCAGCGTCCATTTTATTCTGTCACGTTAGTATACGTAAGTTCAAGGGCACACTACCTCTCCGTTCAACTAATCTGTCGGTATGTGGTAATATGAATTGACAGCTGGCAGGAAACTCATACTGGCAAAGACAAAACAAGCACATTAAGACGTACCTATCAACTACAGTAATGTCAATTCCAGGATTTGAGAAAGCTAATAAACAGCCATTTATGGCTTGCTTAAAGACGACTGAAAATTTCGGATGACACAGTGTCAGCGGATAGAATGACTGATGGATAATGAATCGGGGGGCATGAGGAAATTTTAGCAGCACAGTTTTAAATAAATACTGTCCCAGAATTTGCCGGGGGGACAGCCAAGGGATCGGATGAGAGCAGCGACTACCGAACACGAGGCAGCAGTGCTGACAACTTGACTGCAGCGTCCACCAGTACAAAACACTTATCAGAACAGGTTCCATTAGCGGACTTCGTACCGCAAGATAACCCTGACTGATGATGCCACACCATGACAGATGCTGACGTAATGTGTCGTCTACAAAAACACCGTCATGATGAAGTGATACACTTTCTTTCTGCTGCTCTTATTAAAACGTAATTGGGTCACCGTGCACGACATTAAGTCATACGGCGGGGATGTGGAGGTATAACTCCACTCTTTCAATCCTTGGGACTATATAGTAGCAAGTGGTCAAAGTTACACCCTGTTCGCTTTAAAACTGGGAAAGGCTCAGAAGGTAGCCGTTTGATAGGAGGCTGAACTGACCCGAAGCCGGGCTAGATGCTGTGACAGGGAGAAAAGTACGAGTATCATGCATCTGCCGAGAATCAAACTACGACAACTGGAAAGAGAGGTCAACAAAAATACTGTACAAAGCGATTTGTTACACGGCCTGGAAATTTCAACTACAAACTTTAATAGACAGAAAATTATGAGAAAGTCCGTATTATTTGTAAATAGGATAGCCATTGATGACTTTCTTCCTGGTATTTTGAAGACGTCCTTTCCAAATCTCACTCGAACACTGGCTATCCTGAAAGGTTTTCCTTAGTTCCTCCAGGAAAGAGCTAATATATTGCCCCCACTAGGCCATAACATGTAATATATATATATATATATATATATTAATCTGCATGTATGGATTCTGTAGTATAGGTTTATAAGAACACGTGACGAGGTATGTATGTATGTATGTATGAGCTTCTAATTACGGCCCACGAAATGACCTCGTCAACGTAACATTCCTTGCTCGTATAAAAGGAGGGTCAGTACAGATGAACATTAGATATGTGTCCGTGATAAGGAAAGAGCATTACACTTCTCAAATAATATTACACTTTGTGAGAGGCTAAAGTATAGCCAAGAAACCGGAAATCCGTACGGTGGAATAAGATGCATTAAACAAATATACAAGAAAGAGAATTCCGTGCATGTTCTCATTAGGATGGAAAATGGGGAAAATTCAATTTGTAGGAGATAAAGCCCCGACTAATTTCAATGCAATATAACTAATATTTAAAGCGTCCAACACACCTCTGTATTTAGCAGCCAGGTAATCAACTACATGTTTCGGCTTCTGGTTAAGCAACATCAGATTGATTATAGAAGTTAAAAACATAAAATTTTACAACTGTAGTTTATCTTTTTTATATTCTATATACGACCTGATATCGGCTTAACTATAGGCCGAAACATGTAGATGATGCCCTGACTTACAAATTTATAGCCTATTTGTGTTTGATGAATAAATGTATTATTATTATTATTATTATTATTATTATTATTATGCAAAGGGATGAGTAGCCTCAAAATTTCAATTCAGTCTAGGCAGTTTCGGTAACGAATACTCAGCACTGTCTCTAAGTACACAGAACATCTCGGAAGACAACAATACGCTTCTTCTCAGAGTATTTCAGAAGACTGTTACGGTATAATTAGCACAACTCGTCAATTCTTGCCCATATACAAATTCACTTCACGGTTGCACTACCTGCATAACTGATTTTATTTCAGTACTCTGGATGTAATTTTTAATTCTTGGCACAATTTTAAGTTGCCCATTGCCCAGAAATCCAAACCGAATATAAAAACATAAAACATATATAAAATGTACATGAGACACTACATCCTATGGCGTTATAATTTTACCCTAACTAAAGGGTAAAGTACATAATAATCACCTCTTTGCGGGCCTCCAGAAAATTTCAGTATGGTGGTCATAACACAAATATATCAACTAACCTAAGATATAGCAGATATTTCTCACACTGGGTTCAAATTTGGTGCTAGATATTATGTATAGGGTTTTGCTCGTAAGCTTCCTTTATTTATTAAGTCATACCTTTTAAACGGGTCTACATGGCCTTGAAGAAACATGTGAAGTGTTACATAAGGAACAGAGCCTGGTGCTGAAATTTGGACACTTCGGAAGGTATATCAGAAATACCTGGAAAGCTTTGAAATGTGACGCTGGAGAAGGAAGGAGAAGATCAGTTGGACCTATCACGTGAAAAATGAAGTATTACACAGCCAAAAGGAGGAGCGGGATATCCTAAATACAATAACACAAAGGAAGACCAACTGTATTTGTCACATCTTGCGTTCGAATTGCCTTCTAAAACACGTTATTGAAGGAGAGATAGAAGGAAGGATAAACGTGACGGGAAGACGAGGAAGAAGGCGTAAACAGCTACCGGATGATTTTAAGAAAATGACGGCATACTGGACATTGAAGGAAGACGGAGAAGATCACATTCTGTTGAGAACTCACTTTGGAAGAGACTATGGACCTGCCGTGAGATAAAACATTGACTGTGAGTGTGTATGTGTGTGTACGTGTGTGCGTGCGTGAATAGGCCCTACTGTTTCACACAGTGGTGTAAAGTTATTAAAAGTAACGCATACGTGTACGACATGGCGATTTTTGAGGTTATTAGAGCGGTAAACTTGACGGTTGAAGTTTTCTATTGCTTTGTAGTTGGGTAAACAATTGCAGACGTTTCGAGGGATAGAAGTGCCTTCACCTTCAGGGTGAAGCAGGCCAGTCTTGGGCAAATGCAATACGATCCATCGAAACTTTCGGAAATAACTAACCAGAAACACAGCCTAACTTCCCAGACAACTTGAATTGTGAAATAAGGCGACTCCATGAAGCAATATAACTCCACAGGCACAAAGGGAAGCTGGGATAGAGCTCCAACCCATTCGCAACCCGGCGCTAGAAGAAGAAGGGTGTTCAACACCACAATCCGCCCGTTTTACCGTCGGGAAAGACGCGGTACTCCTTGTAAAAAAGCTGGCTGGGCCTCGGGGCTGGTCTGGGCGGTACGGAAAATCTTGCCTCACCGGCATTCGATCCCCCGACCATCCAGCCCCTGGCGTGACAATATAGCGACTATGCTACGTATGACAATGTATTGCAACATACGCTACAGAACTGCCAATTAAAAGAATAGGGCATCCAGACTTTCACAAAGTCTTAGGTTTTTACAACATCTGCAGCACAAAAACGTTTTGTGAAGACTGTAACTCTATCTCTATGTATAAACTCCATGACAAAAACTGTTTTCCTAAACTTGCTTAGTTCTGGGGCACAAAGAACTCTAGGCTTCAATACCAGCGGAGTCACTCACGTCCTAGGTTACACGTGCTTTTTGGTAAACTGCAAGAAACCACAAAGTAGTCAGTTTGGTATCGAACTCATGTCACCTAAAGAAAATAAAATGTCCAAATAGTTGCGGCTGTGGACTGTCAGCTTGGTGTGGAATTTAATGTGGTTCTGGAAAACGCGAGGCGGACACACTGGAGTGTATATTCCGTACTTGGTTGAATACGGTAGAAATGTGCCATAGTCGTGTGCTCGTATTTTCTCCTCTGTATGGTGTGGATAGCAATGGGTTCAAAAGAGTGGACAAGGATATCACCTCACGGATGTCTGTTCATATAAATTTGTTCACCTGCAAATGTACAAAAGAGTTTTCAAAAGAATGACTTCCTTCCTACATCAAGGGTGAGATGCTTATAATATGCATTTGTCGTTTCAGACCCGCGGAGACAGAAGCCTACTCTTCACTTACACTATCCAAGCGGCGTTTTTTAATTTAAAAATGACATAGTAACTGAATAAAGAAAGAAATAATTATAGTATGCAGGGTTTAAAATTACATTCGTGCGATTGCCGGAGGTTACAGTGGATGGCGCTCAACGAGCACAGATAGAGTTCACACACGCTTGCGGCTCGGTAGACTTACAGAACTTATTGTAAGTTGGTTGTGGGGTCCGGCAACCTCAGACGTTCCTCATCCGTTACATTACTGCTTGCTACTTAATATGTACAGCGGGATTACATCAACAAAAGTCCCCATCACTTGGAATGACGACCTTCAGCGCGAGTGTAGCAAACCTAACGGCCCTGCTAGCTCATTCACATGATTGCAGCTGCTATGTCAGCAGACGAATACTGGCACCTCCACTGCTCTGATAGCAGACACACACTGATCTACGCGCACATGATTTTGCGCACTATACAAACTTATGACATCAGCCAACGCTGCTGACGTGACCTGTGTCTGAAGCTGGACACTTTGTGGAATTACTCCTGCAATAATTCTCCGACTGGTTGTCTGATGGACTTGTACGGTGCTCGCTGTAAACTTTATCGATTATAATCCTAAAAACTTTGAAACAGGTACAAGGCTATAAATATATATATATATATATATATTGGTGATGCTTTTTAACTTTGCTTTAGAGCACGCCATTAGGAGGGTTCAGGTAAATCAGGATGGCTTGAAACTAAATGGTACACATCAGCTTCTGGCTTATGCCGATGATGTTAATATACTGGGAGGA
>Ga0123355_10011847_pt1 | contig 13468 bp, 9 predicted proteins | sample TergutEmb28metaG_3_FD_89872 | JGI IMG/M metagenome (GOLD analysis project Ga0123355, IMG submission 89872) | Embiratermes neotenicus P1 segment gut microbial communities from Petit-Saut dam, French Guiana - Emb289 P1 | ecosystem: Host-associated > Arthropoda: Insects > Digestive system > Gut ...
GCTTGAGCATGACCCAGATGAACTTGCTGCATTTGAAAGATACCGTAAGAACCAAGCATAATAATTTTATCAAAGTCAACATCTAACTAGACACAGCTATTGAAAATAACAAGATAGAGGGGAACTGACACACGAAACTAAGTAACGTGTTTACATTGTGAGTATCGTGTAGACATAATATTGAGGGTGCGTTGATAAAACAGTAGTTAGATGCAAAGTTGCCGTAAATAAGAGCTATTTTCAATAATACAAGTCTGATACAAGTCACAAAACCCAGAAAGCAAGGCATTTCCAGCTTTCTGGTAATTGTATTAAAGCCAACGTCAATACGGGGTTGTCAAGTTAAGAAGAAGCAAAAATCCCGGGATGACGAGACTAATATCCACTGACTTCTTAACAAGACAACCCATAAAAATATGAAACCTTGTACCTATTTTGGTTTTGACACTTTTGCCAAAAGCGATCGTTCATTTTTTAGCCTTATTTGGCCATTAGTGAGCCTTTTTATGCCTTATTAGCGTTTTTCTCGCTCATCAAGATTTTCCTTTTATGATTTTAACTAAGCTGTACAAGCCATAAGGCTGCAAATTATATTCGGGAGTATAATTGTCCCCCTCGGCTCTAAAGCTTTGCCAGCTTGTATTATGAGGCTCGCCGTTTTTTAAGTGGAATGGGCCGAAAAGGTTTCTGGGACTCCCCATCAATTCAAGTTCAAAATTGTTTGGGCCATCAACTATAAAATCAGTTATTTCAAGCATGTTAGCACATTCCCATGGTATATAGCCCGCTCTTTTGCCATTTACCCTTACGGCGACTACAGTGGCCAAAAAGCTACCAACATCCAAGAAATATCGTTCTCCCGGGGCAACCTGCATCTCTGCTGCGGACTCATATATGACGGCACCGGCATAGTGCGTCAGGCCCTGAAGGCACCAGTCGCCCAATCGTATCCTTTGCGGCTCTTTGATTATATGCCTGTTTATATCTACGCCAAAATCCCCGATTATATAGCAATCCTCCAACTCGTGGCCATTTGTATAATTGCAGGTGACAAGCAGTGTATTAAGCCCTTGTCGCGCACCGTTTAAACGGACTACCCCCATGCATTTGTCTATAAAATACTTGCCTTCTTCCGGTGTCTCTGCCGGGGCGGTGTTTAGATATATATCAAACTGCTCGGGAGATTCTATAGCCAATGCAAGCCCGTTTTCCGGAATATGCTCTATATTAAAATGAAACAAAAGCTCTATCTTTGTGCCATCGTTGGGGTGGGGGATGTTTACCCATTTATATCTTTGTTCCAGCCCATTGTAATAGACTTGCCGCATTCCCAGGCTTTCTCTTATATCGCGCTGTGCTTGCCATAATTGCATTGTATCCGAAAAGGGTGAGTCTCCAATCCTATATGCGCATGTATCTAAAACTAACGCATTGGGGAGGTCACGTTTAAAGGTGAATGTCGGATTCAACGTAGCACACAAAGATAGATTAGTAGGGATTTTATCCAAAACATGCGAATGCTTTTCACTGTTGCCCAGTACATATAATTTAGATTCTGCCGGGCCTAAAACAGCAGAAATCACCCCTTGAGTACACTCACAAGGATATACCTTGCCTGTAAGCAAGTCCCATTCCTCCACGCTTGATGACGGTATTTTTATTTTTGCAGAGTACTTTTGATTGCGGTTGTGGTTTACTACAAATAAGGTCATCATGCTATCCGCTTTTTTTATCATGCAATAAATATTGGGGTTTTCGTTCCCGTATTCGTCTTGGATGCTGATATTGCGGTACTTTGCAAGCGCATTGTTTATTTCGGCAAAACTTTCTGCCGGCACAAGATTTTTGTGCTCAAACAGCTTTGATAATTGTGGTGTTTCTCTTCCTTCCAGCATTGTGGCAAAGGGCTTTAATACGATTACCCGCCCCCCGTTATCAAGAAATTCTAATATGAGCCGGTAAGTGCTGCTAAGCATGGTCTTAATGGTGGGGATAACAATAGTTTTGTAAGCACGCTTTTTGACTCTAATGTGACCGGCTTCAATAGTAGCCTCTTGCGCCATTATTAACTCGTCGCCCAAATCAAAATCATGATGCGTTTCCATCAAATATTTAAGCAGGCGGTTTACCTCATAGCCATACGCGTCAATGGCGGGGATATCCCTTTCGTCCCTGCGGCGCGGTGTGCCATATGGGCTTGTACCCAGCATAGCCCAAGCCGTTGCAGCGGGGTGCAAAACCAGGATATCCCTTACCGGTTGTCCCTTGCTAAGTACTGCGGATAGCCGGGCAAAATAATCTTCGACAACGTGATTATGCTTCCACCAGCTTGTATTGTAGTTAAAAACCGGGGGATAATCCCGCTTACGGCAACCCTTTATAGAGTATAATGCAAGATGCTGGCAGCGGCGGGTGACACCCTGTACATATTGCCAATCCCCCAGCCATTTTTGGCCTTCGAAAGTGAAGCCCCAGCCGGTGCAGCCATAAGTCTCTGTTAGTACCCATGGCCTGTTGTACTGGTTTGCCACGCTTGTACATTGGCGTACCGTTAGATACTCATTTGCTTGCTCACACAGCAGGTCAATGCCGGGCACATGTTGGTATACAAAATGAGGCATAACAGCACCGCCTACCCGTGCGGAAAGGCCAATGCGGTTTTCTTGTAGGAAGTGCCCCGTAAATGCGATATTATTATCTTCACACCACTGGCTTACCTGTTTGGAATAGCTCTCTACATATAGTTCTGTAACTGTACGCCAGTAGTCATGGCGTGCCGGGGCGCTGTCTTTTGAGTCAAAAAAAATAGGCGGTATATGGTCAAGGATGTCATACCCACGCTTATCTTTGAAATAATCCACAAAGATATATGTCCAAGGAACCCAGCCGCGGTTGGGGTTAAATATCGAATGGCTGTCATGTAACCCAGGCTCGTCTGTAAACAATCCTTTGACTGTTTTGCCAAACTCGTCTCCTATTTTGGCTTTGTATGCCTCATGGGTGATTTCTATAAACCGCCTTACGGATTTGGAGTTGAGGTTGTCCGGCGGTGATTCGTTGTTAAACCATTCACTTGCCCCGGAAACTTCGACCCTGCATATTAGAAATACTTCATTTTCCTCTAATTGTTCATGCTCGCTTAGCCGTTGGAAATAGTTAAGCTTGTGGCCATTAACAGACGCTTTGTATACAGATAAAAACTCATCCTGCGGGAATGTCTTGCTGACCTCCATAGTCAGCCCCTTACACCGGGAATCATCCCCGCCGTGCTGTATCACCCTGCCTCCTGCCGTACCGGAGGGCCATCTGTCCTCGTCGTATAGCCATGCTTCCATGCCCGCTTCTTTTGCGGCATCTACGCATGTTTTTATCAGGTCAAACCACTCTTTGCTAAGATACTCGGTCTCGAGCCCCTCGCGGGAATGCATGAAAAAACCGCCTATCCCCTGTTCTTTCATAGAATGGATTTGCCTTACTAACTCTTCGCCGCAAAGGGCATCGTTCCATGCCCAAAAGGGCAAAGAACGATGCTGGGTATTGGGCGAGACGAAATCTTTTTTTAACTGATTATAATCCATGGTCTCATCCTTCATAATTAAACCTGCAAAACACAATGCGCTCCCTTTTCCATGTGTATGTCAATAAAATTTCGTTGTCATCTGCGATAATTGCCGGGTAGGCGAAGCCGCCTTGGGAGTCTTCCAAAGTAACAAGATGCTGCCATGTCACGCCATTATCAGACGAATGTGAAAGTGTTAGCGGGGTGCGTGGGCCTTTGTAATAGTTTGGCAAGTTGCCAACTGGGTTCCATGCCAGAATAAGGTCGCCGTTTGGCAGCTTTGCCAAGTCCAGCCCGCTATTATTGTTGGGCAGGCCGCTTTGATATGCGCAACACCAGGTTTTGCCCCCGTCTGTGCTATCGCTACGGAAGGTTGCGGAAGAAGTTGAGCGTGTAAGCATATGCAAGTGCCCCGGCTTGGATTCCCATAGGGTTGGCTGGATTATACCCTTGCCATAGCAATGGCGGATATCTGGGATCCTGTCTACTACATCATATCTGATACGCCGCATTGGCACTAAATCGCTGCTTGTCCAAGTCTCGCCACCGTCTTTAGATAAATCTACAAAACAGTCCCACAATTCGCCTTCCAGGGACGCGGGGGCGGCAATTGTACCATCCGCAAGATATATAGGTTTGTTTTTTACAGGGCCGCGTCCTCCACTTATATCGCCCGGTACAAGCTCTGTTGCATTCGAAAAGGTTTCGCCGTTATCGTCCGAGTATTTGACCATCGTGCGCCACTCCGGGATGGTTACGCCTTCTTTGTAAAAAAGCATTATGCGGCCGTCATCCCGGCAAAAAAGTACAGGGTTCCATAGGGCAACACCTCTGGTGTCGGCTATGATATAGGGCTTTTGCCATCCGCTATTTGTACGGCGTGCCATCCAGATAGCAACATCGGGGGCTTTTTCCCAACTACCGCCAAACCATGCCGCAAGGATATCTCCGCCAGGCAGTTTAACTAATGTAGAAGCGTGGCCGCTCTGGAATTCCCTGTCCTCTGTATAAATATACTCTTTGACTTGTTCTGTGATCTTCATTTAATAAATTCCTCCCAAAATCATGTTATTAGATTGTGTGTTTGCCGTATTTTTTTATTTGCCATATGAGTAACCTGTTGGGTGACGCTTATGAAACAGTTCAATTTTGTAGAACATATCCTCCAAGATAAGCCTTGCGTCAATCGAGTTATAAACCCGGATAGGCCGGTTAAGCCCTGTATGGACATAGGTCATATGGTCGGTTATAAAAGGAGCCTCAACCCAATCGAAGCAAAAACGATGCTCGTACAAAATCAACCCGACGGAAGGATTATCGCCCAAAACCCAGCTTTCCCCGGATCGGAAGGCACTTTTCCTTGGATGCTCTTCAAAGCTATGCTCTACAAGCTGGTCAAGCAGATATTTGCCAATCTCCCCCTTATCATAAAGGCGTGCTTCAAGCTCGGCAAAGGAGACGGGGATCATTTCATATACGTTTTTTGGCACTTGCCATAAATCGATATTACTTTCGAATACGACGTTGGCAGCGTGGATATCATTGCTAAGGTTAAATTCTTGCCCTCCGTTTGGGTATCTTCCCCCTCCTATCCATATTGCCGTAAGCCTCCCTGCTATACGCGGCTCCATAAGATAAGCGCTGGCCAGGTCTGTAAGGGGCCCCATGAAGGTTACGTATAGTTTGCGGCTATCGTCCCTCATGGCTTCTTGGATGATTAGGCGGGCGCCTTCAGAATCGACAGGGGTTGTTTTATTGGGCATTGCGATGTGCGCGCCCTTGTATAACAACCCTTCTTTGGGGAACTTCATTTTGTCAAAAATTTTTGTTAGCTCGCGATAACTGTCCATCATGCTATCTTGGGATTTTATATTGCCAAAATGTGCGGCGATATATCCTACATTGTCAAACTTAGGGCTTAGCATGGTTTGGACAATGGCAAAATGGTCGTCGGCTTCGTTTTTTGCGTCTGTATTGGTGATGACTCTTACTATTTTCTCGTCGGGTACCTTAAATGCGTAATCGTTATAAATCATTGCTGGCCTCCTATTTATGCTTATAGACTTGGATTCCCATGTATTTGCCCATGGCTTCGGACAATATATCCGCTACATGTCCGCGCACGAAGCATACGTGATGTTCGTAGCCGTTTTCGCAGATGTAGTGCATTAGTTTTTGAAGTCCCGGTACACGGCAAAATGCTACGCCGCCCTTTGTTGGGACTACTTCATTTTCAAATTGGCCTTCACCTACATACATTTTCATGAGGCCTTTGGTATCATCGGTTGTTACTCTAATAAAGGTCATTGGCCCGGCTGCTACCTGCGCTTTGCACGCGCCAAAGGTTTTATCTTGCCCAAGCACGCTGCCCAGCACATCCAGGCAGCCAATTTCAAGCTCCTTGCTTTGGAAGAAACTCTTGGGGAAGTTTGAGCAGTGCAGCGAAATACACGCGTCTCTGTCATCCCGGATATTATTGTTCCAATCCATTAACGCGGGAGCTGAGCCTGTAGCAAGCTGAGCCGCTAACATGCTAACCGCGCCAGTGACATCACTTTCGCATGCACTGGGTTTTCCTTTTTCGCCCATCATGCTCATCCCTAAGCAGGCGGCGCAACCATAGTTGTTTTCTAGGCTGTCCCAGCATTGTACGGTGCTGGCTTGGCAATCTAAGTCGTCTACGAATTTTTCCATGGCTAAGCACAGCCTTGCTTGTATATTAATTTTTGCGTCGCTTATACCATCGGATATGCGCCCATACGCGCGTATTTCATTTTCTTTGGCGGTAATTGTGCTGAGCTCGAAGCTGTTTTTGGACTCAGCCATAGCCATTACTTCGCTAAGGTCTATGGTTTGGACGCTTATACCATGTTTTTGCAGTATTTTTTCCGAAAAGCGCACAGTGTTGAAGGCTACAGGGCGGGCACCAAGCATCGCGATTCTGCTGCCGCGCAGCCCTGTTACAACATTGCATATGCCAGCAAAGCGCTGTAAATCCGATTCAAACTCTGGGCTTCCTAGCGCACATGTATGAAGAGTTGTTTGGGTAAACGGAATGCCACGCTGATAAAGATTATTGCATAAAGATATCTTGCCACAAAAAGCATCGCGGCGGTTGGACATGTCAAGCTTGTCATAATCATCGTCGCAAGCTTGTATCAGTATAGGGACATTAAGCCCGGCTCGGTCGATAGCTTCCACTACGCCTAGTTCCTCGCCAAAATTGGGCAAAACAACAATTATGCCTGATATTTCATCTCTATGTTTGCCGAATAATGCTGCAACGGTTTTGGCTTCGTCCAATGTCAGCACCGCGCCAAGGTTGGTATCTTCCTCGCTTGCCATTACATAATTGTGGCCCAGTTTGTCTAAAACAGCGGTGATGCCTTCCCTGGCTGTCTTAACCAAGTGAGACGGGAAAAAACTGCGGGTTGTAACAATTACTCCAAATGTTTGCTTGTTCATCGTGACCTCCGAATCGCGTTTTATTTAGGGTTATCTATTATGGTATTAATGGCCTTTTTCCAGCCTTCATACAGGCTTTGACGGACTAAAGCGTCCATTGTCGGCTCAATTTTGCGGTTGCTTTGGTTAGCAAAAATAGAATCGCGGCAAGTCAAACCCGCGCCTATAGCGGCACAATATGCTGCGCCCATACCGGACAATTCCTCTGTTTGACTAATCTCTATGGGTATGTCCAAAATATCGGCAGTAAATTTCATTAGAAAATGATCCCGAGTAGGGCCGCCATCCGCGCGCAACAGAGATATCGGCTTGCCGGCACTTTGGTTTATGACCTCAACTACATCACGTATTTGATACGCGATGCATTCTTCGGCGGCGCGGATTAGATGCGTCTTGCGGGTAGCCCTATTCATGCCTAGCCATGCGGCGCGGGCATCGCTGCAAAAATGCGGCGCACCTAGGCCTGTAAACGCAGGGATCAAATATACACCGCCTGTGTCGGCCACCGTCTGCGCAATCACGCCAGAATTCTTCGCGTTATCAAGCAATCCGATGTCTTCAACCAGCCAATTTATCACCGCGCCGGTATAGTTAATATTTCCTTCCAGCACATATTCAACTTTGCCGTCTATGCCCCATGCCAGACTGGCGACAACACCGTCTGCAGGGTTTGGCAGATCCGTTCCAGCGTTCATCATTATTGATGAGCCTGTGCCAAAGGTTGCCTTTGCCGTAAAAGGTTCGAAGCATCGGTTCCCGAATAAAGCCCCGTGGCTGTCACCCAATACGCCATGAATCGGGACTAAATTTGGCAAAAGTCCGTTTAAGTTTGTCACGCCGTAAAAGCTGTCACTCATACAAATTTCCGGCAAACAGCTTGTAGTCAGCCCGAAGGCTTTAGCCAAACCTTCATCCCATTCCAAGGTGTGCAAATTTAATAGTTGCGTACGGCTTGCGTTAGAATAATCGGTTTTAAATTCCCCTGTTAATTTGAAAACCAACCAGCTATCCATTGTTCCGCAGCAAAGATTACCTTGTTTCATTGCGGCGGATACAGCTGGCACATGCTTGGCCATCCAGCCAAATTTTGCCGCGCTAAAATAAGGAGATAGAGTTAGCCCGGTCAGGCGGCGGATATCAGGCTCAAGCCCTGCTAAGCGGACAGTATGAGTAATGTCCGCGGCGCGCGCACATTGCCATACAATGGCGTTGTACAGGGGCGCTCCTGTTGACTTGTCCCAGCATACCGCGGTTTCGCGCTGGTTGGATATGCCTATAACTTTTATGTCGCGCGGCTCCGCGTTTGCGGCGGCTATTGCCTGTTTCGCAGCCTTGTAAGTATTTGCTAAGATCTCCATCGGGTCATGCTCTACCCAGCCTTGGGTATTTGTTATCTGCCTATGGGGCACATCCGCACGGCCTTTTAACTCGCCGTCCAGTGACCATACCAGCCCTTTTGTGGCGGACGTGCTTTGGTCAATTGATAAAATCACTCGTGTATCACCAGCTTTCTTAGTTGATGGGCAATGTCATCTGGGGTGAAGCCATAGTGCCGGAATAATTCCTGACTGCTTCCTATCTTATATTCCTCATCAGGGAACCCCATGATTTTTACTTTTGTAGGATGGTTTTGCGCCGTAACCGCGCATACAAGTTCGCCCAGCCCACCGTATATGCTGTGTTCCTCCAATGTTATGATTGCCCGGGTTTCTTTTGCAGCTTTTATTATTGCTTCCTCGTCAACAGGTTTTAGGCAAAACATGTCTAGAACTCTAACAGAAAGCCCCTCTGCCGATAGTAGCTCTGCCGCCATTTTTGCAGGATATACCATCTCGCCGCAAGCTATAATAGTTGCGTCTGTGCCTTCACAAACAAGCTTGGCTTTATTGATTTGAAAACTCTCGTTTGTTGAATATACAGCCTCAACATCTCCCCGGCCGGTGCGCATATACGCGGGGTTGTTGCTTTTAGCCAGATAATCCGTGATAAAAGCGGTCACTTGATGGTCACTTGGGACAAATACTTCAATATTGGGCAATGCCCTCATCCCGGCAAAATCATGAAGCGTTGTATGGGTCCCGCCTAGTGGGCCGTAGCTTACACCTGCCGATACCCCAATTATTTTTACATTTAGTTGGTTGTAGGCTACATCTACTTTAATCTGCTCGTATCCACGCGCAGTAAGGAAGCATGCCGGCCCAGCAACAAATACATTTTTTCCTGTTGACGCAAGTCCTGCCGCGATACCTATGGCGTTTTGCTCTGCTATCCCGGCTTCAATAAACCGGCTGGGATAATTATCTGCGAAGCCCCCGGCTGTTACGCTGCCCCTGGAATCGGTGCAAATCATATAAATAGACTCATCATGCCGGGCAAAGGCTTCCAGAGCCGAAGTGAATGCCTTGCGGCATGATACCTTAGACATACAGCCTCCATTCTTGCGTTGCGCTTTGTAAATCAGCTTTTATTTGTTCATATTCTGCCGGACTTGGTATGCGGTGGTGCCAATCTGCCTTGTTCTCCATTATTTTGCTGCCATAGCCTTTGATGGTTTTAGCAATTAAGGCTAATGGTTTGTCTGCTTGACGATTTTGCGTAAGGCTATAAGCAATTTCGCTTGGCTCATGGCCGTTGCACTCTTTTGTGTCCCAGCCAAAAGCTGCAAATTTTGCTGTCAAGTCCTCCAGGGGCATTACAATCTCGGTTTGGCCGCTAATCTGCAATCTGTTTCGGTCTACGATGACGGTTAAATTGCCAAGTCTATATTTCGCGGCAGACATTGCCGCTTCCCATACCGAGCCTTCTGCGAGTTCGCCATCCCCCATTAGTACATATACATTCGCATCCGGTTGCCCTATTGCCATCCCAACTCCAATAGATAAGCCATGCCCCAGCGCACCTGTAGCGACTTCCACACCGGGTATTTTTTTAGTAGGATGCTCGGCAAAAATCGAATCAAACGCACTAAAACTCAGCAGATCTTCCGCCAAAAAAAATCCAACATCGGCCAGTACAGCGTATAGGCTCTCGGCGCAATGTCCTTTGCTTAAGATGAACCTGTCTCTGTCTGGAGAGTTATTGAGTATTTTTGACGTATCCATGACCGAATAATACAAAGCAACTAAGATATCCATGCAGCTCATACTGCCACCGATATGCCCCGCTTTGGATGTATATACCATTTCAAGTACATCCAGCCGCCGGGCAAAAGAAATTTTCCTTAAATCATCGCTCTCCATGCACAAAACCTCCCGGGCAGTTATTGTATTAATTATCAACTTATGTTAGCTTAATGGCAACATATTATTAAGCGAATTTTACTTAATCAAGAGCTTAATGGCAGAAGGGGATACAATGAGTATAACCGCAAAAGAGCTGGCCGCTAAGTTGAACCTATCAGAAGCTGCCGTGTCGATGGCTTTGCGCAATAAAAAAGGCGTAAGTACGAAGACCCGCAAGATGGTGCTAGAAGCCGCAGATAAACACGGATATGATTTCATGAAAACCAAGAAGACTCCAAACCCAGTCAGACATATAACTTTTGTTATATACAAGCGCCAAGGCGCGGTAGTAGGGGAAACCCCATTTTTTGCGGAGTTGTCGGAAGGGATAGAAATTGCCTGTTCCGAAGCTGATTTTAAATTGCATGTCACATACATCCATAAAAATGACGAGATAGATGACATTCACTTTTACGATAGCGCCGGGATTATTTTGTTGGGGACAGAAATGCAGTTGGAGGATTTCAAGCCATTTTCCAACCTACGGATGCCTCTAGTGCTGGTTGATGTGTATTTCGATTTTATAGAGCATGACTGTGTACTAATAAACAACATTCAAGGAGCGTTTAGCGCAACTAATTTCTTAATAGCCAAAACGAAAAAACAACCGGGCTACTTGCGTTCGTCTTACCCGATAGGAAATTTTAACGAACGCGCCGACGGTTTTTACAAGTCTCTGCGTATGCATGGTTTTTCTGCGTCGAAATCCATAGTCCACAGGCTTACCCCCTCAATAGAAGGGGCTTTTGCAGACATGACTGAGCTAATTGCGCAAGGTGAGGAGTTAGCACCTTGCTACTTCGCGGACAATGACATCATAGCGATAGGCGCAATGAAAGCCCTACAAGCAAAGGGTTTTAACATACCCGAAGATATAGCCATAATTGGCTTTGATGACCTGCCAATGACAGCGTATCTCGAGCCACCCCTTACAACAGTCCACGTGCCCAAAAAATATATAGGAGAAATGGCAGTAAAAAGACTAGTAGAAATAATAAACAAGAAACAGTCACCAGTAAAAATTGAAATATCCACTCAACTAAAAGAACGCCGCTCCATATGAAGTAGCCACACAAAAGCGCGAACCACAGCAAAGCAAGAAAGCACGTGAAAGCTTTACCGCCGCAGCACAGGTGCGCGGCCCGCAGCGAAGCGAGGAAGCGTAGACGGGCTTTGCCCGCCTACGCGGCGGGGGTATGGGGGCAGCGCCCCCATTAAAAAGGAGGAATCACAATGAACGTAAAAAAAGTATTTGATAAACGCTTAGGCGTAGAAATCTCGCAGTTAGGTTTTGGAGCAATGCGTTTGCCTACTTTAGAAACCGGCAAAATCGACTATGAAAAATCCGCAAAATTGGTTGACCGCGCATACGAATCCGGTGTTAACTACTTCGATACAGCGCCACCATATCATGGCGGCGAATCACAAGTATTCTTAGGAGAGACACTAAAAAAATATCCTCGCGAAAGCTATCATTTCGCGACAAAGCTACCTATATGGATTATTAAATCCAAACAACATATGGAAGAGATTTTTTGTGAGCAGCTTAACAATTGCCAAGTGGATTATTTCGATTTTTATATGATTCATGCTCTTGGAGAAGACCGTAACAAGCTGGTCGAGCAGTACGGCGTATACGATTATTTGCTAAAACAAAAAGAAGCAGGCCGCATCAAGTTTTTAGGGTTCTCTTACCACGGCAACTTCGAGGCGTTTAAATATCTATTTGATAACTACAAGTGGGATTTTGCTATGATCCAGTACAACTATGTGGATGATGTATTGATGAAAATGAGCGAGTTTTATGATCTTATGAAAGAGCGCGACATCCCTTGTATGGCTATGGAGCCAGTAAGGGGCGGATTCTTAGCTAACCCACCGCAAAAGGTTTTGGATGAGATGTCAACATTCGAGGGTGGCAAAACCTCCCCCGCAGGATGGGCATTGCGCTGGTGCCGAGACAAATCAAACATAGCCGTTACCTTATCAGGCATGTCCAATATAGAGCAAGTTGAGGAAAATATCCGCATTTTCGCGCAATATCCAGACAATCTAACCGATACAGAGCATGCTCTGTTAACGCACGCAAGGGATATTATGCTTAATATCAAAACAATACCTTGCACATATTGTGGCTATTGCATGGATTGCCCTGCGGGTGTTAGCATCCCGCGGGTTTTTGAGGTATACAACCAGTTTAAGCTTTTCCCCAACGAGTTTAGGGCAGGTGTTAACTACGGCAAGCTGGTGCGTGATGGCAAAGGTTATAACTGTTGCACTAAGTGTGGTGTATGCTCTCCGCTGTGCCCGCAAAATATAGATATCCCTGCAAGGCTTGCCGAATTGCATGAGGAAATTGAGCCACTTAGGCAGAGATTTATTGCATCTGTATGATTTATTTGATTTAGGATAGATGAAATATATCAGAAGGAGATGCGTGCCAATGGAATACAAACAAAAGGGGGCATTGACGTTAAGGTGAATACACTTACTCGCTTATAGCCGTCGAAGATAAATTTTGCATCCACATTGCACCCTAGGTGCATTTTCAAGAAATACGACAACATAGCCTGCGTTTGGATGTTTCTCGACGGCATATGCGCAGGCTTTGTATGTTATCAGCTGCTTAAACTTTTTGCATACGCCATTTTTTTCAGATGCAGAAAATCCCTTCTAGTTCGCTAATATGCTATTATTGTCCATGTTAATTGCATCGAAAATATTTGTTTTAGACGGGAGCTGATTTTATGTCAAAGGATATTTTAGTTAGAGCAGCTGCATTTATTATAAGAGATAATAAGCTTCTCTTTGCAAAAAATATTAACTCTCCGTACTATTATTTGGTTGGCGGAGGAATTGAAGAAAACGAAACATCGAAGGAAGCAGTTGCTCGTGAAATATTTGAAGAAACTGGTTTGAAGCTCGAAATTGACAGACTCGTTATTATTCAAGAACGATTCCACGAAGCCAATAATAAAAAGCACCATGAAATCCGTTTTTTTTACTCCACTAAAAACAATGTAGAAATAAGTATTGCTGATGGAACATTCACTGACCAGGGGACAGATGAAACATTGCACTGGATTCATCTCAATGAATTAGCTGAATTTGAGATAGCGCCTCCGTTTTTGAAAACAATATCATTCGATTTCGATAGTGATAC